>ERZ773149.61-NODE-61-length-112285-cov-9.310380_pt1 | contig 112285 bp, 95 predicted proteins | sample MGYA00511081_ERZ773149 | MGnify/ENA primary metagenome ERZ773149 (study PRJEB29015, sample SAMEA2737846) | human gut metagenome | biome: human gut; feature: human-associated habitat; material: faeces | place: China | collected 2012 ...
GATTCGATAAAATTATGGTTCCGGGACATATTGAACTGGCTGGATATGATAAAATCCGTTATATCAACACCATGTATCCGTGGGAAGGAAAAGAGTACCATAGAGGAGCTTACAGCATGGAGGCGACCGGAGCAGAAAAAGGAATGTTTTCAGAAGCAGAGTACAATCCGGTAGGTTCTTATATCAAATACTTTGACCTGAATAAGAGTATGTGTGGAAAAAGAATCCATATTTGTTTTGAAGGTGTAGAAGAAGCGATGTATCTGTGGCTGAATGGACAGTTTGTAGGCTATGCAGAAGATAGTTTTACGCCTTCTGAGTTTGACCTGACACCTTATATAAAAGAAACGGGAAATGTGTTGGCAGTTCAGGTTCACAAGATGAGCACAGCAGCATTTTTAGAGGACCAGGACTTTTTCCGCTTTTTTGGAATCTTTAGAAATGTTACTTTGAAAGCGATACCGGATGTACATATGGATGATGTATGGTTTCAACCTGTGTTGAATCAGGATAATGTAAGTGGAAGCGTATCTGTCAGCATGAAAGTATCTGCACCGGATGCTCAGAATATCACTGCTGATTTTATTTTAAAAGACAGGGAAGAAAATCTGTTAGCAGAAAAATCCGTGCAGTTAAAGAAAGAAAATGACCACTTAGAGGGTACAATCTGTATTGATTTAGAAACTGTTAGACTGTGGGATAATCATGATCCTTATTTATATCATGCGTATGTAGAACTTAAAGCAGAAGATGGAAGTTTAGTAGAAGTAATTCCTTACGATATTGGTTTCAGAAGAATTGAGATTATTGATAAGATTATTTATTTAAATGGAAAACGCCTGGTTATTACAGGAGTAAACCGTCATGAGTGGAATCCAAAAACAGGAAGATGCATTGGATTAGAAGATATGCGAGCAGATATCGCATGTATGCTCAGAAATAATATTAATTCGGTACGCACCTGTCATTATCCGGATCAGATACCGTGGTATTATATGTGTGACAATGCAGGAATTTACGTGATGGCAGAAACGAATCTGGAAAGTCATGGATCCTTCCAGAAGTTAGGGGCGATCGAACCATCCTGCAATGTGCCGGGATCATTCCCACAGTGGAAAGAGGCTGTGCTTGATCGTGCAAGAAACAATTTTGAAACATTTAAAAACCATACATCCGTTTTATTCTGGTCTTTAGGAAATGAATCTTATGCGGGTGATGACATTGAAGCAATGAACGTTTATTTTGCTGAAAAGGAAGATGGAAGATTAGTTCATTATGAAAGTTCTTATTACAATAGGGCATATGAGGATACGATTTCTGACATGGAAACAAGAATGTATGCAAAGCCGGAGGATGTAGAGGAGTATTTGAATAACAATCCGAAGAAACCATATATTTTATGTGAATTTATGCATGACATGGGTAATTCCATGGGAGGTCTGGGATCTTATATGAAGCTGATTGATAAATATGATATGTATCAGGGTGGATTTATATGGGATTTTATCGATCAGGCAATTCTTGTAAAAGATCCGGTGACAGGAAAAGAAGTTTTACGCTATGGCGGAGACTTTGACGATAAACCTTCAGACTATGAATTCTCAGCAAATGGAATCGTATTTGCTGACAGAAAAGAGAAACCGGCAATGCAGGAAGTGAGGTATTACTATGGCTTATACAGATAAATTAAGAGTGGTCTATGGTGACTATACACTTGGTGTACATGGTGAAGGATTTGATTATATTTTTTCCTATGCACAAGGCGGACTGGAATCTATCGTTAAAAACGGATATGAGTGGCTGTACCGTTGCCCAAAACCTACTTTCTGGAGAGCGCTGACAGACAACGACAGAGGAAGCAAGTTCCATATCAAAAGCGGAAGCTGGCTTTCAGCAGATATGTTTATTGACTGTAAGGAAACACAGGTTATCATGGATGGAGAAGTGCAGAAACCATATGCACCGGACAATAACAGCTTCGGTGGAGATGTTTTTGCTGATGAGATCATTGTAAAATATACTTATGAGACAATATCCAATCCGTCAACAACGGTACTTGTGACATATACGGTTAATGCATCCGGAAAAATATGGGTAGATGTACATTATAATGGAGTAAAAGGACTGCCTGAGCTTCCGGTATTTGGAATGCGTTTTATCATGCCGACACTTGCAGATAAATATATCTATAAAGGATTGTCCGGGGAGACATATCCGGATCGAAAAGCAGGTGCCCAAAAAGGTGTTTATGAAGTGACGGATTTGAGCCTGACACCTTACCTTGTCCCACAGGAATGTGGAATGAGAATGGATACAGAGTGGCTTGAAATCAGCAGACATACAAGTCTTGACAATAGTAGAACAGATCAGTCACCACAGACACTTCGTATTGAGAAGGAAGACAAGGAATTTGCTTTTTCATGCCTTCCATATACAGCATCTGAAATTGAAAATGCTCTGCATCATGAGGAATTACCGCCAGCAAGAAGAACTGTTTTATGTGTATACGGAGCAGTAAGAGGAGTCGGGGGTATCGACAGCTGGGGAAGTGATGTGGAAGATAAATACCATATCAGTGCGGAAGAAGACATCAGATATTCATTTACCATTTGTTAGAAAACAGAGGCACAGCAACAATTTTATTTGGGTCAATGAAGAGAAGGCGTGCAGTTATCCGAGAGTTGAAGAAATGCGAAATAAGTCAATGAATATAGTAGATGTAGAAACGTTTTCCTCAAAATAGCAAAATAGAATCTCCCTTCATATCTACTGGGTTCAATTAGATCCCATAAGGTTTGAGAGGAGATTTTCTTGTTTAAATTACGTGCCAATATTTTGGATTTTCTTGTTACAAATACTATGGAAGAGTGTTACAAATCTGTTGACTTTGTACAGGAAAAATGTTATGTTAGATACTAACATCGTTGCTAGAAGCCCTGAACCTGGTTAGGAACTTGACTATATAGTGGAAAAGAGTTATTCAGGGGAGTAGTCTCACTATTAAAAACACTTGCATCTAGTCAGTAATTTGACTTTATATTAGAAAAGTGATATTTGGGGGAGTACTTGGAAGTTGTGTGGTGACTTGATTGGCAATAATTCTATTTAGGTCAATGGAAACAGGGGAAAGCATTACCTGAGAATTAAAGAAATGAAAAAATAAGTCAATGGAGAGAGGGCGTAACGTTACCCGAGAACTGCAAAACCACTAAGCGAGTCAATGAAAGGAGAGTGTGTCGTTACCTAAGAATCGTAGAAATAAAAACAAGTCAAAAGAATCACGTAAAATTAATTGTAGAGCAACTTTTACAAGTGATTGAGATAACCGAAAAAACAGATTGAGACAGTCAAAAACAACTGAAGCAAATCAAAAACAGATCAAAGTAATCAAAGCAATCAAAGCAATCAGAACTAATTCAGTAACAAATCGAAAAGATAAAAATCAATTGAAACAATTTAAAAATCCCAAAATCTAAAAATAAAAACAATTCAATAATCAAAGAAAATTTGATGACATTTTTCTAAAAACAAATCTATCAATTTCTAATAAGGAGACACGTATGCAAGAATTAAGACATTTGCTTGTCCAGGAGCAAAAGCGTTTAGAAACTATTATAAATAAAGCAAGATCAGGTCTGGAATCAGCGCCGGAAGGACGTCTTCGAATTTCATGCGATAAAAGCAAGCCACGTTATTATCAGTATATGAGCGCAGATAATGAAACTTACATTCCAAAAGCGGAGATGGAACTGGCAAGGCTTCTGGCACAAAAGAATTATAATGAATCAGTGGTGAAAAAAGCAGAAGCAAGACTTAAGCAAATAAAGAAAATAACAAAAAATTATTCGGATGATGAAATAGAGAAAATCTACACATCAATGAACAAAGAAAGGCAAGCATTAGTAACTCCAGTAGAGTCAACATGGGATCAATTGCTTAAAATGTGGTATGAAGAAGAATATCAGGGAAAAGAATTCAAAGAAGGTACGCCACTGATTTTGACTGAAAAAGGAGAAAGAGTCAGATCTAAGTCTGAGAAAATACTTGCTGATTATTTTTATCGAAACAATATACCTTATAAATATGAGAAGCCACTCTATCTCAAAGGATATGGTATCGTATATCCAGATTTCACACTATTGTCGAAGAAAACTTATCAGGAAATTTATTGGGAACATGAAGGAATGATGGATAAACAAGATTATGCAAGAGCAGCAGTACGGAAAATAGAATTATATCAATTAAATAATATTTACCCCGGCGAGCAGTTAATAATGACATTCGAAACGGAACAAAGCCTGTTAAATTCAAGATTAATGGAAAAATTGACGGAAAAATATTTATGTTGATGTTATTTGGCGGATACGCCACACCGACGAAATGCGTAGCATTTTGGAGGTTGACTCTGACGCTGAACAGTTACGATTATTTTATATGAATGGAAAGATGCTATGCTGACGGAGATTCTGAAAATTCTTACTATGGTTATTGAGCTGATATAGCCTCAGGCAGGATTGCAGAGGTGTGCAGTAGAAGTATGTCATGCAATTACGCGCACCTCGCAGCAAGAATGCCGAGGCATTCTTGAATGACTTTATATTAGAAAAATATTATTTGGGATAGCACTTGGAGATGTTTGATGACTTGATTGACTAAAATGCTATTTGAGTCAACGGAAATAGGGAGCAGTATTACCTGAGAATTAGAGAACTGAAAAATAAGTCAACGAATGGATGTCGTATCATTACCTGGGAAGCGTAAAACTGCAAAGCAAGTCAATGGAGAGAGGTACACCGTTACCCGAGAAGCGAAGAACTGCAAAGCAAGTCAAGAATGGAGCGAGAAATGTTACCCGAGAATTGCAAAATTAAGAAGCAAGTCAACGAATAGAGCAGGAAATGTTATCCGAAAATTGCAAAAATACAAAGCCAGTCAAAAACAGGGGAATAAAAACAAAAAGAGCAAGGTGCATCAAAGAGGATACGTCCTGCTCTTTTTGCGTTTTTTTGGAAAAAATCCCTTTAGCGTAAGATTTCTGTTATAATTTATATATTGAATTTTGAAATCGAAAACGGAGCCGATAATTCCGCAGAAAATGAGGTGGTAGCATAATGAAAAACACGATTATTTATCATGGGAGTAATGTAGAAGTATCTAATCCCAAAATACTTATTAATGGTTACTATAAGGATTTTGGATATGGTTTTTATTGTACAAATATAGAAAAACAAGCGAAACGCTGGGCATTAACAAAAAAAGGCGCATCTGTCGTAAATAATTATAGTTATCTTAAAAATCCAGAACTTAAGATTCTCTGTTTTTCTGAAATGACAGAAGAATGGCTTGATTTTGTTGTAAATTGTCGAAGAGGAAAGATGCACACATATGATATTGTAGAAGGTCCTATGGCAGATGATCAGATTTGGGATTATGTGGAGGATTATGCAGCAGATAAAATTTCGAAAGAAGCGTTTTGGGCTTTGGTTAAATTCAAATATCCTACCCATCAGATAGTTTTTTGTACGGAAGAAGCATTACAAACATTGCATTATGAAGGGAGCATAACATTATGACAAATAAGTACTTCCCAGATGAAGAAATACAGACAAATGATTTATATTTCATCTGTTATATGATTGAACGTGTTGCCCGAAGAATTCATCAGAGAAATAAATATGTGGTAAATGCAATTGGAAGGGAGTCACTAGTGCATTTGATCAGTGTAGCAAATGTGCTTCATTGTGAGAATCCTTTGCAGGTTGAGGATGATTGGATCGAGGAATATAGTTTGGTAGAAGGTGATTTCGATATTACAGTAGTTGATAAAGAATTGGTAGAAAAAATACCTACAGCATTAGAAATGGGAAAAGTATATCAGCGTCTTATTTCTGATACATTAGTTCCGGAAGAAGATTATGTAGATGGAATTATCCGCGTATATAATAATGAAATCTGCGATACGATAGATAATTATAATTGCAGTGCATTTTATGAACCATCATATGTTATCGCAAGAGCCTATCAAAACGGGGGGTTTTAATCCGCGGATTAATCCGTAGAATCAATACTCCTTGACATTTCAACAAAATAGTTTATACTTAAAATAGTTTGAAATTCAAAATAAAATACAGGAGAATTGAAAATGAGTATAAACAATCAATTGAAAATAGGTGATCTGACTGCGAAGCTCCCGATCATCCAGGGTGGTATGGGCGTTGGAGTCAGCAGAAGCTCTCTCGCAGGAGCAGTAGCGAAAGAAGGCGGAGTAGGAATTATTTCGACAGCACAGATCGGTTATGATGAGGAAGGATTTGAGAAGGATCAGGCTGCATGTAACAACAGAGCAATCCACAAGCATATCAAGAGAGCGAAAGAAATCGCGCAGGGAAATGGTCTTGTCGGTGTAAATATCATGGTTGCGCTGAAACATTATGCAGAGCATGTGAAAGAGGCTGTGGCAGCAGGCGCAGATGTGATCATCAGCGGTGCAGGTCTTCCGATGAATCTGCCAGAGTTGGTCAGTGAGACTTGCAGAACGAAGATTGCACCGATTGTTTCTTCTAAGAGAGCAGCACAGCTGATCTTGAAAATGTGGGCGCATAAGTATGATAGAACAGCAGATTTCCTTGTTGTTGAGGGACCGAAAGCCGGAGGTCATCTTGGATTCTCAAGAGAGCAGTTAGATGAGATTGATACGATGGATTATGATGAGGAGATCCGTCAGATCATTGCCTGTAAGGAAGAGTATGAAAAGCGATACGAGAAGAAGATTCCAGTAATTGTAGCTGGGGGAATCTTCGACAGGGCAGATATTGATCACGCATTGGAACTTGGAGCAGATGGAGTCCAGATTGCGAGCAGGTTCGTGGCGACAGAAGAATGTGATGCGTCAGAGGCGTATAAGCAGGCCTATATCAATGCAAAAGAAGAGGATGTTCAGATTATTCAAAGTCCGGTAGGAATGCCGGGAAGAGCCATCCGCAACGCATTGATCGAGCGTGTTGAGAAAGAAAAAGAGCCTATTAAGAAATGTTATAATTGCTTAGCGAAATGTAATCCGGTAAAAGTTCCGTATTGTATCACGAAGGCACTGATTGATGCCGTAAAAGGTGATGTGGAAAATGGACTTGTATTCTGCGGAAGCAATGTCGGACGGATCAATCAGATGATGAGTGTGCATGAGCTGATGCAGGAGCTTGTGTCTTAGATAAATGTGAAGAATCCAAAGTCATATTAATAAAAGTAAAAAAAGAGAGAATAGTGTGAAACAAATTTAAAATATCACACTATTCTCTTTTTTTATGATATACTTAAAAGATATCAGACATGAAAGCATGAGATGTGTTACTGCCTCCGTCACAAGGGGGATTAGAGCATATTGGTGTTAGAATATTAATGCTTATTAAACTATAAAGAATTTATAAGGAGCAGCGAGGATGAAGATACAGAATAACGATACAAAAGACGAAGGACTGAAAGGAAACGAGAAGATTGAGGAAGCAATTTCTGCGCTCCAGCAGGAAGTGTCTCAGGAACTTTTAGCACATACGTTGACAGTGATCCGCAGACGAATGAAAGAAGAAGGACAATTGATTCTTGCGGTAGAGCCTTCTGTTGCAGAAGAACTGAAGATACAGGCAGTGAAGACAGCTGATGGAAAGAAGTGGTGGAGTGCATTTACAAGTTTTGAAGAAGAACTGAAAGGTTCTGATCGTGTGATGTCTACCTTTTTGACAGCAATCGAACCATTATTTCAGTCCGCTGTACAGGTGAATGAGATTGAAGGTATCATTTTGAACCCATGGAACCGGACAATCATGCTTGATAAGACACTGCTTCGACTGATTCTTGGAGAGAGTGGAAAGTGAGAACAAAGCGGAAAATGACAGTAACTATAATATGTATTTTATTTGCAGTGCTATTTGCCTGTTATGGGTTCTGGATGAGTGGAAATGGATCTGGGACGGGATTCTTCCTGATCTGGTTTGTATTAGCTGCATTGCTTGGAGGATGCGCAGCGATTACATTTCTGGATGGATGGGAAAGACTTCCGATGTGGATGTTGTGGATATTAAGGGGAATACTGCTTATATTTGTAGTTTCCTTTGTAATTATCGAAGGATGCATTATTAGTCAGATGCATGCGAAGGCAGATGGAAATCTGGACTACATCATAGTGCTTGGTGCACAGGTGAGAGCAGATGGACCGAGTAAGGTGCTGAAGCATCGACTGAACACAGCAATCGATTATCTGGAGAAGAATCCGGAGACAATCTGTATTGTGTCAGGTGGACAGGGGTATAACGAGCCGTGTACGGAAGCGCAGGCGATGGCTGATTATATGGAAGCAGCCGGAATTGAGAAAGACCGTCTGATTCTGGAAGACGAATCAAAGACAACAGAGCAGAATATAAAAAACAGTAAGAAATATATCAGAGACGGAGCAAGTGTTGGAATTATCACAAATGATTTCCATATGTTTCGGGCGATGCAGATCATAAAAGGACAGGGGCTGAAATCAGCGGAAGCGATTGCTGCAGGCTCGAATCCATTGTATCTGCCGAATAATATGCTTAGAGAATATCTGGCAGAATGGAAGTATCTGATTAGATCAATCTTATAAAAGCAAGAAAAGAGAGATGAAAGAAACAAATGGGTAGACGAGAATTAGAAGAACGAATCGAGAAAAGAAGAGAGGACTTTGTAAGAAACAGTCTTCTTTCAGATGAATTTATTGACTTTGTACAGGAGAATTTAAAGCCGGTCAACACAATGATGGCTTATTATCAGTGTGCGATCATGGAAGTTGAGACGAAATTCAAGGTGCTGAGCGAACAGTATTCCCTGGAGTATGACCGCAACCCGATCGAGAGCATTAAGACTCGTGTGAAATCAATGGAGAGTCTGTTGAAGAAGATTCGTCGTAAAAATATTCCATTGACGATTGATGCAATCGAAGAAAATATTCAGGATATTGCCGGTGTGCGCGTGATCTGTGCATTTCAGGATGATATTTACAAGCTTGCAAAATGCTTTCTTGACCAGGATGATGTAATTCTGATTCAGAAAAAAGACTATATTGCGAATCCAAAGCCGAGTGGTTACAGAAGTCTTCACCTGATTGTAAAAACTCCGATTTTCCTGAAAGAAGGGAAAAAGATGATCACAGTTGAAGTTCAGCTTCGCACGATTGCGATGGATTTCTGGGCGAGTCTGGAGCATAAGCTTCGTTATAAGAAGAGTATTCCGGAAGAACAGAGTAAGTATCTTGCAGAAGAGATGATGGATTGTGCACAGATCAGTTCAGCTCTTGACGAGAGAATGCAGAAGGTACGTGATGTGATCATGCAGGCAGAGGAAAAAGAGGAAGAAAAAAGTAGTGGAGTAGAACCATTAATGCTTCGAGGATTGACAGAGAGGATACGACAGAAGACTTTTTAAAGAAATTGTCTACATAAGCAGAGATTCGAAGTGAACAGTACGGAGGGGAAAACTATGATTAATCGAGAAGATATGCTAGCGCTGACCAGACGGATGACAGTAAAACGGACATCGATCACTCGGATCGCCGGAAGCTATATGGATATAGACGGATTTATAGATGGAACATTTAACACCAGTTTTCTAAACTTAAATCCTGCAGAACAGGAGAAAAATCTGGCCCTTGCGAAGAAAGTACCGTTTGCAAAGACGAATAAAAACTTGAAGGAATATAAGTTTTGTGATGATCGGAGAAATCCGGACAGTATGTGGAAACTTCTAATGGGGATGCGTGCCTGCGGTCTGAAAAATGATGCTCTGATGGAGACCTTTTATGAGATTGTCGGAGAACATTATCAGGCAGATGAGGATTATGCGATCTATGTTTTTCATGACAGATATGACATTCCGGCGAAGGGATTGGATCATATACGTCAGGGAGAATCCGAAAGAATGTATGAATACATTTTGTGTGTGATCTGCCCGTTGAGTGGGGAATACGAACCGGGCGAACCACAATGTGGATTTCTGTTTCCGGCATTCGTAGACGGAGGTGCGGCGATGAACTATGTGGATATTTATCAGGAAGACGAAGAATATCCGCATAATGAATTACTTGAATTGCTTGGAGTGGAGAGGAAAAAATTATGGCAGAAATAAGCAAGTCAGGAGAAAAAGTAAAATATCGGCTGGCAGAGGCGATGAAAGAATGCATGAAAAAAGCACCGGTTGAGAAGATCACTGTGAAAGAGATCACAGAAGAATGCGGAGTGACTCGTCAGACCTTTTACCGGAATTTTCAGGATAAATACGATCTGATCAACTGGTATTTTGATAAGATACTGATTGAATCCTTTGAGCATATGGGAGAGGGACAAACAGTCTATGAAAGCCTTGTAAATAAATTCCAATACATTCAGAAAGAAACACTTTTCTTTCGTGCGGCATTTAAAAATGATGACCAGAACTGTTTGCGTGATCATGATTTCGAGCTGATCACAAAATTCTACACCGATCGGATTGAAGGAAATACAGGGAAAAAGATGTCTGACAAGATTCGCTTCCAGTTAGAAATGTACTGCCAGGGCTCCATCTACATGACGGTCCAGTGGGTTCTCGGAAACCACAAAGCCACCCCTGAAACCCTGGCTAGATTCCTCTCCGAATCCATGCCCGCAGAATTATGTCAGGTATTTAAAGAAAGAGGATTACTGTAGTTCATATTCAGAAAGATTCATTTCTGTCCACAGAAAATTTATACGAATCCTTCTAAATCGTTGCGCGTTCCGTAAATCTATTTCAGCCCACAGAAAATCCGGAAATGAGAGGATAAAGTGAATCACCGCAGAAAGGTGATGCATCGAAGATGGTGAATGTGGAGTGTGCTTGATAATACTTGAAAAACTTAAGATTACGTTAAAGAAAGGTTTGGAAGCTGTCTGAGCGGCAGCGAGTTTTCCAAACCTTTCTTTGTATTTAGTAATCTTAAGTTTTTCCTAGAATTATCAGTACACGTAACCCTGAGCCAGATTCGATGCGTCACCCTTCGAAGGAGTTACACCTTATCACATTTCAGCATTTTCGCCCGTGTACCAGAAATCAATTTACATAAGTTTTCTAAAGAGTGCCTTCAGATCCTCTACGCTTGCATCTTTCGGGTTACCAGGTGCACAAGCATCAGCATGAGCAGACTCAGCGAGGAACTGCAGATCTTCTTCTTTCAGAGCTTCTAGCTTTGTCGGGATTCCAACATCAACAGAAAGTTTCTGAACGGCATCAACAGCAGCTTTTCTGTATTCTTCTACAGACATGTCGTCAACACCTTTAACGCCCATTGCTCTTGCGATTTCACGATATTTCTCACCTGTGCAGTCAGCGTTGTATTCCATAACGATTGGAAGCATCATAGCACATGCAACACCGTGTGGAGTATCGTATACAGCACCGAGTGTATGAGCCATAGAATGAGCGATTCCAAGACCTACATTAGAGAATCCCATTCCTGCGATATACTGTCCAAGAGCCATTCCTTCACGGCCTTCTTTTTCATTTTCAACAGCGCTTCTTAAAGATTTTCCGATGATCTCGATTGCTTTGATATGGAACATATCTGTCATTTCCCAGGCAGCTTTTGTTGTATATCCTTCAATTGCATGTGTCAGGGCATCCATACCTGTGGAAGCTGTAAGTCCCTTTGGCATAGAGGACATCATATCCGGGTCAACAACTGCGATAACCGGCATGTCATGTGGGTCAACACAAACGAATTTTCTCTTTCTCTCAACGTCTGTGATAACGTAGTTGATTGTAACCTCAGCAGCTGTTCCGGCTGTTGTTGGAACTGCGATGATCGGAACACAAGGTTTTGTTGTCGGTGCAACACCTTCAAGGCTTCTTACATCTTCAAATTCCGGGTTTGCGATGATGATACCGATTGCTTTAGAAGTATCCATAGAAGAACCACCACCGATTGCAACGATGTAATCTGCTTCAGCTTTCTTGAATGCTTCTACTCCGTGCTGTACATTTTCGATTGTTGGGTTTGCTTTGATATCAGAATAAATCTCATAAGCAAGTCCATTTTCATCAAGAATATCTGTTACTTTCTTTGTAACTCCGAATTTGATCAGATCAGGGTCAGAACATACAAAAGCTTTCTTAAAGGCTCTTGCTTTTGCTTCTGTAGCGATCTCTTTGATTGCGCCTGCGCCGTGATAAGATGTTTCATTTAACATAATTCTGTTTGCCATGATTTTCGATCTCCTTTTTTAAAAACAGATTTTCGGGAAGCTTTAGAGGTATTCCCGATGTACTATGTCTTTATTTTAACAAGCACAAATAAAAAAGAAAAGTTACAAAAGGTTGAAAATGTAACATTTTAAGCATTTCTTTGTGAAAAAGTCTTGAAAATTATAAAGTCTTTATTAAATTATTGTGAAACAAGCACAGAAAATGGATTCGAATACTAGACGAGATGACGAGAAAGTTGTAAAATCTAATTATAGTTTTGAATCTGGAAACAGATCACTTACGGAAGGAGACAGGCATTATGGAGAAATTAACAGACAACTTAAAGAAGGTAATACTGGCTGGAATCGGAGCAGTTGCTATAACTGCTGAGAAGTCAAAGGATGTTCTTGATGATATGGTAAAAAAGGGTGAGCTTACAGTGGAGCAGGGAAAGGTTCTGAATGAAGAACTCAAGCACAATCTGAAACAGACTGTAAAGAACAATGTGAATGTGAAGGTAAAAGTTACTACACCGGAGGAATTGAGTGAACTTCTTGATAAGATGACACCGGAGCAGTTAGAAGCACTGAAGGCTCAGATCAAGGAGAAAGAGTCAACTGTAGATTCGGAGGCAGAAGAAGTGGACGCAGACGATACAGCAGAAGAAGTAGAAGTTGTTGAGGAATGAGTGAGAAAGAAAAGGGAACGAATGGTTCAAGATTTAGAGAGATTGTTTCGGTGCTTCGCAAGCACAATATCACACATGGACTAAGTCCGAAGAAACTTCGTTTGATCATGGAGGATCTCGGTCCGACATTTGTAAAAATCGGACAGATTATGGCACTTCATTCCGATGTTCTTCCGAAAGCCTATTGTGACGAATTGATGGAGTTATGTACAGATGCAAGGCCGATGCCTTTCGAGGAGGCAGTAGCAGTAATCGACGAGTCTTACGGACGTTCTTGGAAGAAAGTATTTTCTTCGATTGAAGAGACACCAATTGGTTCTGCATCAATTGCGCAAGTACATAGAGCAGTTCTGAAGACAGGAGAAGAGGTCGTCGTTAAAATCCAGAGAAAAGGCATTTATGAAATGATGGCACGGGACATTGAGTTTATCCGTAAAGCGATCAAACTGATGCCGCCGATCAGTCTGAAAGGAATGGCTGATTTTGATCTTGTGCTTGATGAACTCTGGTCAGTGACAAGAGATGAGATGAATTTCCTGACAGAAGCAGCGAACATCGAAGAATTTGCCAGAAGAAACAAGGATGTCAATTTCGTTCAGACACCGGTTCTGTATCAGCAATATACGACCGTTCACGTGCTGGTGATGGAATATATTGATGGTTGCGGGATTGATGAGAAGGATAAGCTGCTCGAAGATGGATATGACCTGAAAGAAATCGGAAGCAAACTTGTAGATAACTATATCAAGCAGGTAATGGATGACGGGTTCTTCCACGCTGATCCGCATTCCGGAAATGTTAAGATCCGTGATGGAAAGATTGTCTGGATCGACATGGGAATGATGGGACGACTGACAGAGCATGACCGTGAGATGATCACGCTTGCAATCGAAGGCGTTGCACTCAATGATGTTGGTCTGATCCTGAAGGCGGTTCTCGGATTGGGCGAATTCAAAGAACGACCGGAGCAGAGAAAACTTTACGAAGACATTGAAGGATTGCTTTTGAAATACGGAAGTACCGATATGGGCAAGATTAATGTGGCAGAGGTCATGACGGACTTAATGGAAGTTATGAAAGAAAATAAGATCATGATGCCACATGGACTGACGATGCTTGCCAGAGGACTTACGCATATGGAAGGTGTACTTGCCAATATCGCACCGGATATCAATATGGTGGAGATTGCCAAAGCAAGACTAGCTGCGGATTTTCTTCACAATTTTAACTTTAAGAAGGAATTGAAGAGCACAGGAAGAAGCCTTTTGAAATCTGTGCGGAAGATGATTGACATTCCATCCATGACAACGGACTTAATGGATGAATTCATGAAAGGCCAGACAAAGGTGAACCTTGATCTGCGTGTGTCAAAGGATCTGGCATTTCTTTTGAGACGCTTGGTAAGAAATATTGTTATGGGTCTGTGGGTCATGGCACTTCTGATTAGTTCAAGTATTATCTGTACAACGGATATGACACCGAAGTTTATGGGAATCCCGGCACTTGGTGCGTTTGGATATCTGATGGCAGTGGTGATAATGATTTATGTTTTTGTGAAACATATTTTCTCAAGAAAGTAAGGTGAAAAATGGCAAAAAGAAGAAAACCGGGAATGCTGTTGGCGAGTTCTGTAATTCCAAACGGATATGAAGTACTGTATGGGTCACAGGATAAAATATTTCAGCGATTACAGACAAAAGTCTGGAAAAAGATAAAAGCAATATAAAGTGGAAGCAGAAGAGAGATGAGATTTTCGTCTCTCTTTTTCTTTTTTGCTTAGAAAAACTGTAAATGAGAAAACTTCTCAAATAATAAAAATCTAATTGACTGGATAAAAGACATCTTGTATACTTACGAAGTTAGTTAAACTAACACGAGTTAGTAGAAAATAACTAGGAGTGGTTACATGAAATTAAAATATATAAATTGTTTACTTGCAGTCTGTCTCTGTGTGTCGGCTTTGTTGGTCGGCTGCGGACAGAAGACAGCAGAGAAATCCGAAACAGCGTCAGAAAGTTCACAGAACCAGTCGGATGATATACAAGAAGCATCCAGGGATGTTTTTGCTATGGATACCTATATGACAGTGACTGCATATGGAGAAAATGCAGAAGTAGCCGTTGATGCAGCGGAAGTAGAGATTGAGCGTCTGGACGCACTTTTATCGACAGGAGATGCAGACAGCGAGATTGCAAAACTAAATGCAGATGGAAATGCAAAGCTTTCCGAAGATGCAGGCTATCTGGTGGAACGTGCGTTAGAACTTTATCAGGAGACAGATGGTACGTTTGACATTGCGATTTATCCGGTGATGGAAGCATGGGGATTCCCGACACAGAATTTCCGGGTTCCTTCACAGGAGGCATTGGATCAACTTCTTCTACTTACTGATGCGGGAAACATTTCTTATGACAAAGCAACGAAAAAGATCTCTTTTGGCGCAGAAGGAATGAAAATTGATCTCGGAGGAATTGCAAAAGGATATACATCATCCAGAATTATGGACATTTACAAAGAAAATGGAATCTCAAGCGGATTAGTGAATCTTGGCGGAAATGTGCAGGCACTTGGAACAAAGACAGATGGAACGAAATGGAAGATTGCAGTGCAGAGCCCGGATGATACAGAAGACTATCTGGGGATTCTGAGTGTTCAGGACAAGGCAGTTATTACTTCGGGGGGATACGAAAGATATTTTGAACAAGATGGTGTGACGTATCATCATATCATTGACCCAAAGACTGGATACCCGGCAGAAAGTGGACTTGTCTCTGTAACAATTGTAAGTAAGGATGGAACACTGGCAGATGGACTGTCTACTTCACTTTTTATTATGGGAGAAGAGAAAGCGGCAGATTTCTGGAGAAAACATAAGGATGATTTTGATGCAATCCTTATGAGTGATAACGGGACGCTATATGTAACAGAAGGGTTGGAAAATGATTTTTCAACGGAGAGAACGGTTGAGATTATCCGATAGAGAGTATAAGACAAAATCAGAGATGGGAGGACAAAAATGGATTTAAAAGAGACAGGAAAGAAGCTGAAACCATTTGCACCGGTACTTTCGGTAGCAGTTGTGGCATCCTGTGTAGCAGGCTCCCTGGGTGGATATCAGCCACCGGTTTATGCAGCGCAGGAGCAAACGGATTTTGTAAAAGAAGAGACTACAAAGTCAGAAGAGCAGGCACAGGTGGCAAAAGGTTCTTTTGATCTGACAGATGGTGTTTATAAAGGAACCGGAACAGGTTATGCGGGAGGTATCACAGTTGCCGTCCAAATTAAAGATAAACAGATTGTTGCAATCGATATTCTGAGTTCTTCGGATGATGCGGCATTTTTTAAACGTGCACAGGCAGTGATTGACAAGATCATAAAAGGTCAGACCCTGGATGTCGATACGGTATCCGGTGCAACCTATAGTTCCCGGGGAATCATCAGTGCGGTGAAGAATGCACTGACCGGAGAGAAAGACAGCGGAACAACAGGTCAGTCACAGTCTGGTAGCGGCGCGGCAGCTGGAAGTTCCACTTCTGTCGCGGCAGTGGAAGACCCATCAGCATATAAGGATGGAACCTATTACGGAACAGGAACCGGATTTGGCGGAACACTGAAAGTAAAAGTTGAGATCAGTGGCGGAAAGATCACTTCAATTCAGATTATGGAGAATCAGGACGGAAGCGAATACATTTCTAAGGCATCTGCTCTGATCAATACGATCATACAGAATCAGAGTACCAATGTAGATACTGTGTCGGGGGCAACTTATAGTTCAGTCGGAATCATCCAGGCAGTCCGGAATGCGCTGAGTCAGGCGGCAGTAAGTACAAGTGGGACAACGACTTCCGGAGAAGCTGGGAATGCAGGAAATAGTGGAAACCAGAATCAGGACACATCCGCCGCAACAGGAAACTTCCCGTATAAAGAAGGAATTTATTACGGAACAGCAGAAGGCTACAGCGGAGATGTCTCGGTGGCGGTTGTGATTCAGGAAAAATCAATCAAAGCAATTCTGATCACAGAGACTTCGGACGATGAGGCATTCTTCCAGCGCGCAATGGGAGTTGTGAAAAATGTACTTAAGACGCAGAGTACGGAAGTCGATACTGTGTCAGGTGCAACCTACAGTTCAAAAGGAATTCTCGGGGCAATCCAAAATGCATTAAAGCAGGCAGAAAAAGTAACAAATGGGGAAACCATCGAGGAGAAGGCAGATACAACGCAGCTGGAAGAGGCAATCAAGACAGCAGAAGCACTGGTGCAAGAAGAATATACAGAAGCCAGTTGGTCTGTACTGGCGGTTCGTCTTCAGGACGCAAAAGAAATGCTCGAAACAGCAGGACAGACTTCGGTGAAACAGGAGACGGTAGACAAAGCGGTGGAGAACCTGAACCTTGCAGTTGCACAGCTTGAGAAAAAGAAGTCAGATCAAGAGGAAGAAGTGAAGACAAAATACATCGATGGAACTTATGAGGTGAGTGTACCATGCAAGCCGGATGAGGATGAAGATTTTACAGAGTATCAGCTTTCTATGAAGGTGACAATACGAAATGACAAAATTGTATCCATTACTGACGTGTCAGGAGATGGGGATGCAGCGAATGACAGCTATATCAAGAAGGCGGCAAATGGAACTTCAAGCAAAAAAGGTGTCGTTTCCCAGATTATTACCAAAGGAATGCCGGAAGAAATTGATACGGTATCCAGAGCAACCTGTTCTTCGAATGCGATTATTGACGGATGCAAAAAGGCACTGGAAATGGCTTTAAGACCAGAAGAGACGGAGGCGCAGTAGGATGAAAGAGTTTATCGTAAGACTGTTTAGTCTGCTGGCAATCGTCGGTGTCCTTTTCGGATATAATGAAGTGTTGGATGTCCGTGCGAAGGATGAGGAAATCGCAAAACTGAATGCACAGTTGGAGGTACAGTCATCTGGTGCCGGCAGTGATTCTGAGTCAGGGAGTGATTCAGGAGATGGAGCAGGATACAAGGATGGAACCTATACCGGAGAAGCGGATGGATTTGGCGGAACGGTTGCGGTAGAAGTTACTGTAAAAGATGGAAAGATCGAAGCGGTAGAAGTGACTTCCGCCGAGAAGGAAGACAGTGCATATCTTGCAATGGCGGAAGATATCATTCCAAAGATCATAGAGGCGCAGAGTGCAGAAGTTGATACGATCAGCGGCGCAACGTTCAGTTCGACAGGAATTAAAAATGCAGCAGAACAGGCATTAGAACAGGCGGTAAAGTAGTTTGAAGAAGTTGAATATACATAATTTAAAAGCAAAAGAAATTAAAAAATTGCATACTTGGCTTCGTGCCTTGATTCAGATTCTCTATTTTCTGTTTCTGCCATCTGTGTATACAGCGGCATTTGCCGGCGTGAAATACATTTTCACACAGATAGGAGCAGGCGAGGCAATCGGGCTGACCTCTTTTGTAACGGTGCTTATAGTTCTTTGTGCGTATACGATTCTTTTCGGAAGATTCTTCTGTGGATTCGCGTGTGCATTCGGAAGTCTGGGAGATGGAATTCATGCATTTTATCTCTGGTGCTTTAAGAAGAGAAAGAAAAAGCCGGTGCTACTTTCAGAAAAGATCACAGAGAAGTTAAGCTATTTGAAATATCTGGTGTTGACCGTAATCGCAGTACTTTGTTTTGCGGGAGTATACGGAAAGGCAAAAGGGACAAGCCCGTGGGATGTTTTTTCTATGCTGCATGCAGGAAATCTTCACTTGCAGGGATATTTGCCGGGAGTGATATTACTACTTCTTATTATTGTGGGGATGTGTCTGGAAGAAAGATTTTTCTGTCGGAATCTGTGTCCGATGGGAGCAGTATTCTCATTACTTCCGGTGCTTCCGTTCTTTGCATTGCACCGCGACAGAGAAAATTGCATCAAAGGCTGCAGCGGATGCACGAAGAAATGTCCATCCGGGATCGGACTCCCGGAAGACGGATCACTCAAAGTCGAGGGAGATTGTTTCCAATGCCAGAAATGTATTGATACTTGTCCAAAGAAGCATATCCATACAGGAATCAAAGGTCTGAAGGGAAATGAATTTTGGTTTACGATTCTTCGGGCAATTCTGTTACTTGTAATTATGATCTGGGCAGGAGTGTAATAGATGAAGAAAAAAGATCTGTTTTTAGGAGGCGGAATCCTCTTTGCGGCATGTGTACTGTTTCTTGTGATGAATCTGATGCAGTATGTACAGGCAAAGGAAAGCGGACAAAAAGAAAATCAGGAAAAACAAGTTGTGATCAAGGTGGACGGAGAAGTTTACGGAAGATATTCTTTGGATGAAGATCAGGTGATCGAAGTGCAGGAAGGGGATTTTTACAACCGTGTCCGGATTGAGGATGGAAAAGCTTATATGGAAGAGGCTGACTGTCCGGATGGATATTGCGAAGAGCAGGGGAAGATCAATAACCGGTCACAGACAATTGTCTGTCTGCCTCACAAGCTGGTTGTGGAAATAGAAGAGGTTGAGAATTCTGATGATTCTCAAAATGAAAAGGAACATCTACCGGATACAATTTCTAAATAAATCAATTGTTCGACTGTAAAGGAGAATGTATGAATAGAAATAAAAAACTTGCGAATATGGCAATGCTTGTTGCGCTGGCAATGATTTTTAGTTATGTGGAAAGCCTGATCCCAATTAATTTTGGAGTGCCGGGGATGAAGCTTGGAGTGGCTAATCTGGTCACTGTAACAGGTCTCTATTTTCTGGAAATTCCGGAAGTACTGGCGGTATCTGTACTGCGTGTGCTTCTGACAGGATTTCTTTTTGGAAATGGAATGTCGATTATTTACAGTCTGGCAGGGGCGGTTGTCAGCCTTCTTGCCATGGTACTTGTAAAGAAGATGGATGGAATTTCCATTGTAGGAGTAAGTATCACTGGCGGCGTCTTTCATAATATAGGACAGATTCTTGTTGCGATGGCAGTGGTGGAGAATCTGAAACTGATTTATTATCTGCCGGTTCTTCTTGTGGCAGGAACAGTGACAGGGTTCGTGATTGGAATTGTCGCAGGAAAGATTTTACCGGTTGTGAAGAAAGAAGCTGTAAGGACAGTATAGATGTAAAAATTTTTTGGGGTTATAGGTTAGTAAAAGCTAACTTGATAATATATTCCATGCGGAAGCAGGAAAGCAGAACTGCGACAGGCAGGATCTGTATGTAATTATTTTAGTTAAAAAGGAGGTTTCTATGAAAAACAAAGAAATGAAAGTAAAGGCAATGTCCATGGCAGTGGCAATGTCTATGGTAGTAGGACTTTGCCCGTCAACCATCTTTGCGGCAACAGGAAGTCAGACTGCGAAGGATGGAACTTATACAAAGACAGCCCACGTGGCAAGAACTGCAGAGGATGACGAAAATGAAGACGAATGGAATGAGTATGACGTTGAAGTCAGCCTGAAGGTGGAGGATGGCAAGTTTTCAGCCATCACTGTGACTCCAGGGGAAGGATATAACGCGGAGAGTGATTCCTATTTTGCAAAAGCTGTTTCAAAATCGAAAGGAATCCAGAAAATGCTTGTGGGAAAGGCTGCAACAGAAGATACAATTAATGGTTGGGATTCTGTTAGTGGTGCAACACGTACATCAAAGGCAGTGAAAGAAGCTGCACTTGCTGCAATCAAGTCAGCAAACGAAGCAGTAACAGTTGACAAAACAAAACTGGAAGCTGCAATCACAGCCGCTGAAGCACTGAAAGAAGCTGATTACACAGCAGACAGTTGGAGTGCAATGCAGACGAAGCTAACAGCAGCCAAAGCTGCCCTGACAGCAAAAGAATCTCAGAGCGCGGTAGACACAGCAGCAGACGAGCTGAATGCAGCAGTGAAGGCATTGAAAAAGGCAGAAGTTGCGAAAGAAACGTATGTGTTGATGAATATTCCATATTCTGAATTTTATGCAGCTGATCAGGTAGCAGGAGCAGACAGTGTATCCTCCGCTACAAAAGCGAAAACAAGATCAACACTTGCAGCTGGATCTTATCATGTAAACAATGATGGAACAGATATTACAGGTATTACATATCCGGTTAAGATTAGTGATGCATCAGTACTGAAAAACTATACACAGATCACAGATGACAGCAAGCTTTCTATTACAGTGAATATGAAAGGAAAAGAGACAACAACAGAATATAATGGAAAAGCTGCGTTATTCGAGAGCGCAAGCTATTCTTACTATATTTTAAGTGAGACTCCTTCCTATTATAAGGAAGCAACAGTAAATGCAGATGGTTCACTCAGCTTTAGTGAAGTGAAAGGTGCAACTGCACAGAAGTTGAGTGATGCATCAATTGATTTCACAACAGACACAAAGTATGGAGATTATGAATTAGATGTAAATGGACTCCCAAAAACAGTTAATACAGTATATGGAGTTGTGATCAGCACAAAAGAAGGAGACAACTACGGACTTCGTCATCTTGAAAATATCTGGAAAAAGACAGAACTGGCATGGAGTACCGGATTTGTAACAACATCTCATGGAAACACGCTGGACTCAAAAGATTATAAAAAGATGATGGGTCAGACGATCAATAAAATCACATATTATACAGATAATGGAATCTATGAGATTGATGCTGATCAGTATGTGCCGGTTAAATTCAATGGAACTATCGCAGCAGAGAATGCAGATGTTGAAAGTGGTAAAGTAAATGTAACTGTAGAAGGACTTCCTGGTGATTATCAGGCAGAATATACAGTTGAAGGTCTTGAGGATGTTCAGGTAAAAGACGGGGTACTTACCTATAAGACAAAAGGCGCTGAGATAGGCAAATATACTCTGAAAGTATCTGATAAATCCGGAAAATATGCGGATCTTACGACAGATTTTGAATTAACAACAGAAGCTGTACCAGTTGTATTTAACAATGAAAGTGCAGCACTTGTAGCGGCAGAAGGATATGCAGCAGAGGATGTAACTTCTTATGTAAAGAAGATCGAATCCGTAACAGTTGACGGAACAGAGTATGCGGCAACAGGAAAACGTGCAGTGAAGATCATCAAAGAAGATGGAACAATTGATACGACTGCGGCTCCATTTAAGGATGCAGAAAATGGACATGGATTTAAGATCTCAGTAAAGGCAACAGGCTATGCAAAGGATTACGAATTCACTTATACTTTAGCACAGGAGAGTGAGTATACTTACGCATATGTAGGACTTAGCTGGGCAGAGTACTGGGCTGCTGAAAATGTGCAGGCAGCAGGAGATACATCTTTTTCAGATGCAAAGGATTCAAAAGGAGAGTCTGACAAGGGTGCATTCGATACTGTAACAAGAGCTACAGTAAATCATGGACTTCACAGAGGTTCTTTCCAGTGCAACGCAGTAATCAAGGCGGAAAATGGAAAAGAGTATGCAGTAGAGTACTGGACAGATGGAACTACTGCAGTTCTGACAGACGGAAGCAAGATTACATTTAACAGAGGAGAGATCACAGAAGAATCCGGTGCAACAACAAAGATGACAGAGTATGATGTACTCGGACTGAAATATGTGCCGGTGAAAGTAAAAACATCTGATCTGGATGCACTGAAAGCAAGCTATCGTGTGATCGAAAACGGAAGTGAACTTGCAGGAGGATATTCAGAAAAGAATCTGGTAAGCTATACAGGACTGGTTGCCAATGTAACAGAGAATACAAACGGTCTGAAAACAGCAACAAAGAATGAGGATGGATCTTTCAGTTTCTCTGCAAGAGTGAATAATGGATCAGAGTCCGGAATCAAAGATCAGGCACTCAAGACAGCACCAACAGCAGAGGAAGCAGGGCTGACAGTAAAAGAAGCAAGCGGATCTTATGGAGAATTCTTAAGAGTTGATCTGACAGGAAATTATGGTGATCTTGGATCAAATCTCCAGACTGTTACATGGACTTACTATGGAGATGACAGCACATATACAAATGCAAAAGCTACTTATGGAACAAAATTTGCAGCAGATAACTGGATGCACAAAGCAATGGGAATCCAGCTTGGACTGACAGATTCTCTTCGTTGTACACTTCCGGAAGGAACAGATGGAACAGGATATTGGACCATTACACTGACAGCACTTGGATATAATGACGTGACATACAAATTCCAGGCAACAGAGGAGAACATTGTAAAAGCATCTGAGGATAAAACAATCACAACAACAGAGCTTGAGGCAGCTATTGCAAAAGCAGAAGCCCTGAAAGAAGCTGAATACACAGCGGAAAGCTGGGCATCTATGCAGATGGAACTTCAGGAAGCAAAAGATGAATTGAAAAATCCAAAAACTCAGGCAACTGTAGACGAGGCAGTAAGCCACCTCAACGCAGCTGTTGAAGCACTTGTTAAGGCAGAGGGAGATAAGACAGAAGAGGATAAGAAAGACGACGATAAGACAGAAGAGCCGGCAGCAGTTGATACTTCTTCCCTTGAGAAAGTAATCAGTGATGCGGCAGCTCTGAAAGAAGCTGATTACACAGTTGACAGCTGGAAGGTATTGCAGAGTGCACTGACAGACGCTAAGAGCGCGTTAAATGCAAAAGAAAGCCAGGAAAAAGTTGATAAAGCAACAGATGCGTTAAATACAGCAATCAAAGCACTTGTAAAGAATGGAAACCAGGCGGGAAGTCAGAATGGAAGTGCAACTCCGACTGTTACAAAGAAGGCAGGAACAACTACGGATGGATCAGCTTCCAAAGGAACAAGTGGATCAAAAGCCGCAAAGACAGGTGATCCGGCAAATGTTCTTGGCTTATTAGGACTTGCATTCTCCTCACTCGGAGCAGGAGTTGGCGGATTTGCATGGAAGAGAAAAAGAAAATAAAGACAAGAAAATTGAGAAAATTTTTCAACAATTTCGCGAAAAAGATTAAAATAGTGCATTGACACTATCGCTTTAAAGTGATAAACTCCTAGCAAATGGAATAACGCTTTAAACCGATGAAGCGGAGATCAAAGTAATTATGCGCGCACAGAGAGTCCGGGAAGCTGAGAGCCGGATCGAGATGCAGGTTGCCAAATGGACCGCTGAGGGCACAGTCAAAGGATTTGAGAATCCGAGTACTCTGTGACGTGTGGGCATACGTCAGTTGCCGGAGATATGTTAGTATCTTACAGAGCGCATGGGAGTGTACCCGTGAATCAAGGTGGCACCGCGGAAAAGATTTAGATTTACCGTCCTTGACAGAATAGGAATATTCTGTCAGGGACTTTTTTTCTACCATAAACATATATTTCCTATTGGGATAAAAGAGAAATTCATTTTGCAGCATAACTTCAAGGAGGAATACACATGGACAAGACATTAGAACAAATCAGATCCTACGCTGAACAAGGCAGATACAAGCGAGTTCCGATCAGCAAAGAGCTGTATGCAGATGCATTTACGCCGATTAGTGTGATGCGGACGCTGCGGGCGGCAAGCAAGCATTGCTATCTGCTGGAAAGTGCGGAGGACAGACAGCAGTGGGGAAGATATTCCTTCCTTGGATATGCACCAACGATGGAGATCACCTGTACCGATGGGCGTGTGATCATCAGCGAAGGGCATGAAGATGAGGATAAGACCAGACGGGAAGTTTTAACCGACCATCCGGGAAAGGTTCTAAGAGAAATTCTCGAAGCATATAAAAGTCCGGTTGTTCCGGGACTTCCTCCATTTACCGGAGGGCTTGTCGGATATTTTTCTTATGACTACATCAAATATGCAGAACCGACATTGAAGCCAGTCCTGGAAGAGAAGAATGAGACTACAGGAAAGACAGCAGCAAAAACGGCAGTAAGAGATTTCCGGGATGCGGACTTGATGTTATTTGACCGTGTCATCGTATTTGACAATTACAGACAGAAGCTGATCCTGATTACAGGAGTGAAGCTGGAAGGCGATCTGGAAGAAAATTATACGAACGCGAAGCAGGAATTAGAAGAGATGGAACGATTGATCCGAAGCGGGGCGCAGGCAGATTTCCGACCACTTGTTTTAGAAGAAGAGTTCCATCCGGGAGTGGATAAAGAAGATTATTGCAAGATGGTTGAGAAAGCTAAGGAATACATTTATGAAGGTGATATTTTCCAGGTCGTGTTATCCAATCCGCTGACAGCGAAGGCAAAAGGAAGTCTTTTTGATACCTACCGGGTGCTTCGAACCTCGAATCCATCTCCGTATATGTTCTACTTTTCAAGTGATGATATTGAAGTGGCAGGGGCTTCACCGGAAACGCTGGCGAAGTTAGAAAACGGACAGGTGTGCACTTTTCCTCTTGCCGGTACAAGGAAGCGAGGAGTAACCGAAGAGGAAGATCAGGAATTGGAGAAAGAGCTACTTGCAGACGAGAAAGAGCTTGCAGAGCACAACATGCTTGTAGATCTTGGGCGAAATGATGTTGGCAAGATCAGCCAGCCGGGAACAGTTAAAGTTGATAAATATATGGAAATCCAGAGATATTCTCATGTGATGCATATTGGTTCCACCGTGACAGGGAAAATTCGGGAAGACAAAGATGCGCTGGACGTAGTCGATGCGATTCTCCCGGCAGGAACGCTTTCCGGAGCACCGAAGATCCGCGCATGTGAGATTATCGCAGAACTTGAACAGGAGAAAAGAGGCATCTACGGAGGGGCAGTCGGCTATCTCGATTTTGCAGGAAATGTAGATACATGCATTTCCATCCGTCTTGCTTATAAGAAAAATGGATACATTCGTGTACAGTCAGGAGCCGGAATCGTAGCAGACAGTATCCCGGAAAATGAATTCCAGGAGTGTTTAAATAAGGCAGGGGCAGTACTTCAGGCTGTGGAAACTGCGAAAGGAGGATTGGAATGATACTATTACTTGATAATTATGACAGCTTTACATATAACCTGTATCAGTTTATCGCAGGAGTAGAATCAAAAAGAGGTGACATGCAAAAAGATCAGATTGATTCAGAAGTGAAAGTAATACGAAATGATCAAATCACACCGGAAGAGATTCTGGAACTTGCGCCCGAGGCGCTGGTAATCTCACCGGGGCCGGGAAAACCTTCTGATGCCGGAATCTGTATCGAAGCAATTCAGAAGCTGAAAGGAAAAATCCCGATGCTCGGCGTTTGTCTCGGACATCAGGCGATGGCGGAAGCATTTGGAGCAACCGTAGGTCACGCCGGACAGCTGATGCATGGGAAGACATCACAGCTGAAAGACGTAAAGACAGACAGTGTCCTCTTTCAGAATCTGACACTTCCAATCCAGGTGGCAAGATATCATTCACTCGCAGTTAAGGAAGAGACACTACCGGAAGAACTGATTGTGACAGCGCGAAGCGAAGATAACGAGATTATGGCGATGGAACACAGAGAATATCCGATCTTTGGGTTACAGTTTCATCCGGAATCCGTGATGACACCGCAGGGACTTCAGATGATAGAGAACTTTATTAACTATGCAAAAGCATTGAAGGAGAATTAAGAAATGATCAAAGAAGCAATTATAAAATTATCAAAGAAAGAAAATCTCATCTATACAGAAGCAGAAGAAGTAATGAATGAGATTATGGAAGGAAAGGCATCGGATGTTCAGAAGTCAGCATATCTGACAGCACTTTCCATGAAAGGTGAGACAATCGATGAGATCACAGCATCAGCAGCGGGAATGCGTGCACACTGTATCAAGCTTTTGCATGACATGGATGTGCTGGAAATCGTAGGAACAGGGGGAGACGGAGCAAATTCATTTAACATTTCAACAACATCCTCCCTTGTGATTGCGGCAGCAGGAATCCCGGTCGCAAAGCATGGTAACCGTGCAGCATCTTCTAAGTCCGGTGCGGCAGATGTACTTGAAGCACTTGGAGTGAAGATCGATGTCGCACCGGAGCGCAGCACACAGCTTCTCAAAGACATTCAGATCTGTTTCTTATTTGCACAGAATTATCATATTGCGATGAAATATGTCGGACCGATCCGTAAAGAACTTGGTATCCGTACCGTATTCAATATTCTTGGACCACTGTCTAATCCGGCAGGAGCGAACATGGAACTGATGGGAGTTTATGATGAAAGCCTTGTAGAGCCACTTGCAAGAGTCATGGCGAATCTCGGAGTTGTCCGCGGAATGGTCGTTTACGGACAGGATAAGTTAGATGAGATTTCCATGTGTGCACCGACTACAGTCTGTGAGATTAAAGACGGAACATTTACAAGCTATGAGATCACACCGGAGCAGTTTGGTTATGAGAGATGCGAAAAAGGTGTACTGACAGGAGGAACACCTCAGGAAAATGCACAGATCACATTGGATATCATTTCTGGAAAAGAGCTGGGAGCAAAAAGAAATGCAGTTTGCCTGAATGCAGGAGCAGCAATCTATCTTGCAGGAAAAGCAGATTCGATCGAAGCAGGTGTAAGAAAAGCGGAACAGATCATTGACGAAGGACTTGCACTGAAGAAGCTGGAGCAGTTTAAAGAAGAAAGTAATAAATAAAAAGTCTGATCCCCGGCTATGCAGGGGAGAATGGAAGAAGCAACTTGAAAGAAAAAGAGGAACAAATAGTATGAATATACTCGAGAAAATTACCGAGCGCACGAAAGAGCGGATCGAAGAAGAAAAGAAAATAGTTCCATTAGAAGAGGTTCGAAGGCAGGCGGAAGAAAAAGGAATTAAAGATCAAATCCCAGTATTCGAACAGGCACTTCGGGCAGACGGATTATCCTTTATCTGCGAGGCAAAGAAAGCGTCACCTTCCAAAGGATTGATCGCACCGGATTTTCCATATGTAGAGATCGCCAGGGACTATGAAGCAGGCGGCGCGGCAGCAATCTCCTGTCTGACAGAACCGTTTTGGTTCCGGGGCAGTGATGCGTATCTGAAAGAAATTGTGCAAAATGTATCCATTCCGGTACTCAGAAAAGATTTCACCTGTGATGAATACATGATTTATCAGGCGAAAGCAATGGGAGCCTCGGCAGTACTTCTGATCTGTTCGGTATTAGAAGATGGCAGGTTAAAAGCGTATCATCAGCTGGCAGACGAACTCGGACTATCTGCTTTGGTAGAAACACATAACGAAGAAGAAATCTTAAGAGCACAGAAGATCGGTGCAAAGATTATCGGTGTAAATAACCGGAATCTGAAAGATTTCACGGTGGATATCAAGAATAGCATTCGGCTAAGAGAAATGGTCAGTTCGGAAACAGTTTTCGTATCTGAGAGCGGTATCCGTGGAGTGGAAGATATGAAAGCACTTTATGAAAATGGAACCGATGCGGTACTGATCGGAGAACTTCTGATGAGAAAATCTGATCGGAAAGCAGCACTGATGGAGTTGAAGCAGCAGACAGGAAGGCAGCTAGATATGAATTAGCGGAAGATATAGTATGAGACAAGAAAAAATGAACATGCCCAAGATTAAGATCTGCGGATTAAGCCGCCCGGAAGATATTACCTATATAAATGAGGCAAAACCGGATTATTGCGGATTTATCATCGATGTGCCAAAGAGCCGGAGAAATGTATCCATTTCGAAAGTTCGTGAACTGGTTCAAAATCTTGAATCGCAGATTTGCCCGGTTGGAGTATTTGTCAATAAAGACTGCGGCGAGGTCGCACAATCATTAAATGAAGGAACCATTCAGATCGCTCAGCTTCACGGGCAGGAAGATGAGGCATATATAAAGAAGTTGAAAAGTCTGACAGACCATCCGGTGATGAAAGCGTTTTCGATTCAGGAGAAAAAAGATCTTGATGCGGCGGCAGCGAGCAGTGCAGATCTGATTCTTCTCGATCACGGAAAAGGCGGAACCGGCGAGACATTTGATTGGAGTCTTTTGGAAGGATGGACAAAGCGGCCATATTTCCTCGCAGGAGGACTGAATCCGGAGAACATACCGGAGGCAATACAGCGAATACACCCTTGGGGAATTGATTTGAGCAGTGCAGTGGAGACAGATGGAAAGAAAGATCGTGAGAAAGTTCTTCAAGCTGTGAAAACTGTGAGAAATTTTGAAAGCAGTAAACAACTTAGGAAATAAAAGAGTATACAGATGAATGAATAAATTTACCAAAACAATAGAAACAAGAAAGAAGGAGAGACAACCATGACAAAAGGAAGATACGGAATCCATGGTGGACAGTACATTCCGGAGACACTGATGAATGCAGTGATCGAATTGGAAAAGGCGTACAACTACTATAAAAATGACAAAGAATTTAATGACGAACTGAATACATTATTAAATGAATATGCAGGTAGACCGTCTCTTTTATACTATGCAGCACGTATGACAGAAGATCTTGGCGGGGCGAAAATTTATCTGAAACGAGAAGATCTCAATCACACAGGTGCCCATAAGATCAACAACGTGTTAGGTCAGGTTCTTCTTGCGAAGAAGATGGGAAAGACAAGAGTGATCGCTGAGACCGGTGCAGGACAGCATGGGGTTGCAACAGCGACAGCAGCGGCTCTGATGGGAATGGAATGTGAAGTTTTCATGGGAAAAGAAGATACAGAGCGTCAGGCATTAAATGTATACAGAATGCGTCTTCTCGGAGCACAGGTACACGCGGTTACAAGTGGAACTGGTACTTTGAAAGATGCTGTTTCGGAGACGATGCGTGAGTGGACAAGAAGAATTGATGACACACATTATGTACTCGGATCCTGTATGGGACCGCATCCATTTCCGCAGATCGTGCGTGATTTTCAGGCAGTTATATCTAAAGAGATCAAGGAGCAGATCCTTGAAAAAGAAGGAAAACTCCCGGATGCAGTGCTTGCCTGTGTCGGCGGTGGATCCAATGCGATCGGTGCATTTTATAATTTCATTGAAGATGAAGGCGTGCGTCTGATCGGATGCGAGGCGGCAGGACGCGGCGTGAATACAGCAGAGACAGCTGCAACGATCGCGACCGGTAAGCTTGGAATCTTCCACGGAATGAAATCTTATTTCTGTCAGGATGAGTACGGACAGATCGCACCGGTTTACTCAATCTCAGCCGGACTGGATTATCCAGGAATCGGACCGGAGCATGCAGATCTTTATGATAAGGGAAGAGCAGAATATGTAGCAATCACTGATGATGAGGCAGTCGATGCATTTGAGTACCTTTCTAAATTAGAAGGAATCATTCCGGCGATCGAGAGTGCGCATGCAGTTGCATATGCAAGAAAGCTTGCGCCGACAATGGGAAAAGACCAGATTATCGTAATTAATATTTCAGGACGCGGAGATAAGGACTGTGCAGCAATCGCACGTTACAGAGGGGAGGATCTTCATGAGTAGAATACAGGAAGCATTTAAAGGGAAGAAAGCATTTATACCATTTGTCACATGTGGTGACCCGAATCTTGAGACAACGAAACAGATCGTCTATGAGATGGAGAAAGCAGGGGCGGCGTTGATCGAGCTTGGAATCCCATTTTCCGATCCGACAGCAGAAGGACCGGTTATACAGGGAGCAAATCTGCGTGCGCTGACAGGAGGCGTGACGACAGACAAGATCTTCGATATGGTAAAAGAAATCCGCAAGAATACACAGATTCCGCTTGTTTTTATGACATATGCAAATGTTGTGTTCTCTTACGGAACAGAAAGATTTCTTGAGAAAGCGAAAAATGTCGGAATGGATGGTCTGATTCTTCCGGATGTTCCATTTGAAGAGAAAGAAGAATTTGACATCGTGTGCAAAAAGTACGGAATCGATCTGATCTCATTGATTGCACCGACTTCTCATGACCGAATCCGGATGATTGCAAAAGAAGCATCGGGATTCGTATATTGTGTTTCCTCACTTGGTGTAACAGGAACAAGATCCGCGATCACGACGGATATCGGAGCAATGGTGAAGCTTGTAAAAGAGGAAAATGATATTCCATGTGCGGTCGGATTCGGAATCTCCACTCCGGAGCAGGCGGCGAAGATGTGTCAGAGCGCAGACGGTGCGATCGTTGGAAGTGCAATCGTTAAGTTGTGTGAGAAATACGGAAAAGACTGCGTGCCGTATGTTGCAGAATATGTAAAGAGTATGGTTGAAGCTTGTAAATAAGTAAAAAGAACCTGAGATTCGAAATCCGAGACCTCTTTTGATAACAATAGAAAAATACCTCTTTTGATGAGGAGCCAGATGTGGTATCATAGATATTAGATTTGTTGCTTGATCTATGATACGAATCCGAAAGGAGAATACGAATGAAGAATCGAAAACAGCCTTTATTCAAAAGCTTTGGCTATGCCTTTGAAGGAATCTGGACAGGGATTTCAAAAGAGCGTAATATGAAGATTCATTGCATTGCAGTGATTCTTGTAACAGCAGTTGGGACCTTTGTAGGATTAACACCGATGGAATGGTGTATCTGTCTTCTCCTTTTTGGAATGGTGATCTCACTGGAACTTGTGAATACAGCAGTGGAAGCTGTTGTCGATCTTGTGACGGAAGAGAGAAAGCCACTTGCTAAGATCGCGAAGGATACGGCAGCAGGTGCAGTGCTTTTTACAGCAATCATGGCTGTGATCATAGGGGGTATCATATTTATACCTCATTTCATTGCACTACTGTAATGGAAAGAAAAGCAACCGGAAAGGAAAACAAAGAGATGGATGAGAATAAAGTAATTGTCAGTACAGAGATGAAACAGACGTTGGTGAATCTGCGAAATCTCGAAGAGATTTATGTGATTATGTCAGGGGTAACGAAGATGCCGTTTGTCCTCTGTGATGAAGAGACATTTGATGACGAGGTTCTGGTTTATTATCAGGAAGAGTCTGCAAAGGAAAAGGCAAAGACGCTTGCAGAAGATCGTTATCATGTAGGAATTGCCAAGATTGAAAAGAATGTCAGGCTTGGATTTTTTACAAACCTGTATACAATGGGAGTGAATGCACTGGCAGTGAATGTTGGTACAGAGGAGGAGATCAGGGTTCAGCTGGAACATCTTGTAGTTCGTAAGAATAAGGAAGAACTGCCTGAAGGAAAGAAACTGATCGAGAATCCGGAGCTTCATCTGACAGCAATGTATCTGATGCAGGAGATGCACCGCAGTATCGGACCGGAGATGCCGGAGAATGTGAAGGAACTTCAGGAAGAGATGATGGCGCATTATAAGAAAGGAACCTTTATCGTAGGAGTTCAGGAAGATAATCAGGTTCCACTTCTGAGACAGCCGGACGGAAGTCTGTATCAGCCGATCTTTACAGATATGATAGAATTTACCAGATTTGCACAGGGCAAGAAGATGAAGACAGCAGCAATTCCGGCGGATAAGATTCCGGAGATACTGATCCCGGATGCGAAGGGGGTTGCGATCAATCCATTTGGCGTGAATGTACGTCTGGATATTACAAAAGCAAATAAGCAAAAGCCAGAAGCGTAAAATGAAGAGAAGTTAATTTAAATCAAAAGAAAAACTTTAATTTACTAAAATAATCACTAAGTAACATATTCAACAAAAAAACAGGATAAATATTGTTGAATATTACAGATTGACTGTTGGAAGTGAGTATGGTTATACTATACGTGGTTAAAAGAGAAAAGCGCACGATAGAGTGTTACTGGTAAAGCAGGCATAAACTATCCTTAATAAGTTCACCAGATAAGGTGGACTTGGTTATTGAGGATTAGTTTATGCCTTTTTTGCGCATTATAGTATAGGATAAGTAAGTTGCAGAACTGTGCCAGTACAAGAAACTATGGGATGCGTCAACTCTATAAGAAATGATACTAGGAGGATTACAGATGAAAGACAAGATTTTTGGAGTATTGCAGAGAATCGGAAGAAGTTTTATGCTTCCAATCGCAATTCTTCCGGTAGCAGGACTTCTGCTTGGAGTAGGAAGTTCATTTACAAATGCAACGATGATTGAGACATATCATCTTCAGGCAATTTTAGGCGAGGGGACAATTCTGAATTCCCTGCTCACAATTATGAGCAAAGCGGGAAGTATTATTTTTGATAACCTGCCGATCATTTTTGCTGTCGGTGTAGCAATCGGTATGGCGAAGAAAGAGAAGGAAGTTGCGGCACTTGCGGCAATGATCTCTTTCTTTGTAATGAATGCAACAATGAATGCCATGCTTCTGATTCGTGGAGATCTTCTTGCAGACGGAACGCTTGGAGCCGGAGTTCTGGAAGGAACTGTGACAAGTGTCTGCGGAATCCAGACATTACAGATGGGTGTATTTGGCGGTATTATCGTTGGACTTGGAGTAGCAGCACTTCATAATAAGTTTTACAAAATCCAGCTTCCGAATGCACTGTCATTCTTCAGTGGATCAAGATTTGTTCCGATTATTTCAACATTGACTTATGTGGCTGTCGGAATCGTACTCTATTTTGTATGGCCAACCGTTCAGAATGGAATCTATGCACTCGGCGGACTTGTAACAGGAACAGGTTATATTGGAACATTGATCTTTGGTATTATTAAGAGAGCGTTGATTCCATTTGGACTTCACCATGTATTCTATCTTCCATTCTGGCAGACAGCGGTTGGAGGAACAATGGAAGTTGCGGGACAGCTGGTACAGGGCGGTCAGAACATCTTCTTTGCGCAGCTTGCAGATCCATCCACAGTACATTTCAGTGCGGATGCGACAAGATATTTTTCCGGTGAATTTATCTTCATGATCTTTGGTCTTCCGGGTGCGGCACTTGCAATGTATCAGTGTGCAAAACCGGAGAAGAAGAAACAGGCAGGCGGACTTCTGCTTTCTGCAGCACTTGCATGTATGATGACTGGAATCACAGAGCCACTGGAATTCTCATTCCTGTTTGTAGCACCGATCCTTTTTGCGGTACAGGTGATCCTTGCCGGATCTGCTTATATGATCGCGCATATGTTAAATATTGCAGTAGGACTTACATTTTCCGGTGGATTTATTGATCTGTTCCTTTTCGGTATCCTTCAGGGAAATGCTAAGACAAGCTGGATCAGAATCATCCCGGTTGGAATTATTTATTTCTTCTTATATTATATCATCTTCCGTACTTTGATTCTGAAGCTGAATCTGAAGACACCGGGAAGAGAAGAGGATGATGCGGAAACGAAGCTGTATACAAAAGCTGATTATAAAGCAAAAGTAGATGGAAATGATGCAGATTCTGAAAATGAAATGACACCGGAAGATCAGAAGAGCGCACTGATCACAAGAGGACTTGGTGGAAAGAAAAACATTTCTGATGTAGACTGCTGTGCGACAAGACTTCGTTGTACGGTAGTAAAGCCGGAACTGGTAAATGAAGATGTCTTAAGAATGACATCCCCATCCGGAATCGTAAGAAAAGGGCAGGGAATCCAGGTAATTTACGGACCGGCTGTTTCTGTGATTAAATCCAATCTGGAAGATTATCTGGAGAAAGCTCCGAATGTGGAATATCTTCCGGAAGAAAATAAAAACAGCGCAGAAGAAACGAATAAATGTGCAGAAACAAAAGATGAAGCGAAGAAAGATGAGAACAAAACTGTTGCAGCCGGAACTGTAAAGAAAGAGCTTTGCTCTCCATTCACAGGAGTGGCAGCACCGATCGAAGAAGCGTGTGACGAAGCATTTGCAGGGAAAATGATGGGAGACGGTTATCTGGTTCGCCCGGAAGAGGGAATGGCTTATGCGCCGGAAGATGCAACTGTATCTTTTATCTTCCCATCAAAACATGCAGTTGGTCTGACTAGTGATGACGGAACCGAATATCTGCTTCACATTGGCGTGGATACTGTAAATCTGGATGGAAAAGGATTCGAAACTTTTGTAAATGACGGAGATCGAGTAAAAAAGGGTGACAAACTGATAGGTTTTGATATAAAATATATCCAAGAGCATGCAAAATCCGATGAATGTATGGTTGTATTTACAAGTCTTCAGGAAGGTGAAGAGATCAGAATGTCTAAGAGCGGAAAAGTAGAGAAGCTTGAGAAGACAGCAGAAATCGTAAGCTTGAATTAAGAGAAAGAAAGAGAGGCTCCGGGGGGATGTATCGAGTCATTAAAGTTCTGAATAATAATGGGATTCTTGTATATCATGTTGAGACAGGGAAGGAGATGATCCTTCTCGGAAACGGTGTGGGATTTGGAAAGAAACCTACAGAACAGATCGAGAAACTTCCCGGAGCCAAAGTATATTCTCTTGTCACAAGAAGGAAGCAGGAGTCTGTTCTGAAAACAGTCAATGGAATCCGCCCGGAGTTTATTGAGGCAACAGGAAAGATCATTGAAGAAGCAGAGAACGTGTTTCAGAAGATCAATCATGAGATGCTGCTTCCGTTGGCAGATCATATTGCGCTTGCAGCGAAGAGAGCGAAGGAGAACCGTCAGCTTCCGAATCCATTTACACCGGATATCCGTGTGTTGTTTGGAGAGGAGTATCAAGTGGCCCTGAAAGGGCGGGAAATTATACAGCAGCTGACAGGATATGAAATCTCAGAGGATGAAGTCGGATTCATTACGCTACATATCCATGCAGGTCTTTCAGATGAGGCAGTATCCCAGACGCTGGATGCGACCAGGATTGTAAATGAAGGGATTGCCATGATTGAACAGGAATTCGATCAGAAGCTGGAGAGCGGCTCACTTGGATGTACACGTCTGATGAGTCATATGTATTATATGATTCTGAGAACCCGTAAGGGTGAAGGGACGAATGCAGACTTTAATGATTTCATTTTTCAGAATTACCCAAGGACCGGAGAGGCGGCGAAGAGAGTGTGTGACTATATGTCCAGACAGCTGAAACAACCGGTCGCAAAAGAAGAGATCGGATTTCTTGCAATCCATATCCAGCGGGTTATCTCGCCGGATACGGTATGACCGTGTGCTCTTGAAATACTGTATACTATGATATATAGTAGTGGATAAGAGCGAAAGGGGAATCCGCAGAATGTATAAGATTCTAATCATAGAAGATGACCTTGTGATGGCAGGGGCAATTAAAAAAGAGATGGAAGCGTGGGGAAATGAAGCACGTTATGTGGAAGATTTTGCAAAGGTTCTTGAGACATTTGCAGAGTATGGTCCACATCTGGTGCTTTTGGATATCACGCTTCCTTTTTATAATGGATACCACTGGTGCAGCGAGATCCGTAAGATATCGAGCGCGCCGGTGATCTTTATCTCTTCAGCAGCGGATAATATGAATATTATCATGGCGATGAATATGGGCGGAGATGACTTTGTGGCAAAACCATTTGACTTAAGTGTACTGACAGCGAAGATTCAGGCTCTGCTGAGAAGAACGTATGATTTGTCAGGAAAAGTGCCGATGTTGGAACATAGAGGAGCAATCCTGAACCTCTATGATACAACAATGACCTATAATGGAGAAAAGATTGAGTTGACAAAGAATGAATTTCGTATCTTACAGACATTGATGGAGAATAAAGGACGCGTGGTCAGCAGAGACACGCTGATGACAAAGCTGTGGGAGACAGACAATTATATCGAAGAAAATACATTGACAGTCAATGTCGGAAGACTTCGGAAAAAGCTGGAAAAAGCGGGAATGGAAGGCTTTATCAAGACGAAAGTCGGCGGTGGATATATCATCGAGAAGGAGTAAAAATGTTTTTACAATATTTGAAAAGAATCCGATTTGTGCTTCTGTGGAGTTTGCTGTGTGCGGGAATCTTTTTTCTGATTTTTGTGTTGGAAGAGATTAATCTGAAGGCAGCGGTTTATCCGACAGTGTTGTGTCTGGCATTTGGATTACTTTTTCTTCTCTGTGGATATTTGCGGTATAAGAAAACCGGGCAGAAGCTGGAACATTTGCTGCAAGGAGAAGGACCTTATGAGGATTCACTTCCGGTGGCACAAGATGGAATTGAGTTAGGATATCAGGAGCTGATCAGAAAAGAAGAACAACAGCAAAGAAAAGAACATGCCAGATGGGAGAAGTCCGGTCAGGACATGGAGGACTATTATGCAACCTGGGTGCATCAGATCAAGGCACCGATTGCTGTGATGAATGTATTACTCCAGCAGGAAGATACCGAGACGAATCAGAATCTGAAAGCTGAACTGTTCCGGGTGGAGCAGTATGTGGAGATGGCACTTGGGTATGTGCGTCTTGACAGTGGCACGAAGGATCTGGTAATCGCATGGTATCCTTTGGATGAAATTGTAAGAAAATCGATCCGTAAATATGCAGGACAGTTTATTCGAAGGAGAATCCGTCTGATCTATGAAGGGACAGATCAGATTGTTCTGACAGATGAGAAATGGCTTTCGTTTATTATTGAACAGTTGTTATCCAATGCAGTGAAGTATACGCTGAAAGGAACAGTGACGATCACTGTCAGTGAAGAAAAGAAACTGACGGTTACAGATACCGGAATGGGAATTGCACCGGAAGATCTGCCGAGAATCTTTGAAAAAGGATATACGGGATATAATGGAAGAATGGAACGGAAATCAACGGGAATTGGTCTGTATCTGAGTCAGATGGCGGCAAAGAAACTGGGGCATCAGATTACAGTTGAGTCAAAGTTAGGGGAAGGCAGCAGTTTTACGATTGGTTTGGCAGAGTATCCGTTGAGATCAGAGTAAAACGCTAAATCACACAGAGAGAAGCAAGTGACAAAATTGTCACATCAGACAGCTGGAATGTCACAGAAATCAATGTCGGCATTCTGGCTGTATTGTTATACTGAGGATGTTGAAAGAAGAGGAGGTCGTAAGAAATGACAGTTTTGGAAGTAGAAAATTTGAAAAAAATATACCGTCCGCGTTTTGGCGGTAATCAGGTACAGGCACTCTCTAAGGTAACATTCTCAGTAGAAGAGGGCGAATATGTAGCAATCATGGGAGAGAGTGGTTCGGGGAAGACGACATTACTGAACATGCTGGCAGCATTGGATAAACCAACCGAAGGGGAAGTTTATCTAGATGGAAAACCGTTATCTGCAATCCGTGAGAAGGATCTGTCCAAGTTCAGGAGAGATCATCTTGGGTTTGTATTTCAGGATTTCAATCTTTTGGATACATTTAATCTAAAGGACAATATCTTACTGCCATTGGTACTGCAGGGAGTTGATTACAGGAAAATGAATGTCAGGATGATGCCAATCGTGAAAGAACTTGGAATTGCAGGACTTCTGGAGAAGTATCCCTATGAGGTGTCAGGAGGACAGAAGCAGCGTGCAGCAGTGGCGAGAGCGCTGATCACAGATCCGAGACTGATCCTGGCGGATGAGCCGACCGGGGCACTCGATTCGAAATCAACGGATGAATTGCTCGGGGTATTTGAGCGGATCAATCAGTCGGGACAGACGATCCTTATGGTAACACATTCTGTCAAAGCAGCGAGCAAGGCCGGGAGAGTGTTATTTATTAAAGACGGAGAAGTTTTCCACCAGGTATATAAAGGCGAACAGACAGATGAACAGTTCTATCAGAATATCTCAGCGACACTGACAATGCTTGCGACAGGTGGTGAGAGACAATGAAAAGTGGACTTTATCTGAAACTTTCCGTTAATGGAATTAAGAAAAATAAGAAGCTGTATCTTCCTTATCTGATCACTTGTATCTGTATGGTTATGATGTTCTATCTGATCGATTATCTTGCAGTGAGTCCGCAGTTTGCCAAGATCAAAGGTGGGGATACTATGCAGATGATCCTTGGATTTGGTTCTGGTGTGATCTCAATCTTTTCTCTGATCCTTCTGTATTACACAAATTCATTTCTGATCCGCAGACGACAGAGAGAGTTTGGGTTGTATCACATCCTTGGAATGGGAAAAATTGACCTTGTAAAAATCATGGTTCTTGAGAATCTGATCATCAGTGTTCTGACGATTGCAGGAGGAATCGTGGGAGGAATCCTGTTTTCTAAATTGGGGGAACTTCTGGCAGCGAAGATACTTGGAAGTAATGCCGGACTTTCTATGAAAATCAGTGTTCCGGCACTTGTGGCTACGGCACTGTTATTCCTGGTCATTTTTGCATTAATCATGCTTCGGATGATCGTGTCCGTCTATCGGTTAAAACCTGTAGAACTTTTAAAAAGTGAAAAGACAGGAGAGAAACCTCCGAAGGCAAACTGGATCTTTGCAGTACTCGGGTTGCTTCTGCTTGGTGTGGCTTATTATTTATCCCTGACAATCAAAGATCCGCTTGTAGCGATGATCTGGTTTATGGTTGCCGTCGTGCTGGTAATCCTTGCAACGTATCTGTTATTTATTGCCGGCTCGGTCACATTTTGTAAAATAATGCAGAAAAAGAAAGGATATTATTATAAAACAAATCATTTTATTTCACTTTCATCCATGATTTACCGTATGAAACGAAATGGGGCAGGATTAGCGTCTATTTGTATTCTGTCCACAATGGTTCTGGTTATGGTATCTTCTACAACCAGCCTGTATCTGAGTATGGAACATGGCTTGAATCTTCGATATCCGAAATCTGTCCAGATTGAGATGTACACGAAACCGGAGCAGACGGAAGAAATGAAAGAGAATCAGAATGGACAGATTATAGAGCTTGTACAGAAGGTTTTGAAAGAACATAACCAGACCGCGGAGAATCCGGAGAATTACCGGATGCTTACAGTCAGTGGAATTGTTTCAAAAAATGAAATCTATTTTAATCCGGAGAATGCTCCGGGAGTCAATGAAGTGAATACATTTGATCATTTAAAAATGTTCTATGCTCTGCCGTTGGAAGCGTATAATCGGATCATGGGGACGAATCTGGAGCTTGCTCCCGGGGAAGCGTATCTGTATGCGAAAGATTCCGATTTCCCCTATGATCAGATCACGGTGGAGAATTCCGGGACATGGAGGATTAAAGGACATTTGGATAAAATGATTTCAAATGGAAATAATATGGCAAATATGAACAGCAGCTTCTATCTGGTGGTTTCCGGACTGGAAGATATAAAAGCTTTGGAAGAAGGAAATGTTTCCGTTTACGGTGTCAATGGTTCTTATGAGAAATGGTACTACAATTTTGATCTGTCCTGTGGAGATGAAGAGCAGATCCAGATTCAAAACGAGATTGACAAGAAAATCAATGCATTGGCTGAACAGGAATCAGAGGAATCAGATACCCTATTTTTTGGAGCTTCTACAGACAGCAGAGCCGCATCAAGGGCTGATTACCAGGCTTTGTACGGCGGTCTGTTCTTCCTTGGAATCCTTCTTGGAGTCGTATTCATTCTTGGAATGGTGCTGATCATTTATTATAAACAGATTACAGAAGGCTATGAGGATCAGGACAGATTCCAGATTCTGATGAAAGTGGGGATGACACAGAAAGAAGTGCGTCAGACGATCAATTCTCAGGTAATGACAGTATTCTTCCTGCCACTTGTGGCTGCCGGAATTCATACGGCATTTGCATTTCCAATGATAGAAAAAATGGTGCATCTGCTTGCTTTTTCTGACAGAAAATTCCTGATTCTGGTGACAGTGTGCTCCTATTTAGTATTTGCATTATTCTATATCATTGTCTATATGGTGACTTCGAAACAGTATTACAAAATTGTTAGCGGAAAACAGGAAGAAAGTCTTTTTTCTTAATTCAAAGAGTGATAGAATAGAATTATCAGAAAAAGGAGGACTTGCTTATGATGGATCACACAATTATTACAATTGGAAGACAGTTCGGAAGTGGCGGTCATGAAGTAGGAAACAGACTGGCAGAGAGACTGAACATTCCTCTTTACGATCATAATCTGATTCGAATGGCAGCAAGAGATCTTGGAATTTCGAACGAAGATGCTGGAAGAGTAGATGAGACGAGACTTGGAAATGTGTTATCAAGCTATTATATTGGAATGGGTGATTATACTACATTTATGCTCAGTCCGGAAGTGGAGAAACCATTAAGTGATCAACTTTTTGACGCACAGTCGGCAATCATCCGCAAGCTTGCGGAACGCGGACCTGGAATCTTCGTGGGACGCTGCGCAGATTATGTTCTTGGGGATTATTCAAATGTTGTGAATACATTTATCTATGCTTATAAGGATGATAGAATCAATCGAATCATGGATATCTATAAGCTTTCCGAGAAAGAGGCTGTAGATAAGATTAAGAAGATTGACAGAGAGAGACGCCTGTATTATGAAGGTAGAACAGACCGTAAGTGGGGAAGCATTGATGCGAATGCAATCCTGCTGAATACAAGTCTTCTTGGAATCGATGGTGCGGTAGATGCACTTGAGGCGATTTATCATAAGTGGGAAAACAGATGACAAAATAAGCAGAAAAAATGAAATAATTAACAAAAAGTAAGAGGGTGTCGTTTAGTGCGACACCCTCTTTGCTACGTCTTTATTCTGGAATCTGTATTTATTTCATCATGCCGGCAAGAATCTGATTGACTTCTTTACCGTCAGCTTTGCCTTTTACCTTCGGCATGAGTTCTTTCATGATCTTACCTTTATCCTTTGCTGTAGGAGCATCGATACCAAGATCTGCAAGAACGGATGTGATCACTGCTTTGATTTCATCTTCGCTCATCATCTTTGGTGCATATTCTTCAAGAACAGCAAGACGCTTCTGAGCCTCTTCAATCAGATCTGTACGATCTTCAGGTGTCATATCAATTGTTTCTTTTAACTGTTTGATTTCTTTTAAGATTACCTGTCCTTCTTCCTCTTCTGTCAGGTCGGCACGTTTGTCGATAGCTTTATTCTTCAGAGAGGAGAGCAGAAAGGAAAGTGCGGCTTTTCGTTCTTTGTCTCCTGCCTTCATTGCAGCGACCATAGCGCTTCTGATTTCATCAATTTTGCTCATTTTAGAGTCCTCCTTATAATTTAATATGCTTGAAATAGTTACAATTATTGAAAAGAGCGGATTGCTCTTGATTCATAAGATAAATTTTATCAGATGGTGGTTTATATTGCAAGAGTGCACTCTGTTTTGTGAAAATATATGAAAGAAATGCATGAAAAGTATAAAAAATCAGAAAATTTACGAAAAGTAAAAATATAGGTTGACAACATTGGGCTAGGGGAGTAAACTACGTGACATAAAAGCAAAGGTGCTTTGAGAAACAGATCTCAGAGTGCCTTTTTCTTTTAATAAAATATGGTACCTATAGATTTGCCGCAAATAGCGGTAGGTCTCAATGACACAAAGGTGTGTCTTACAGCAAGAACCGGTTCAGGGGGAATGGTTCAGGGAAGCTGTGGGATGCGCCTTTTTAGTTTTCAGGTATGAGGAGGAAGTAGTATGACACAAGAAATTATTACTCAGATTTCAAGCACAGTCGGAACAGAAGTGTTCGGCATCTGGTTTCTGATCGGAGCCGCATTTGTATTCTTTATGCAGGCAGGATTCGCTATGGTAGAGACAGGATTCACCAGAGCAAAGAATGCCGGTAACATTATCATGAAGAATCTGATGGATTTTTGTATTGGAACAATCGTGTTTATTTTCCTTGGATTTGGATTGTTACTCGGGGAAGATGCACTTGGCGGACTGGTAGGAGTTCCAACACTTGGAATCTTTACAGATTATGCAAACTTTGACTGGTCTAATTTTGTATTCAACCTGGTTTTTTGTGCGACAGCAGCAACAATCGTATCAGGAGCTATGGCAGAAAGAACAAAGTTTCTTTCCTATTGTATTTATTCCGCAATGATCTCCGCAGTTGTGTATCCGATCGAAGCACACTGGATCTGGGGAGGTGGCTGGCTTTCACAGCTTGGCTTTCATGATTTTGCAGGATCTTGTGCAATCCACATGGTAGGTGGAGCAACAGCATTTATCGGAGCTGCAATGGAAGGAGCCAGAATTGGTAAATTCTCAAGAGATAAGAATGGAAAAGTAACAAAAGTCCATGCATTTCCAGGACATAACCTCGTAATTGGTGCTCTTGGATGTTTCATCCTCTGGTTTGGATGGTATGGATTCAACGGTGCGGCAGCAACAACAGGCCCACAGCTTGCATCTATCTTTATGACAACAACAATCGCACCGGCAACAGCAACCGTTGTATGTATGATCTTCACATGGCTTCGTTATGGAAAACCAGATGTGTCTATGTGTCTGAATGCATCCCTCGCAGGTCTGGTAGCAATCACAGCACCTTGTGATGTGACAGATGGATTAGGAGCACTGATCATTGGAGCAGTTGCAGGAGTTCTCGTAGTATTTGGCGTTTGGTTCTGTGATAATGTAGTGCATGTAGATGACCCGGTTGGTGCCGTAGCAGTTCATTGCTTAAATGGTATCTGGGGAACAATCGCAGTTGGTCTTTTTGCAACAACAAATGCGCCGGAAAGCACATTGAAAGGTTTGTTCTACGGCGGTGGATTCGGACTTCTCGGAACACAGCTTCTTGGTGTAGTAACAGTTCTTGCTTGGACAGTTGTAACAATGACAATTATCTTCAAAGTAATTGATATGACAATTGGACTTCGTGTTTCAGAGGAAGAAGAGATTGTTGGTCTGGATTCCAAGGAGCATGGTCTTGCATCAGCATATGCAGGATTCAGCATCATGGATATTACAGAAGGTGCAATGAATGAAAATGAAAACACAGATCTTGGTGTAGCAGATTATGACGCAGCATCTCCAATCCAGAGAGCAGCAGCTGTACCTGTAGCAGGACCGGTAGATGCAGATACAGGAATGCATAAAGTAGTTATTATCGCAAAACTTTCCAAGTACGAGCGCCTGAAAGCAGCATTGAATAATCTTGGTGTAACAGGAATGACAGTGACTCAGGTTATGGGATGTGGTATCCAGAAAGGTGCCGGCGAGAAATATCGTGGAGTTGAGATGGACGTAACCGTTCTTCCAAAGGTAAAAGTAGAAGTTATCGTAGGAAATATTCCGGTTGAGAAAGTCATCGAAACAGCATCCAAGACACTGTATACAGGACATGTCGGTGATGGTAAGATCTTTGTATACAACGTGCAGAAAGTAGTAAAAGTACGTACAGGAGAAGAAGATCTTGAAGCATTGAAAGATGTAGAATAATACTTGATTAAAAAGAAATAATCTCCGAAATGAGGTGAAAAACCTGATTCCCAGGAGATTATTTTTTATGATTATTGAACAATTTTTAAAAGAATTTTTTTTATAAGTAAAAGAGTATTCTTATATATTATTATATTTAATAAGTAGAAACAGCGTTAAAATCGACACAGGATGGTAAAAATGACCTAAAAATTTTTTAGGAGATTTTTTGATTTGAAAAGAAAAATGTGAAAAAAATACTATTTTATGTAAAGAGAGTTAAATAAATATAAAATTTTTCTTTAAAAACCTAAAAAAATGTGATATAGTGTAATACAACATATGATATTGAAATTCAGGAGGGAGAATTAAGAATGAACAATTATATGTATCTGGTTCCAGTTGCAGCTGTCATTGCTCTTCTTTTTGCAGCATACCTTGCAGCAAAGGTTAGCAAGCAGGATGCCGGAACTGAAAGAATGAAGGAAATTGCCGGTGCGATCGCAGAAGGTGCACGTGCTTTCCTGACAGCAGAGTACAAGATCCTTATTGTATTCGTAGTAGTACTTTTTGTACTGATCGGATTAGGAGTAGGTAACTGGGTAACAGCAGTTTGCTTCGTAGTTGGTGCTCTGTTCTCAACAATCGCGGGTTACTGCGGAATGACAGTTGCTACTAAGGCAAATGTCAGAACAGCTAACGCAGCTAAAGAGAGCGGAATGAACAAAGCTCTTTCCATCGCGTTTTCCGGTGGTGCCGTTATGGGTATGTGTGTTGCTGGACTTGGTGCACTTGGTGTCAGCCTTGTGTACATCGTAACTAAGAATGTAGATGTATTATTCGGATTCAGCCTTGGTGCTTCTTCCATCGCATTGTTCGCACGTGTTGGTGGTGGTATCTATACAAAGGCAGCAGACGTTGGAGCTGACCTTGTAGGTAAAGTAGAAGCAGGTATCCCGGAAGATGACCCGCGTAACCCGGCTGTTATCGCTGACAACGTTGGAGATAACGTAGGTGACGTAGCAGGTATGGGAGCTGATCTTTTCGAGTCTTACTGTGGATCTCTGATCTCAGCACTGACACTTGGTGTTGCAGTAAGCGAAGTTTCAGGAGTATTATTCCCACTTGCAATCGCAGGATGCGGACTGATCGCTTCTATCCTTGGAACATTCTTCGTAAGAGGCGGAGAGAACACAAATCCTCAGAAAGCTCTTACAAAAGGAAGCTATGCTTCTTCAGCAATTGTAATTATTGCTTCTTTAGCACTTAGCTGGGTGCTTTTCGGAAACATGAACGCAGCAATCGCAGTTATCGCTGGTCTGGTTGTTGGTGTTATCATTGGTAACATCACAGAGTACTACACATCAGCAGATTACAAACCGGTTAAAGGAATCGGAGAGCAGTCTGAGACAGGTGCAGCTACAACAATCATCAGTGGTCTTGCAGTTGGTATGAAATCAACAGCTATCCCGCTGCTTCTGATCTGTGTTGGTATTTTTGTTTCTTATAATGTATTTGGTCTGTATGGAATTGCTCTTGCAGCAGTTGGTATGCTTTCTACAACAGGAATCACTGTTGCAGTTGATGCATATGGTCCGATCGCAGACAACGCTGGTGGTATCGCAGAGATGTCTGGTCTTGATGAGTCCGTTCGTGACATCACAGATAAGCTTGACTCTGTAGGTAATACAACAGCAGCTATGGGTAAAGGATTTGCTATCGGTTCTGCAGCACTTACAGCTCTTGCGCTGTTCGTATCTTATGCAGAGACAGTTGGTCTGAAATCCATCAACCTTCTTGACTACAAAGTAATCATCGGTATCTTTATCGGTGGTATGCTTACATTCCTTTTCTCAGCATTTACTATGGAGTCTGTATCTAAGGCTGCATACTCAATGATTGAGGAAGTTAGACGTCAGTTCCGTGAGAAACCAGGCATTATGAAAGGTGAAGAGAAACCTGACTACAAGTCATGCGTTGCTATTTCTACAACAGCAGCACTTCACGAGATGCTTCTTCCAGGTCTGATGGCAGTTATCGTTCCTGTAGTAGTAGGTGTTCTTCTTGGAGTTGATGCTCTTGGCGGACTTCTTTCAGGATCCCTCGTAACAGGAGTTCTTATGGCCATCTTCATGTCAAATGCAGGTGGTGCATGGGATAATGCTAAGAAGTATATCGAAGAAGGAAACCACGGCGGAAAAGGTAGTGAGGCTCATAAGGCAGCCGTTGTTGGAGATACTGTAGGAGATCCGTTCAAGGATACATCAGGTCCGTCCATCAACATCCTGATCAAACTTATGACAGTTGTATCACTTGTATTCGCTCCACTGTTCCTTTCTATCGGAGGACTTCTGTAATACCTTTGTAATCCATATATGGATGATATTAAGAATATAAGTTGAAAGAAAACGTTTTCCGGGGATTTCCCCGGGGGACGTTTTTTTCTGTGTTGCTTTTACTTGTTTTGTTATATAACTATAAAACTGGCTTGTATAAATATTTTAAAACTGGATATATCTAACAGACCAGGGCGCTGATATAATAAGGCGGTATGTTGGGGAAATTCACTTACAAGTCTGACATTATCCGTCAGGTAATTACTCAACATAAGAGATAACAAACAGGAGATTTACAAAATATGAAAAACGAAAGTATCAGCACAAAGAAAATCGTAATGACTGCATTTTTTGCAGCTATTATTTATCTGGGAATCCAGTCTTTCCGTATTCCGCTTCCGGCGGCTGTCGGAACACCATTTCTGCATTTCGGACACATTTTCGTAATGCTTGCAGTATTAATGCTTGGACCTAAGCTTTCAACTGTGGCAGGAGTTCTCGGACTTCTCGTCTTTGATGTATTGAATGGTTATATTCAGGCAATCCCGAATGTATTTGTCAGCACAATTATCAAATGTCTGCTTGTGGGCATGATCTTTCAGTCTCTGAAGAAAAAAGCGCAGGGAGATGCGAAGAAGGAATATGGTTATGCAGTCCTCTGTGCGGCTATCTACGGCATTACGAACATTATCGTAGACTTTATCTGGTCAACAGTTGAACTGGTTGTTCTCGGAAGTTCCTGGAGTGCAGCGTTGGCAGCAGAGATTACATCTATCCCGGCTACAATTATCAATGCCGGATTCACAGTAGTAGGAATTGCGATTCTGTATGTTCCGGTGAAGAAAGCTTACAAGAGAATCCTTGGAGCATAAGAATCAGGATTCAGATTATTTGTGCCAGGCACTTGTAGAGGTAGTTTCAAGGTCATTTGTGCCAGGCGCTTATTAAGGAGATTTCATAAGTTGGATATTATAAAGATACAGAAATTATTGAAGGAAGCAAAAATGGACGGCTGGTTATTTACAGATTTCCAAGGTCATGACTTTATCACGAAAGAGTTTCTTGAGCTTGGAAATCGTTTCTGCACAAGAAGGCTGTTCTATTTGATTCCGGCGCAGGGCGAACCGGTGAAGGTGCTCTCAGCGATTGAACCACTTCTTCTCGAACATCTACCAGGAAAGAAAATATTATATCAAGGGATCGAAGGACAGAAGAAAGTGCTGTCAGAATTATTGAAGCCGGGTATGAAGATTGCCTGCCAGTACTCTCCGGGTGGAAATGTCCCGACAATCAGCTCTATGGATGCCGGCCTGATCGAGTATCTTAGAACTTACGGAATCGAGCCGGTTACAAGTGCAGATCTGATGCAGCATTTCGGTGCAGTACTAACGGAACATCAGATAGAAACACACCGACAGGCCGGAGTTATCATACATAATATCCTTACTGATACATTTTCTTGGATCCGGGAGAAGATAGATGCGGGAACTTATATTGATGAGTATGCAATGCTTCAGAAGATGCAGGAGCTGATCAGACAGGAAAACATTTATATGGATTCTCCGCCATTTTTCGGTATTGATGAACATGCATGTGATCCGGGGTATGAACCAAATGAAAATGATTCGAAGCAGATCCGTGAAGGCAGCAGATTGATCATAGATATTGCCGGACGTCTTCCGGAAGAGGATGCGGTATATTATGATGTATCCTGGTGTATGAATGTCGGAGAGAAGATTGAGCCGGAGTACAAGAAATGGTTTCAGATAGTATATGATGCACGTGAAGATGCAAGACAGTTTATTCAGGCGAGATTAGATGAAGGAGAAACTGTCAGAGGATATGAAGTAGACCGCAGGCTGAAAGAACGGTTTGAACAGCTTGGATGTGCACAGTATCTGATGCACCGGACAGGACATAATATCGGTCATAGATGTCATGGAATCGGAGCAAATCTGGATGATTATGAGACACATGATGACCGCTGTCTGCTTCCAGGGACGATGTTTTCCATAGAGCCGGGACTGTATACAGAGAAGTATGGTGTAAGACTGGAATATGATGTTCATATTACTTCGGAGAGAGAAACGAAAGTGTACGGACCGGTACAGGATGAGATTCTTGTGATTTGATCAAGGGTTAAAGGAATATAGTTCACCATAGTTTCAAACTATGACAAATGCATAAATTTATATATTTTTCAAAATAAGCATGGGATGATAAGATGATTGCAGATAAAACGTTACTGTTCACACGATGTGCGACCAGCAACGCATCTCGCCATTTTAAATCGCCTTTGGCGATGGGGCGAGATGCATTCAAGCCAAAACATGCATCCTCCGTGTCAATCAGCGAAGTGATTGACACAGGAGTGAACAGTAACGATAAAACATCACTTACAAAAATAAAAGGAGAATTAATTTATGAGTAAATATCAGACACCATGCAGATACGATTTTGTGGGAAGTTTTTTGAGACCGGAAGAGGTTAAAAAAGCGAATGCAGATTATCAGGAAGGAAAGATCAGCGAAGCAGAAAAGAATCAGATCATTGATAAAGCGGTTACAGAAGTTGTAGCAAAGCAGAAAGAGCTTGGATTTCATGTGATCACAGACGGAGAGTTCAGAAGAACTTACTGGCATCTGGATTTTATGTGGGGATTTGAAGGTGTCGGTCATGAACAGACCGGCAGCGGGGTACAGTTTGATGGAGAGCTGGCCTCACTGGAAGATACTTATTTGACAGGAAAGATAAAGGCAAAGGCGCATCCGTTTGTAGAACATTTCAAATTCCTGAAACAGTTTGAGGATGAGAACACAGTTGCAAAGTATACAATTCCGGCGCCGGCGCAGATGTTCCAGCAGATGATTATTCCGGTCAACTATAAAAATACGAGAAAATATTATGAGACAAACAAAGAACTGATCCATGACATTGGAACAGCTTATCAGGAAGTGATCCGTCAGTTCTATGAAGCAGGATGCAGAAATCTTCAGCTTGATGACTGTACCTGGGGAGCAATTGTCGGAGATGCGGCAAAGCAGAGATACAAACTTCTTGGAACGGATATTGAAGATGTGAAAAAAGAGCTTCTTGAAGTGAATAACCTTGCACTGGAAGGAAAACCGGAGGATATGGTAATCACTTCCCACATCTGCAGAGGAAATTATCATTCAACATTTTTTACAAGCGGACCGTATGATTCTGTAGCAGATTATGTCTTTGCAAAAGAAAATGTGGATGCATTATTCCTTGAATATGATGATGCAAGATCCGGCGGATTCGCTCCGCTTGCAAAGGTGTCTCCGGATAAAAAAGTGGTATTAGGGTTAATTACAACGAAGACACCTCAGCTCGAGGAGAAAGAAGTTGTGATCAAGAGAATTCATGAAGCTGCAAAATATATCCCATTAGACAGACTTTATCTCAGTCCACAGTGTGGGTTCGCTTCCTGTGAAATCGGAAACAAACTGACAGAAGAGGAACAATGGGCAAAGTTAAAGCTTGTGAAAGAAATTGCAGAAGAAGTCTGGGGAGAGTAATAAGAGTTGAGTTGCTGCTTATACAGAGTGTAAACGGCAACTCAATTTTTATGCACAATACTTCTTCAACATTCTTCTGGCCATTTTTTCATCTTCTCCATGAATAACGAGGAGAAACGGAAGACCAAGCTGGATCGTGGCAAGTTCAGAAAGATCTTTTCCGTTGATATCTACGCGATTGTGGTTCTCAAGATCCTGGATGCGCACATCCGAAGAAAGATTTTTACAAGTGTGTGAAAAAGTGAGAAATTGTCCGGTTGTGAGAAATTTAATGTTTTGCTTGATCATGATATCGCCCCTCGTAAATGAATGTGTTTGATTTTTTCGTCATTCAGTATATAATAAATAACAAAGAAATAAAAATACATATTTGCTATGATAGATATACATTTTTTATATGATTTATCAGATGTGGTTTGACTCCCACCTCTGCAGGTGGAGAGTAACAGATTAGTGTCAGTTTAGGGGGGACATATGGAAATTACTTATGATTATTACCGGATTTTTTATTATGTAGCAATGTATAAGAGCTTTTCTAAAGCGGCGAAAGTATTGATGAGCAACCAGCCGAATATTACTCATTTTATGAATAATCTGGAGAATCAGCTCGGGTGTAAATTGTTTGTCAGATCTAATCGAGGAGTTACGCTTACAGCGGAAGGAGAGAAGCTGTATCAGCATGTTTCTGTTGCATATCAGCATCTTCATGCGGCTGAAGCGGAGCTTGCAATGGAGCGAAGCATGGAGAGCGGAAGTATCACGATCAGTGCGAGTGAGATTGCGCTTCATCTTTTACTTCTTCCTATACTGGGGCGCTTTCATAAGCAATATCCGGGTGTTCGGCTGAGACTTCTGAATCATTCCACGCCGGAGGCAGTTGAGTCCGTCAAGAACGGACTGGCGGACTTTGCAGTTGTGACTACGCCGCTTCAGGCAAAGAAGCCGTTGAAAAGTACTTCTTTAATGTCTTTTAAGGAAATTGCAGTGGGAGATCATTCTTTTCAGGGGAAAGAAAAACCAATGAGGCTGAAAGACTTAATTGAGAATCCGTTGATTTCTCTTGGGCAGGGAAGCACAACCTATGAGTTCTATTCCAAATTTTTCCTGGAGAACGATCTGGTTCTATCTCCAGATACGGAAGTTGAGACGATCGATCAGGTGTTGCCGCTTATTATGAATGGACTGGGCATTGGATTCCTTCCGGAGCTGTTCGTAAGACCAGTGATCGAGGAAAGAAAGGTCTGTCAGATTCCACTAAAGGAGAATATTCCGGAGAGAAAAATCTGTCTGGTTGAGAATCATACATTTCCGCCAAGTATTGCGGCGGAGATGTTCAAAAAAATGTTAGTTCTGAAATAAGGTATTGTTTAAGAAGATATTATGGATTCAATCTATTCCTATGTAGAAAATATATATCAGATATGTGAATAAAACAGTATGCGCCGGTTTGACTTTAGAACCGGCGCTTTCTATATTAATAAGTAGGATTTTATTCTGTTTTAACAGGTGAAAAACAAGAAATAACAAAGGAAGTGTGAGTATGCAGACAGTATTACCACGTGAAGAAGCTGTAGAAGGAGTTATATCTAAGGTTCTTGAGTCACAAGAGGCCTGTGATCGGCTAAATGAAGTATTTTATGAGCATTTGGAGAATTATCAGGAAATAAATGACGATGGTGACAGACATTTTGCAGAGGTCTTGCTCCAGGCGTATAAAAATGGAGATGTCAGCGCGTTGCTACTTGAATTGTGCGGAGGAAGTATGTTTGATCTGCTTCGGGACGCATATCTGATTCCAAAGAAATTTCATGGAAAATCAGGAGAGAATCCGGTTCTCCTGACTGATGTAGAGGGAAAGCTTCTGGAGAGTAAGAAAAGGGAAGTAACAGCTCGTGAATATGAAAAGTTCCATGAGACATACAGGCAACATCAATGTGCACCGAGATCAAAACTGTATCTTGCTGACGGATATGACATAGTTCGTTCCTATACAGAGGGCATGCAGATTCAGGAGAAAAAAGAGAACAAGAAGCGTGGCGTGATGGCGTTATATGCATTACCGGATACCAAAAAGCTTGGACTGACAGAAGCACAGGCCTATGCAGTTGTCTGGGATACTTTCCAGAAGATTCAGAAACAGGCTCCGAGAGTAGAAGTTTATTATGGGCAGGATACCGGTGAGAAGCGTCAGAAAGGATTTGACGAGATAGGGGTTTTACTTCCAATTCATGGATTTGAGAAACGAATGCTTCATCATTTGGATGAGATTGATGGGATTGTTCTTTCATGCAGAGAGAAGATGATGAAAAAGGCCGGAGCGGAAAGCCTTGACCTGGAATAAAGAGGAAGTGAATGAGATGCAGACACAGAAAATAAGAAAAAATCATATGGATATTCTCTGGCATGAATATACAGATAAAGGTGGAGAAGAAACACCGGTAACACAAGCAAGTTTGACGGAGAAAGCATCAATTGTCGGAAGAGTGGGGATTATGCTTCTCTCCTGTGGAACCGGAGCTTGGAGAGTGAGAAGTTCTATGAATGCTCTGGCAGAAGAGATGGGGATAACGTGTACAGCGGATATTGGTCTGATGTCGATTGAGTATACCTGTTTTGACGGTGACGACGGATTCACGCAGTCCTTGTGTCTGACGAATACGGGCGTGAATACATCAAAATTAAACAGGTTGGAGCACTTTATCCGTGAATTTGAGCAGGGAGAACAGGAAATGTCCGGAGAAGAACTGCATAAGCTGCTAGATCAGATTGAAGAGATTCATGGACTCTATTCTCCAACTGCATTGGGAATGGCAGCAGCATTGGCATGCGGTGGATTTACATTTCTGCTTGGCGGTGGATTGATTGAAATGTTCTGTGCCTTTGTCGGTGCAGGGATTGGAAATTTTATCAGGTGTAAATTGAGTAAACATCATTTTACATTGTTTTTGTGCATAGCCTCATCTGTTTCAGCAGCCTGTCTGGTTTATGCGGGACTTTTGAAAGCAGCAGAACTTTTGTGGGCAATTTCAATTCAGCATGAGGCGGGCTATATTTGCGCAATGCTATTTATTATTCCTGGTTTTCCTTTCATCACAAGTGGAATTGACCTTGCAAAATTGGACATGCGTTCTGGCATGGAACGACTCATGTATGCACTGATTATTGTTTTGGTAGCTACAATGTCTGCATGGATCATGGCGTTGATCTTAGGATTACAGCCGGTGGATTTTCTGAAGCTTGACCTGACGCAGGCAGAATGGATTGTTTTCCGTCTGCTTGCAAGCTTTTGTGGTGTGTTTGGATTCTCGATTATGTTCAACAGCCCTACGCGCCTTGCGGCAGTGGCGGCAGGAATCGGTGCGATTGCCAATACACTGCGATTGGAACTGGTTGATCTGACGGCATTGCCTCCGGCGGCAGCAGCATTTGTCGGAGCATTAACAGCCGGACTTCTGGCAACTATGATTAAAAATCAGGTTGGATATCCGAGAATTTCTGTCACGGTTCCGTCGATTGTAATCATGGTTCCTGGATTGTATCTGTACCGTGGATTTTATAATCTGGGAACAATGAATCTTTCTACATCAGCTTCCTGGTTTGCGGCGGCAATATTGATTGTTGCAGCTCTTCCGTTAGGGTTGATCTTTGCAAGAATTCTTACGGATAAGACATTTCGGTATTGCACGTAAGGAGAATACATACAAAAAAGGAACAGCTCTTTGTGAACTGTTCCTTTTTCAAATAAAATAGAAAGGAATTTATTTCTTTTTATCTTTTTTCTTGTCTTTGTCTTTCTTCTTTCCGGAAGATTTCTCGTTGTCTTTATCCTTTGCTTTCACAGAGATTTTCTTATCTGCTTCAGCTTCCGGCTGATATCCGTTGATATCATATTTCTTCTCATATTCCTCAAAGGCTGTAAGATAAGTTTCATCCTTCAGCTTGCGGACACTCTTTGTATATTCATGAATATCAAAGTTAGAAGAATCAAGCTCGAGAATCGCTACAGCAATGTTAGAACAGTGCGCTGCGATACGCTCGTAGTTTGTAAGCAGGTCATTAAAAGCAAATCCGGTATTCAGATCACACTGACCATTTCTAAGTCTCTTAATGTGACGAAGTTTCAGATCATTACAGAGAATACCAATCAGTTCGCGCAGAGGTTCAACCTTTGCAGCAGTCTCAAGATCTTCATCTACAAAAGAATTTACTGTAAGATCAACAATCTCAACCAATGCCTTCTCAAGCACATTCAGCTCATAAGTAGCAGATTCAGAGAATGTACGGGACTTTTCGTGAAGTTCCTGGGCAACTCTGGAAATGTTGACTGCGTGGTCACCAAGTCGCTCGAAGTCACTGATCGTATGAAGGAACTTGGAGGTCTGCTTCGCCTGATCAGGTGTCATATCATGCATACTTAACTGCATCAGATAAGTACCAAGTTTATCCTCGTACTTGTCGATCATGTTTTCCTTTTCCTGGATCTTATTGAACTTGCTGTCGCTAAAGTCTGTCAGAAGTTCGAAAGCGCGCATGAGATTCTTGCGGGCATTCTTCGCCATACCGTTAACAGCCATCTGACTCTGACTGATCGCCAGCGGCGGGTAATCCAGAAAACGTTCCTCGAGCAGATCAAAATCAGCCTGCTCTTCGTTGTCTTCGTCTGTATCCTTGATCAGGAAGAAGACAAGCTTCTCAATCTTGCTGATAAATGGAGCAAGGATCAGGATCGTAGCGATACGGAATACTGAGTTCAATAAAGCAATGCTGACAGGACTCATGACCATGTCCATAAATGTAAAGTGGACAACAGCATTTACTGAGTAAAATACGATAGACCAAAAGATCATTCCGAACAAGTCATTCAGCAGGTAAATAAGTGCTGTACGCTTTCCGTTCTTGTTTGTACCGATAGAAGAAAGCAGTACAGGACAGGCAGCTCCGACACCGATACCCATTGTAATAGGAAGTGCGGCAGCAAATGTAATAGAGCCTGTGATTGATAATGCCTGAAGAATACCGACAGATGCAGATGCACTCTGAAGCACTGCAGTAAATGCGATACCAACAAGGATACCCATGAATGGATTCTTAAACATTGTCAGAAGGCTGACAAAATGTGGGTTCTCTTTCAGAGGTGAAACCGCACCACTCATTGTCTGCATTCCGAACATCAGGATCGCAAAACCAAGCATAATGTCACCGATATCGGAATAAGGTTTCTTCTTTACAAATGTACGGAAGATGATACCGATGATCGCAACGATCGCAGAGATTGTCGCGGTGGACAGAAGCTGCGCGATGCCACTGGAGCCATCAATGTAAGAAAGACATAAAATCCAGCCTGTGATACTTGTTCCAATGTTGGCACCCATAATGATTCCGATTGCCTGAGCAACTTTCATCATACCGGAGTTTACGAATCCTACGACCATAACAGTAGTAGCTGATGACGACTGAATGATCGCTGTTACGACTGTACCCAGCAGCAATCCTTTGATTGGGGAGTTTGTGAGCTTGTATAAGATAAGTTCCAGTTTGTTACCGGCAACCTTCTTAAGACTGTCTCCCATGAGTGCCATTCCGTACAGGAAGAGGGCAACTCCGCTGAGCAAGGACAAAACCATTGTAATTCCCATTTTCTTTTTTCCTTTTTCTTAAGTTATTAAGTTGACATGTTACGTCTTGCAAAAATTACGTACATGGCTATTATAAAACACTTTACCCGGAGTTTACAATTATTTTCTTTAAACTTTACAGAAAAATATTGATTGCAAATTGCAGAAAAATTGTAGGGATAAACAAAATGTTGATCTTAAGCAAAAAAATCCTTGACTTGTCCGTGGATAATTTCCATCAGATGAGTTCTCGCTTCCACGCTTGCCCAGGCAATATGTGGCGTGATCAGCAGGCGCTTGCTGTCTTTGAATTGAACCAATGGATTATCTGCGGACATTGGTTCCTCACAAAGGACATCTAATCCTGCTGCGGCAATCTGATTCCTGACCAGTGCATTATATAATGCCTGCTCATCGACGATCGGTCCTCTTCCGAGATTCAGGAAAATACAGGAAGATCTCATTTTTTCAAACGCTTTGCTGTTGATCAGTCCTTCCGTATGCTCGTTGAGTGGAGCGTGGACGGAAATAATATCAGACTGCGTAAGCAATGTCTCAAAGTCAACCTGTTCATAACCTTCCTGCGCCGGAGCACCGGAGGCGGAGTAGTAAATGACCTTCGCTCCGAACGCACGCGCAACCTCAGCGACACGTCTGCCAATCGCTCCAAGTCCAATGATCCCCCAGGTTTTTCCATGGATTTCTGTGAAATGTTCTGCAAAATGAGTGAAAGAGACATCATTTACATAGCGCTCTTCTTTCACATAATCATCATAATAGCGCAGCTTTTCTAATAGAAAGAGAAGCATTGCAAATGTGTGTTGTGCGACAGTCTCTGTAGAGTAGCCGGCAACATTTCTCCAGGCAATTCCTTTTGAATCAAGATATTCCTTATCCAGGTTGTTCGTGCCTGTGGCTGTGACACAGACAAGTTTCAGATTCTTCGCAATTCCAATTGTCTGCTCATTGACCGGAACTTTATTTAATATAATCACATCGGCATCCGTGACACGCGCCGGGACTTCTTCAGGTGAAGAAAAGCTGTACTTTACAACTTCACCGAGTTCATCATATGCAGAAAGATCAATATCCTCTCCAATTGTTTTAACATCTAAAAATACAATTTTCATTTAAAATCTCCTTGTTTCATAATCAGTATTAAACAGTGTAATTATTTTAGCATAAAAAGAACATAATTTCCTATATTTTACCACATACTAATTAAAAATTAATGTGACTGTTCAGAGCCAACCTCCAAAATGCTATGCATTTCGTCGGTGTGGCGTATCCGCCAAATAAAATTTCAAAAACAGTCTTAAAAATGCAAGCATTTTACATCTGTTTTATGAAATTTTGCTTGGCTCTGAACAGTTACAAATTAATATTGGAGGAAATGTGCCATGAAAGCCACAGGGATAGTCCGGAGGATAGATGATCTTGGAAGAATCGTAATTCCGAAAGAAATAAGAAGGACATTGCGGATCCGCGAAGGTGATCCACTGGAAATTTTTACAGACAGAGAAGGAAAGGTGATTTTAAAGAAATATTCTCCAATCGGTGAATTAGGAACACTGGCAGGGATTTATGCAGATAGTCTTTCAAAGACACTTGATTGTACAGTCTGTATCACTGATACAGATCAGGTGATCGCGGCAGCAGGAAACGGGAAGAAAGAACTTCAGGAAATGCTGTTGAGTGCAGAGCTGGCAGAAGTGTTTCAACAAAGAAAGACCGTGTTGACAAAGAGCAGTGACGCTGAGTTTGTAGCAATTACAAAAGACAGAAGTGAATACAGAGAGGAAATAATCAGTGTTATTCTCAGTGAAGGTGATATTGCAGGCGGAGTGATCTTTCTGCAGAAAAATGAGAAAAAGCATTTTGGAGAAATGGAAAAGAAGTTTGCGTCGGGTGTGGCAGATCTTCTTGGGAGGCAGTTGAGCTAAAAGCGTCATATTTTTCCAGAGGGATGCATAGAATAGTATCAGTGGAAAACCGGACATGCATCGAAAGGAAAAGAAAATGAGAGAAAATCATGGAAAAAAAGGGATAATATACGCAGAAAATCTGGTGAAGGCATTACTTTGCGCCTATCTGGTCACAGGAATGTTTCTGTTAATTCTTGCACTTCTCCTTTACAAAGCAGGATTGAGTGAAGAAAATGTAAATCTGGGAATTATTCTCATCTATGTAATAGGAACTTTTTCCGGAGGTTTTGTGATGGGAAAACTGGAAGGCCAAAAGAAGTTCCTTTGGGGGCTTGGAACCGGTGTGGTTTATTTTGTTTTATTACTGATCATCTCATTTGGAATGTACCGTGAGGTTTCATCGGGGGCAGGAGATTTGTTTCTGACATTTGTACTTTGTACCGGAGGTGGAATGCTTGGCGGGATGGTCGCATGAAGAAAAACCCGACGGATGTGTGAAAAAATACTTTAAAAACCTGGCTGTGTGTGCTATAATAGCGAAAGCAATATGTGCGAAGTTAGGAGGAGTAAAAATGAAACACATTAAAACACTGAATACACAGACACTGAACAACACAGTTAAAAAAGGTGGATGCGGTGAGTGCCAGACATCTTGCCAGTCTGCATGTAAGACATCCTGTACAGTAGGAAACCAGACTTGCGAAAACGCAAAATAAGAAAACCTGAAAATGAAGATTATGTTGCTGCAGAGTTGCTTTGAGCGGTGATACTGCCTGCAATTATGCGAAAAACAGCAACAGGATTACAGGTGAGGCAGCGGTGCAAATCGCTGCCTTAAGCATGTTTTAGACGTATCTGCTTAGAGCTGCCTTGGGGAAAGAATCCGGCTTTGAACAGTTACAAATAGATTTACAAATACATATAGAAAGCGAGGTATCCACGTGATACATCAGTACCAAAATAATGGATATAATATCGTCCTTGACGTGAACAGTGGGGCTGTACATGTTGTGGATCAGGAAGCGTATGACGTTATCAAAGTGCTTAATCGCATGAATGAAGATCATACAGTGGAGACATTAAAGGCTCCGGAAACAGCAGAAGCATTGAAAAAGGAACTCGGAGAGAAATACTCTGAGACAGATCTGATCGATATTTTAGAGGCAGTAACAGAACTGACGGAACAGGGACGCCTGTTTACAAGAGATATTTATGAGAGCTTTATCGATGTTGTAAAGCAGCGTAAGACAGTTGTTAAGGCATTATGCCTTCATATTGCACATGACTGTAACCTTGCCTGTAAGTACTGCTTTGCGGAAGAGGGAGAATATCACGGCCGCAGAGCTTTGATGTCTTACGAGGTTGGTAAGAAAGCACTTGATTTCCTGATCGCGAATTCAGGAACAAGAAGAAACCTTGAAGTTGACTTCTTCGGTGGTGAGCCGCTGATGAACTGGCAGGTTGTCAAAGACCTGGTTGCTTACGGAAGAGAGCAGGAGAAACTTCATGACAAGCATTTCCGTTTCACACTTACAACAAACGGAGTTCTTTTGAACGATGAAGTTCAGGAGTTCGTGAACAAAGAGATGGACAACGTTGTCATCAGTCTTGACGGAAGAAAAGAAGTGAATGACCAGATGCGCCCGTTCCGTAACGGAAAAGGAAGCTATGATCTGATCGTTCCGAAGTTCCAGAAGCTGGCAGAGAGCCGTAATCAGGAGAAGTACTACATTAGAGGTACATTTACAAGAAATAACCTGGATTTTTCCAAGGATGTAGAACATTTCGCAGATCTTGGATTCAAGCAGATGTCAATCGAGCCTGTAGTAGGTGATGACACAGAACCATATGCAATCCAGAAAGAAGATCTTCCACAGATCTTTGAAGAATATGATAAACTCGCAAAATTCCTGATCGAGCGTGAGAAGAGTGGAAGAGGATTCAATTTCTTCCACTTCATGATTGATCTTGAAGGAGGACCGTGTGTGTCCAAGCGTCTGTCCGGCTGTGGCTCAGGTACAGAGTATCTGGCAGTGACACCTTGGGGTGATTTCTACCCATGTCATCAGTTTGTAGGACAGGAAGAATTCCTCATGGGAAATGTTGATGAGGGAATTACAAAACCGGAGATTGCGGAAGAATTCCGAGGATGCAGCGTATATTCCAAGGAAAGCTGTAAAACCTGCTTTGCCAGATTTTACTGCAGTGGTGGCTGTATGGCGAATTCTTACAAGTTCCACAATACGATCCATGATACTTACGAAGTGAGCTGTGAGATGGAGAGAAAACGTGTGGAATGTGCGATCATGATAAAGGCTGCCCTGGCGGATGAAGAACAATAAAATTACAGAGCAGTAGTCAAGAAAGGAAAGAAAGAGATGAAGAAAGGCAAGAGTATTCTAAGCCTCATTCTCGTAATCGCAGTTACAGCACTCTTCGGTATGACCTGTGTGCTTGGACTTGATTTAAAGGGAATGGGAGCTGCAAAGAACATCAATCTTGGTCTTGACCTGGAAGGTGGAGTCAGCATTACATATCAGGTAAAAGGTGACAAGCCATCTCAGGCAGACATGGATGACACCGTGTACAAGCTTCAGAAACGTGTGGAGCAGTACAGCACAGAGGCACAGGCTTATCAGGTTGGAGACAACCGTATCAGTATCGAGATTCCGGGTGTGAGCGACGCAAACAAGATCCTGGAAGAACTTGGACAGCCGGGTTCACTGTACTTTATCAAGCATAAAGACAGCGAGGGAAATGAAAACTATTCCCTGACAGCTTCCGGATATACACTGAATAAGTCGATCGACGAACTGAAAGATACAGACTCCATCGTACTGACAGGTACAGAAGTAAAGACTGCTTCAGCCGGAGTGCTCAATGACTCAACAACAGGAAATAAAAAATATGGGGTTGATCTTGAACTGACAGATGAAGGTGCTGAGAAGTTCAAGACAGCAACAGAGGAAGCTTATAACAACAATCATGATACAATTGCTATTTACTATGATGGTGCTCTGATCAGTGTGCCAAGTGTAAATGCAGTGATCGAGAATGGAAAAGCTCAGATCTCAGGAAACATGGATTACGAAGAGGCTGATAACATCGCTTCTACGATCCGTATCGGTGGACTGAATCTGGAACTGGAAGAGCTGAGTTCAGAAGTCGTTGGTGCACAGCTTGGACAGGATGCACTGAAAGGCAGTTTGATCGCCGGAGCAATTGGTCTGGCAATCGTATGTGTATTCATGTGCTGGGTATATCTCCTTCCGGGACTTGCATCCAGCCTTGCACTGATCCTTTATACAGAGCTGATCCTGATCCTTCTGAATGCATTTGACATTACACTGACACTTCCGGGTATCGCAGGTATCATCCTCGGTATCGGTATGGCAGTAGATGCGAACGTTATCATCTTCGCCCGTGTGAAAGAAGAACTGACAGAAGGAAAGAGCGTACATGCTTCTCTGAAATCAGGATTCCAGAAAGCAATGTCCGCAATCGTTGACGGAAATATCACAACACTGATCGCAGCCGGTGTGCTGTGGCTTCGCGGAAGCGGTACTGTAAAGGGATTCGCCCAGACACTTGCACTGGGTATCGTCGTATCCATGTTTACAGCACTCGTGATCACAAGACTGATCATCTTTGCATTCTATGGAGCAGGCATCCGCAATGAGAAAGTATACGGAAGACATCTGAAAGAACGTAAACCGGTTGATTTCCTCGGAAAGAAAAAAATCTTCTTCATTGTTTCCATCATCCTTTGCCTGGCCGGACCGGTCATGATGGGGGTGAACCATGCAAGAGGAATCGGTGCGATGAACTATAGCCTTGATTTCGTAGGTGGTACTTCAACAAATGTAACATTTGATAAAGAATATACACTGGAAGAGATCGACAGCCAGATGATCCCAAGTCTGGAAGAGATCACAGGAGATAAGAATATTCAGGTTCAGACAGTAAAAGAGAGCAACCAGGTAGTCTTCAAGACACAGACACTTGATCTTGAGAAACGTGAAGCACTTGCTTCATATTTAAATGAAAACTACGGTGTAGAGGCATCTGATATCGCAACAGAAAATATCAGTTCAACAGTAAGTTCCGAGATGAGAAGAGATGCGGTTATAGCTGTGATCATTGCTACAATCTGTATGCTGCTTTACATCTGGTTCCGTTTCAAAGATATTCGTTTCGCAACAAGTGCTGTTATTGCACTGATGCATGACGTACTTGTAGTTCTTGGATTCTATGTAATTGCAAGAGTATCTGTCGGAAATACATTTATCGCATGTATGCTGACGATTGTCGGATATTCTATCAACGGTACGATCGTTATCTTTGACCGTATCCGTGAGGCACTTGCAACAAAGAGCCGCACAGAAGATCTGAAGGATCTTGTAAACCGTTGCATCACTCAGACACTGACAAGAACAATCTACACAAACTTTACAACATTTGTCATGGTTGTTGCATTGTATATCCTTGGTGTAAGCTCCATTAAGGAATTCGCAGCACCACTGATGGTAGGTATCATCTGCGGTGGATATACATCCGTATGTATCACAGGCGCACTGTGGTATGTGATGAAGACAAGACTTGGCGAGGGAGCGAAGGCTGCAAGAATAGCTTCTGGCACAAAGACAGCGTCTGTAAAAGCAGCAGACAAGAAAGAAGGAGCTACTTCCACAGAGAGTAACGCAGCAGATACATCTGCAGACGACAGCTCCAAGAAGAAAAAAGGAAAGAAGACCTCTTTCAAGAACAAAAAGAGTAAAAAGCGCTAAGAAATAAAATCTGTCGTATCGGAAATGAAAAATGATTTTCGATACGGCAGATTTTTGTTATAATAAGAAGATACGATACTGACAGACAGGGAGGATGTTTGGATGGAAAAATGGTTCGTCACGATGAAAAAGGCGGATTTTAATGGAATAGCAGAGAAATATCAGATTTCCCCGATCATTGCACGACTGATGAGAAACCGTGATGTGATCGGAGATGAAGCAATTGATTTTTATCTGAATGGAACAGTAGAGGATCTGTATGACGGCTTACTGATGAAAGATATGGATCGTGCGGTAGATATTCTTAAGGAGAAAATAGAAGAGGGAAAGAAAATCCGTGTGATCGGTGATTATGATATTGATGGAGTCAATGCAACGTATATTTTGCAACAGGGGCTTGCAGGACTTGGGGCAGATGTGGATACGGATATTCCGGACAGGATCAAAGATGGATATGGATTGAATCAGATGCTGATCGACCGTGCACTGGAGGATGATGTAGACACGATCGTTACCTGTGATAATGGAATTGCGGCAATGAGCGAGATCGCTTATGGAAAAGAAAATGGGATGACGATCGTTGTGACAGATCACCATGAAGTTCCGTATCTGGAAGAAAATGGGAAGAAAAAGTATCTCCTGCCACCGGCGGATGCAGTGGTCGATCCGCACAGAGCAGACTGTGAGTATCCATTTAAAGGGCTGTGCGGCGCAGCTGTAGCGTATAAGCTGGTTGAGGTTTTGTACAGAGTGTCTGGAAAGTCAGAGCAGGAGGTAGAACATCTGCAGGATAACCTGATGGAAAATGTTGCGATCGCCACGATCGGGGATGTGATGGATCTGGTTGGAGAGAATCGAGTCTTTGTGAAAAAAGGACTTGAGCTTCTGAAGACAACGAAGAATGAAGGGCTTCACGCCTTGATGCAATGTACCGGGGTAGATACAGCGAACCTGAATACTTATCATATCGGCTTTGTGCTCGGACCGTGCATCAATGCCGGTGGAAGACTGGATACAGCCAAGCGTGCACTGGAACTCCTTAATGCATCAAACCGGAGAGAGGCAGTGACACTGGCAGCAGATCTGAAAGAATTAAATGACAGTCGGAAAGAAATGACCGAAGAAGGTGTAGAAGAAGCCGTCCGGCAGATTGAATCAAGTTCCTGGAAGGACGACCAGGTGCTGGTCGTGTATCTTCCAAAGTGTCATGAAAGTATCGCCGGAATTATTGCGGGAAGGATCAAGGAACGTTATTATCGTCCGACCTTTGTACTGACAAGGGGAGAGACAGGAGTAAAAGGCTCCGGACGGTCGATCGAAGCATATGATATGTTTGCAGAAATGAGCCGCTGCAGGGAATTATTTACGAAGTTTGGAGGACATAAGCTGGCAGCAGGACTTTCCTTAGAAGAGGAAAATGTCGAAGTTTTTCGGAAACGGATCAATGAACTTGCAGATCTGACAGAAGACGATCTTCAGATGAAGGTGTCGATCGACATGCGGCTTCCATTTCCATATATTAATGAAGAGCTGATTCATGAACTTAAGATATTGGAGCCTTTTGGAAAAGGCAACGGGAAACCGTTATTTGCAGAAAGTAAACTGCGTGTAATCCAGCCAAGGATCTTCGGAAAGAACCGGAATGTGCTGAAATGCAGACTGGAGGACCAGCAGGGAAATCAGATGGAAGCAGTTTATTTCGGAGAAGTGGAAGACTGTCTGCAGCAGATGGAAAAGAAGCAGATTATGTCTTTTACATACTATCCATCCATCAATGAGTACATGGGACGAAGAACAATTCAGCTTACAATTGTCAATTATCAGTAGATAATATCGAAAAAACCGTACAAATTGCTTAAAATGCAGAAGAATGGGAAGTTCTTATTTGAAAAAGGAAAAAATAGTGATATACTAAATCATATTAATTGTTCAGAACTAAGGATGAATGAAGGGGGAAGACGATATGGCAGGCACTCGGGAATATGAAGATCTGAATAAAAATCTGGAGATGGTGGACGGACATGCAGTAAAAGCACCAGAGGATTATCAGGATCCGGAGGAGTTATATCAGGCCTTAATAGCTCGTGTGCGTAAGTATCATCCTTCTGCAGATATTACGATGATTGAGAAGGCCTATCAGATAGGCAAAGAAGCGCATAAGGACCAGTTTCGTAAATCCGGAGAACCTTATATCATCCATCCACTCTGGGTGGCAATCATACTTGCAGATCTCGAGATGGATAAAGAGACGATCGTGGCAGGAATGCTTCATGACGTGGTAGAAGATACGACAATGACACTCGACGAGATCTCAACAGAGTTCGGCGAAGAGGTGGCACTTCTTGTAGACGGCGTTACCAAGCTGGGACAGTTGAACTATTCCAAGGACAAGCTGGAGGCCCAGGCAGAGAATTTGAGAAAGATGTTCCTTGCAATGGCGAAGGATATCCGTGTCATCATTGTAAAACTTGCAGACCGTCTGCATAATATGCGTACGATGGAGTTTATGACACCGGCGAAGCAGAAAGAGAAATCAAGAGAGACGATGGATATCTACGCTCCAATCGCCCAGCGTCTCGGTATTTCCAAGATCAAGACAGAACTTGATGATCTTTCTCTGAAATATTACCAGCCGGAAGTTTATAATCAGCTGGTGCATGATCTGAATGCACGCAAGACAGAGCGTGAAGAATTTGTGCAGCAGATCGTTGCAGAAGTATCAAAGCATATGAAGAATGCTGATATTGAAGCGAAAGTATACGGACGTGTAAAACATTTCTTCAGTATTTATAAGAAGATGGTGAATCAGAACAAGACACTGGATCAGGTGTATGACCTGTTCGCTGTCCGCATTATCGTAGATTCAGTGAAGGACTGTTACGCAGCACTCGGTGTGATCCATGAGATGTATACGCCGATTCCGGGGCGCTTTAAAGATTATATTGCTATGCCAAAGGCAAATATGTACCAGTCCCTGCACACAACGCTGATCGGACCGTCCGGACAGCCGTTCGAGATCCAGATCCGTACAGAAGAGATGCATAAGACAGCTGAATACGGTATCGCAGCACACTGGAAATATAAAGAGACAGGCGGAAGCAACACGAAAGGATTGAACACGCAGGAAGAGAAGCTGAACTGGCTGCGTCAGATCCTGGAATGGCAGAGAGACATGTCTGATAACCGTGAGTTTTTAAGCCTGCTGAAAGGTGACCTGGATCTGTTCCAGGAAGATGTATACTGCTTTACACCGAACGGGGATGTGAAGAACCTTCCGAATGGCTCCACACCGGTTGACTTTGCCTATGCGATCCACAGTGCAGTCGGCAATAAGATGGTTGGCGCCAGAGTTAACGGCAAGCTTGTGAACATTGATTATAAGATTCAGAACGGAGACCGAATCGAGATTCTGACATCCCAGAACTCCAAGGGACCGAGCCGTGACTGGCTGAATATCGTCAAGAGCACACAGGCAAAGAGCAAGATTAATTCATGGTTTAAGAAGGAATACAAAGAAGATAATATTATCCGCGGAAAGGATCTGATCAGTGCCTACTGTAAGAGCAAAGGGATTAATCTGCCGGATATCATCAAGCCGAAATATCAGCAGATCGTTCAGAAGAAATACGGATTCCGTGACTGGGATGCAGTACTTGCAGCAATCGGACATGGCGGACTGAAAGAAGGTCAGGTTGTGAACCGCCTGCTGGAAGAGTACGAGAAAGAGCATAAGAAAGAGATCACGGATGAGAATATTTTGGAGAAGATCTCAGAAGCGAATAAACAGAGAGTACACATTGCCAAATCAAAGAGCGGAATCGTAGTTAAGGGAATTAATGATATGGCAGTACGCTTCTCAAAGTGCTGTAATCCGGTGCCGGGAGATGAGATTGTCGGTTTTGTAACAAGAGGGCGCGGAATGTCGATCCACAGAACAGATTGTATCAATATCATTAATCTTTCTGATGTGGAGAGATCCCGTCTGATCACAGCAGAATGGGAGGATAATGATCTCGAAGAAGGCGGTCAGTATCTTGCAGAACTGAAGATATTTGCAGACGACAGAAGAGGACTTCTGTTGGATGTATCAAAGGTATTTACCGAAGAGAAGATTGACGTGAAGTCCATGAATACCCGGACGAGTAAGAAGGGTACGGCGACAATGGAGATGGGATTTGTTGTACACGGAAGAGAAGAATTAAACCGTGTAATCGGAAAGCTCAGACAGATTGAAAATGTAATTGATATTGAGAGAACAACAGGCTGATGGAGGAAAACGAATGAAGATTGAAAGTATTGTACTGGGGTCAATTGGAACGAATTGCTATATTGTAACCAATGAGGAGACGAAGGAATGTTTTGCAGTGGATATGGCAGAATGTCCGCAGGAATATGTCAATTATATCAAAAACAATGGACTAGAAATGAAAGCACTGTTTCTGACACATGGGCATTTCGACCACATTATGGGAATTGATGATTTCCTCAAAGCCTTTCCTGTGCCGGTTTACGCAGGCGAAGACGAACTTCCGGTGATCGAGGATGACCGACTGAATGTTTCTTGTATGTACGGACCGAAATACGCATTCCACGGAGCACAGCCTGTAAGAGACGGTCAGGTGATCGAATGCGCAGGAATTGAAGTTGATGTACTTCATACACCGGGACATACCGTAGGAGGATGCTGCTATTACCTACCAAAAGAACATAGATTGTTCAGTGGAGATACGCTGTTCTGTGCTTCCATCGGAAGAACAGACCTACCGACAGGAAGCAGCAGCCAGCTGGTTCGCTCTGTACAGGAGAAGATCATGACACTTCCGGATGATACAAAGATCTATCCGGGACATATGGAAGAGACATCAGTTCAGTTTGAGAAGGAGCATAATCCATTCATATGATAAAGATAGAAAGTAAGAAGAACAAATTTACTTATAATGTATACCATGTCACAAAAGCATTTTATCCAAAAGAGGATATTGTGCAGACAGTAGATGAGAAGCAAGAACCACTGGTGAAGATACATTTGCCGGAAGGGACTTGCTTTTCCCTTGCACCGGAAGAATGCGTGCAGACAGAAGATGTGCAGGAAGAGAAACGCGATGTAACGAAGAAAGTCTATCAGTTTCTCTCAAAGCAGACAGGACAGGAACTTGCCTGGGGAATGCTGACAGGAGTCCGTCCGACAAAGCTTGTAATGCAGAAAATCGAGCAGGGAATGACAAAAGAAGAAATCTTTGAATTTCTAAAAGAACAATATTGTGTTGGTGATAAAAAAGCACAGATTGCGTATGAGATTGCCTGCCGTGAGAAGGCACTTCTAGATCAGTTGGACTGTAAAAATGGCTATAGCCTGTATGCAGGAATCCCATTCTGTCCAAGCATCTGCTCCTACTGCTCATTCAGCTCTTCACCAATCGCTGAGTGGAAAGATCAGGTCGATCGTTACCTTGATGCGATGATCAAAGAATTGAAAACTACAGCAAAGCTGATGCAGGGAAAACCACTCGATACGGTATACATCGGTGGAGGAACGCCGACAACACTCGAGGCAGATCAGCTTGACCGTTTGCTTGGAACAATCCGGGAGAATTTTGACCTGGAGCATGTGCTTGAGTTTACAGTTGAAGCCGGAAGACCAGATAGTATCACACGAGAAAAGCTCGAAGTGATCCGCAAATATCCTGTAACCCGAATCTCTGTCAACCCACAGACAATGCAGCAGAAGACGCTGGATCTTGTAGGAAGAAAACATACGGTAGAAGATGTAGAACAAATCTTCCACCTTGCACGTGAGCTTGGATTCGATAATATTAATATGGATCTGATCGCCGGACTTCCGGGAGAAGATGCGGCAGATATGCAGGATACACTTGAGAAGATCGAGAAGCTTCATCCAGACAGCCTGACAGTACACGCACTCGCGATCAAACGTGCTGCGAAGTTCGGTCAGGAAGGAAGAACAATGGATCCAGGGACTGAGATCACACAGATGGTCGAGGCGGCAGCAGCGTCAGCAGAACGCATGGGACTTGTGCCATATTACCTGTATCGCCAGAAGAACATTGCCGGAAACTTCGAGAATGTTGGATATGCAGAGCAGGACAAGGCTGGGGTGTATAACATTTTGATTATGGAAGAACGCCAGACAATTATTGCCTGTGGTGCCGGCTCTACGACAAAGCTTGTTTTGCCGGAGAAGATCAAGACAAGCAGTGGCAAAGAAACAAATCTGATCCGTGTAGAAAATGTGAAGAATATTACAGAGTATATTGCCCGTATTGATGAGATGATAGAGCGGAAAGAAGCGCTTTTTGAGAAAGATTAAAAGTGAAAATATAGCTGAAAAAAGTAAAGAAAGGACGGTTTCACCGGGAGGTGGCCGTCCTTTTGTTGTATTCTACTTGCTGAACAGGAAATGTTCTTTATATATATTTTTTTCTTTTAAAACAAAGTTCGTAGAGTACATTACTCTACGAAATACGCTTTTTCTTTAAATTGTTTCAAATCTTAGTATAATTATCATATATAGTTTACTCTTTTCAAATATTTCTGTCAATGTATATACGTTCATTTTATATATTTATACAATCTCTTAGCAAAAAAGTCGAAAAATAGACACTTTCGTCATTTTAATCTCCTTTTTTGGATGGTTTTTATCTATTCGCCGTCAAATTTGTGGTCAATTGTCAGTCAATTTATAATCTACCAGATCTGAAAATCAAAAATATTTATTTCATTTTATCTAATTCGTTTCACATCTTTGCGAACACATGTATCTAAAAATTAATCACAATTATAAATTTTACAACATTTATTTACCGTCAAAATTATGGTCAACGTTCTGACAACCCTTGATTTATAAGGATTTTTCAAAAAGTTCGTAGAGTAATGTACTCTACGAACTTTTTTGCAAAGGATGAAGATCTATGGGAAGAAAAGCAAAAGATTTGTCAGGGCAGAAGTTTGGTATGCTGACAGCCCAGTATGCGACAGAGAAAAGAGATAAACGAGGTTCTGTTTATTGGCATTGTGTCTGCGATTGTGGAAATGAAGTTGACGTAACGGCAGCAGGTCTTGTGCATGGCAATTATCATAGCTGCGGTTGTTTACAGAAGAAGAATCGTCATGAAATTGCACAGAGAAGACATCTCGTAGACGGAACATGTGTTGAAGTACTAGAAAAGAGAAAAAGCAGAAAAGACAATATGAGTGGTTTCCGGGGCGTTTTCCAGTTGAAGAATTGTAATCGGTATCGTGTAGATATCGGGTTCAAGGGAAAGCGCTATTATGTTGGCCTTTTTGATAATTATGACGAAGCGGTGCAGGCAAGACTTGCGGCGGAGAACCTGATTCACAATGGGTTTATTCAGAAATGGAAAGAATGGAATGAGAAGGAAAAGGAAAATCCAGAATGGGGAAAGCAGCATCCGCTTGTTTTTGATGTAAAGAAAGAGGATGGAGAAATTCGAGTAAATGGAAGAGTAACATAAAATTTAGAAGAGAAATGCTAAAGGAAAATTATGGAGAACAATAAACAAAAACAACATAAAAATGAATTGAATGATACACAAAAATATATTCTACACGTTTTAGAAAATGTACTTAACATTTCAGAAAAAATGAATTTAAAATGTTATATGCAAGGCGGAACGATGCTAGGAGCAATTCGACATGGGGGATTTATTCCGTGGGATGATGATGTGGATTTAGGAATGATGCGAGATGACTATGAGTATTTCCTAAAACATGTTGAAGAGTATTTACCAGAAAATCTGGAATTAAGAACATATTGGGATGAAAGCGAACATCATTATTATTTTGCAAGAATCATAGATAATCGACATTTAATAAAACGCATGGGAAGTGCAGAAGTTAGATATGAAAATGTTTGGGTGGATATTTTTCCATTGGATGGAATGCCTAATAAAAAAATAAAATTAGAAATTCATAAAATTAAATTATCAGTTGCCCGTCTTTTTTATCATTTTTCATGTATAAAAAAAGTGAATGCTAAACGACCGGGACGACCATTACTAGAAAAAATAATTATTAATATCGCAGTAAAGTTGCCGGTAGATAAATTTTTTAATACAAAGAAATGTTTAGATAAAATAGATTGTTTACTCAAAAAATATCCAGTGAAAAAATCAGAATTGGTGATTAATTTTATGGGACAAACATCATTCAAATTTACAGAGATGTTAAATAAAAACATATATGGATGTGATAGTTATTATTTATTTGAAAATGTTAAAATGTTAGGTCCAGAAAAATATGATCAGTATTTAACATCTCTATATGGAAATTATATGATACCGCCGAAAGATTCAGATAAAAATGCTCATGTATCAGAACTGGTTGAAATGGAGGAAAAATGAGATTAGGAGAAATAGCGAAAACTTTAAATCAGCATGTACTTTCAGAGAAAGAAATAGAAGAACTTCATCAAGTATTATTAATTATTCTTGATGATTTGATTGAAATATGCAAATGCTATAATCTTCATTTTATTCTAATTGGAGGTAGTGCAATTGGAGCCTTACGAGATAAAGGGTTTATTTCATGGGATGATGATATTGATATTGCAATGCCAAGAAAAGATTTTGAAAAATTGTATGATATCGTTACAAACCAATATTCTATTAAATATTCAATACTTCATCCGCAAAATGAGGAGAATTATGGTCGCATCCTTCCAAAGATTAGACTTAAAGGGACTTCATATAAAACAATATTAGAATACGATTTGGATGAATCTGGAATATTTATTGATATATATACGATAGAAAACATTCCTGATTCTTTTTTGAAACGTGTAAGCCAGGGGAACATTTGCTTATTTATGGGATTTGCATTGTCATGTAGACGTGTTAAAAAAGGCTATAAAGTGTTTGAAAAATATCAATCTGGAATAGGATTTAGAATAAAAGCTATGGTAGGATTTTTATTGTCTTTTGCGTCAATTGAACAATGGGCAAGGTGGACGGACTATTGGTATTCACGGTGTGAAGATGAAAAAAGCAGATATGTGGGGATACCAGCAGATGACTTTCATTATTTCGGTGAAATATATGAAAGAAAAGAGCTTTGCAACTATAAAGAAATTGAGTTTGAAAATAGAGTTTGTTGGATTCCATCCAATTATGATTCTTATTTGAAAAGACGATATGGAAACTATATGGAACCACCAGCATCAAACAAACATGATAGAAACTGCTATCTTGAATATGATTTAGGAGAATATAAGAAGGGAAATAATTAATATGTTAAATTTTACTGTTGGACCTGTTATGTCATCTGAAAGAATTAGAAATATAGGGAGCGAACAAGTTCCGTATTTTAGAACTTCAGAATTTTCGGAAATAATGTTAGAAAATGAACAATTTATACTTAAATATTCTAAAGCACCGCTAGGATCAAAGGCTGTTTTCATGACATGTTCAAGTACAGGATCAATGGAAGCTGTTGTAATGAATTGCTTTTGTGAACATGATAAAGTGCTTGTAATTGATGGAGGTAGTTTCGGACATCGTTTTGTCGAACTCTGCCGGATACATAATATTCCACATATAGCATTAAAACTTGATCATGGTAAGAAGTTAACTAGAGAACGTTTATATGAATATGATGGACAAGGATTTACAGGACTTTTAGTAAATGTAGATGAGACATCTACAGCAGTTCTTTATGACACAATGATGATAGGTGAATTTTGCAAAAAAAATAATTTGTTCTATGTTTGTGATTGTGTGTCAGCTTTTTTGGCTGATCCATTTAATATGGATGAATGTGGAGCTGATATTATGATTACAGGTTCACAGAAGGTGCTGGCATGTCCTCCAGGAATTTCTATTATTGTTTTTTCACCTAAAGGATTAGAGAAAGTAGAACAATCAAATGCAAAAACAATGTATTTTGATTTGAAAGAAGCGTTAAAAAATCAAGAACGTGGTCAAACTCCATTTACACCAGCTGTTGGGATATTAATTCAAATTAATGAAAGATTAAAAGAAATTGAAAAACAAGGTGGAGTTGATTCGGAAGTTGAAAGAATAGCAGGACAAGCAAAAGATTTTAGGAAAAGAATTGAAAAATTACCTTTTGAATTGGTTTCAGAAAGTCCAGCAAATGCAGTTACATCTGTACATCCAACAACTGCAACTGCATATGATATCTTTTTGAAACTTAAAGATGAATATGATATTTGGGTTTGTCCTAATGGCGGAGATATGAAAAATTCGATTTTTAGAGTTGGGCATATTGGAGCCATTACCCACGAAGATAATAAAACATTAGTAGATGCCCTGATAGATTTACAAAAAAGAGGTATTATTTAAAAAGAAAAAGGAAAAAGCTATGAAAAAAGTAATAACTTATGGTACATATGATTTACTACATTATGGTCATATTAGACTTCTGCAAAGAGCAAAGGAATTAGGAGATTATTTAATTGTTGGAGTTACGGCAGATGATTTTGATAAAACAAGAGGAAAAATTAATGTTCAGCAGAGCTTAAGTGAACGTATAGCAGGAGTTAGAGCTACAGGACTTGCAGATGAAATCATTGTAGAAGAGTATGAAGGACAGAAAATTGATGATGTAAGAAGATTAGATGTTGATATTTTTACTGTGGGATCAGACTGGAAGGGGTATTTTGATTATTTAAGTGCTTATTGTGAAGTGGTTTATTTAGATAGAACAAAAGGAGTATCTAGTTCAGAAATAAGAAATGAAAAACGTGCAATTACGTTAGGATTAGTTGGAGAAGAGGATTATATTAATAAAGTAGCATCTGAAGCATCATATGTTAATGGGTTGCAGCTGTCAGGAATATATGCATTGAATTATACAAAAATAGAAGAGGTATTGAAAAAAACAAAAAAGTGCGAAACGTATGAAGAATTAATTGAAAAATCAGATGCAGTGTATATAAGATCTAATCCATTATTTCATTATGAACAGGTTAAGTATGCATTAAAACAAGGAAAACATATATTATGTGAATCACCAATTGCATTACAAGAAAAACAATGTAAAGAGTTGTTTGATATAGCTAGAAATAATAATTGCATTCTTACAGAAGGTATAAAGACAGCTTTTTCTACAGCATATTATAGATTGATTTTACTTGCCAAAACACGGAAAATTGGAGATATTATATCAGTTGATGCAACCTGTACAAGTTTAAAAAAGAGAATAGATGATGTTGATATAACATGGAATAGTATGTATGAATGGGGACCTACGGCATTATTACCTGTATTTCAGATATTAGGTAGGAAATATAACAGGATGGAATTTGCAACAAAATTCCTTGATAAACAAAATAAGTTTGATATTTTTACAAAAGTCTCGTTTGTATATCAGAATGCTGTAGCAACAATAAAAGTGGGATGTGGAATGAAATCAGAGGGGGAATTAGTAATATCCGGAACTGAAGGTTATATCTATGTACCTGCACCATGGTGGAAAACAGATTATTTTGAGGTGAGATATGAAGACTCAAGTAATAATAAGCGCTATTTCTACCAACTTGATGGAGAAGGAATACGATACGAATTAGCTGATTTTGTGAGAACAATAGAGAGTGGAAAGAAAAGCTTATATATATCTGAAAAAGTATCTGAAGAAATAAGTAATGTTATGGAAGCATTTCAACTGAAAAAGAATATGTTTCTATTATAAAAGGTGAATTAATCATGAGTAAAAAATTAGATGAATACCCAATTGATTTTGTTATAACATGGGTAGATGGAAATGATTCTGAATGGAAGAAGGAATATAATAAATATAAAGGATTAGATGGAGATCAAGCTCAAACGCGGTTTAGAGATATGGATACCTTACAGTATTGGTTTAGAGGTGTCGAAAAATATGCTCCTTGGGTCAATAAAATATATTTTGTTACTTGTGGTCAACGCCCGCAGTGGTTAAATGCTAATAATTCTAAATTGATATGTATGGATCATAAAGATTTTATTCCTAAAGAGTACCTACCAACTTTTAGTAGCCATGCAATAGAAATGAATTTGCATAGAATTTCAGGATTGAGTGAACACTTTGTTTATTTTAACGATGATACATTTATTATTGATAAAGTGAATCCAGACACATTTTTTAAAAAAGGGTTACCTCGACAAGCAGCAGTAATAAATTATCCAGTTCCAATGGAAGAACCATTAAATCTTGTACCAGTAGTTAATACGGCGGTAATTAATAAACATTTTGTGAAGAAAGAAGTCATGAAAAAACAGATTAGAAAGTTTTATACATTAAAGTATCATAAATATGTGTTGAAAAATATACAATTTATAATGGGGAAATGGTTTCCAGGATTTAAATATTTTCATCAACCTGCTCCGTTTTTAAAAGCAACTTATAATGAAGTGTGGGAGAAGGAATATGCAAAATTACATAATACTTGTATGCATAAGTTTAGAGTGTTAACGGATGTAAACCAGTGGTTAATTCAAGATTGGCAGATTTGCAAAGGGGAATTTGAGCCACAAGATACTAAGATTGGATATTATGGATCAATAGAGAATAATGAAAGATTATTTAGAACTATAGAAGCCATGAAATCCAAAAAGTATAAATTAGTATGTGCAAATGATAATGGAATTGAAGATTTTAAACTAATGAAAGAAGAATTAATAAATGTGTTTGAAGAAATATTTCCAGATAAAAGCAAATTTGAAATTTAATGGCAATGAGGTGGTTAAAGCTACATGGTTATTAGAATAAAGAAACTAGAAAAAGAAGGATTAGATGAAATTATAATCTTGCTTATGATTCTTCAGGTACTCATTATTAGATGGGTCTCAGAGAGTATTTTTAATTTTTTTAACATTGTTTTAGTTACAATGATTGGAATTGCATTATTACGATACCGATCGTTAATGAATTCAAAATGTATTATTACATTATTGTTTTTTTTATCATACCAGGTTTTAAACTTTATAGTATTAGGTGGAAGGATGGATTACTTCTTACGAAACTGGTTTAGGATATTTAGGTCTGTTGTAATTGTAATTTATATAACAAATTTAATTAAAGTGAATTCTAAACTACTATCAGATATATTAGAACGGTGGTGGTTAGGATTTAACTTATATGCGTTATTAAATATTCCAATCTTATTACAACAAAAAAAACATGATTTTACATTAACATCTTTTGAATCTATGATAGGGAAAATATCGTATAGAAATGCGAATTATTATTCAAAAGATATGATGAGTGGTTTGTTTGGATTATATGGAACCCCATGTTTAGCTATGTTTATAACGTTTCTGATTTTATTTAATATAACGAAAACTATGGAATGTAAACAAAGAGTAAAAAAGAGAATGATTCAGCTGTTAAATTTGATATTAATAGTATTTAATTTGTGGATGGCGGCTCAGAATGATAACAAGGGATTTTATATAATATTATTGTTATTTGCATATTTATTTGTACTATCAATAAACGAAAATAAACTTATCAATAGTAGAAGTATTAAGAATAAGAAAGAACATAGAATTAATGGATACATAAAAGCAATTTTGTGCTTTTTTTTAATGATTATCTTTGGAATAATAGCATATAGTTCATTTGATGGATTTAATGAAGTAGTAGATATGGCATTATTGAAAATAAAAGAAGGAATTGTGTTTAACCAACGACGCGAACTAATTGCTGTACGAGGTGGTGGAGAGCGATTTGCAATGATTATGTATGCTTTGACATCAAAGAGAATGGCAATAGTAGGTGCCGGATTAGGAAATTATGTGCATACAGCAGGAGAATTAGGCTTTGCACATTTTGGACAAGCAGATGTGGGAACATATCTATGTTTAGGTGGATTAGTATATATTTTTCTGATGTTTTTAATTGTGTATCAATGTTTTAAACGTAACTTTAATCATCCCATAGTACCTAAAAATATGATATTGACATTTTTTATTCTTTCATGTTATACTCATATATTTATGGATACGTCAATAACGATTTCTATAATGTTTGCTTATTTTATAATTTGGAAGATATCTCAAAAACAAGATGTACAAAATAAAAAGGAACTTTTGATATGAAAATAGGAATAATTACTTGCTTTGATATGAAAAATGTAAATTATGGAAACAGGTTACAAACATATGCATTGAATTCATATTTAAACAGTCAATTTAAAGATGTGGTAGCTGATACATTATATTTTACTGATTTTAAAGATTTCAAACGAACAAAAAAAGAACCACTATTTAATAGAATATGTCGAAAAATTAAAAGAGATTACTTGTATAAAAATTTGAAAATATTACCTGAAAACTTAAAAGTAAGATTAAATAGATTTAATGAGTTCTCAATCAACAATATAAAACTTGTAGATCATCCATTGGAACAAAATGAGATGTATGATTTAGATTACGATATGTTTATTGTTGGATCTGATGTAGTATGGTATCAATGGAGGTATGGAATTAGACCTATAAAATTATTAGACTTTAAGACTCGTAAAAAGGTTAAGAAGGTTTCTTATGCAGCATCTTTCGGAAATGACGTTATTCCAAGTGAAAATGTAAAAGAGCTGGAAAGATGTTTTAGTTCTTTTTCAGACATATCAGTGAGAGAAAACTCTAGTGTTGAAGTGATGAAAAGATTAGGAATACCGGATGCAAAACATGTTATGGATCCAACGATGTTGTTATCGAAAGAAGAATGGGAAAATATAGAAAAACCTATCACTTCAATGATTGGTTTAAAAAAGAAATATATATTTGTATATTTGTTAAGTGCTGAAAAGAAGGATAGAGTTAATATTGAAAGAATTTCACGGAATATGGGGTTGGATATCGTTACTGTTCCATTTGCTTCGGGACAGTTAAATGATGTAGACAAAAAATTTGGAAATTATCAAGTGTTAGATTGTTCTCCAGAAGAATGGTTATGGCTTATTCATAATGCAGCATTTGTGATTACAGACAGTTTTCATGGAACAGCATTTTCAACAAGATATCACACACCATTTTTGGTTACTATACGAAAAGAAAAATTTGAAATAAACAATAGAATGAAAGATTTTCTTCATACTATTGATCAGGAAGATAAGTTTGTAGATTTAAATTTGATAGAAGATATGAGCCGAATTACCTGGGAATTCGATGAGATTGATAAAATATTGGATGATAAAATTAATTTTTCTCAAAAGTATCTTAATGATATAATAAATAATTTATGTTCCTAAATATTAATTAGAAAGGATAAGAATTGGTACTTATCAAAAAATGAAAAATGTGATTAATCAACGAAAAGCTGGTGTTATATTATCGTATGCTGGCGAGATGGTTAAAATAGTAGTCAGTCTCGTTTATACTCCTGTTATGTTACGTCTTTTAGGGCAAAGTGAATATGGATTATATCAACTTGTATATTCAGTTGTTTCTTATTTGAGTTTGTTAAGCTTAGGATTTGGTAGTTCTTATTTACGTTTTTATTCAAGGTATAAAGCGCAAAAAGATGAGAGTGGAGTTGCAAAATTGAATGGGATGTTTATATTGATTTTTTCTTCAATCTCTATTATTTGTATTATATGCGGAAGTATTATGATAGGAAATATTCATAATATATTTGGTACAGGTCTTACGAAACAAGAATATGAAACAGCCAGGGTTTTGATGGGATTATTAATTATAAATCTTGCGATGACATTCCCCAATAGTGTGTTTAATTGTTCAATTACAGCTCATGAGAAATTCTTTTTTCAGAAGTTGCTAATACTTCTTCAGAATTTATTTAGTCCGTTTTTGACAATACCTTTACTTATTATGGGGTATGGTTCAATCGGAATGGTTTCAGTGACTACTTTTCTGACTTTTGTATTACTGTTTTCTAATATGTTTTATTGTTTTAAAAATTTGCATATTAGGTTTGAGTTTAAAGGACTTCAAATTAGTTTGCTTAAGGAAATGTGGGTATTTACATTTTTCATTTTCTTAAATCAAATTATAGATCAGATTAACTGGAGTTTGGACAAATTTTTACTTGGAAGGTTTGCTGGGACAACAGCAGTTGCAGTATATGGTGTAGGAGGTCAGATTAATACATTGTATCTTCAATTCTCCTCATCAGTTTCAAATGTTTTTGTTCCTAAAGTTAATCGTATTGTAGCTGAGACAAACGATGATGAGCAATTGACAAAATTATTTACAAAGGTAGGACGAATTCAATTTATGGTCTTAGGACTGATTTTATCAGGATTTGTTTTTCTTGGAACGCCATTTGTTAAACTATGGGCAGGATCTGAATATAGTGAATCCTATGTAGTAACATTGCTACTTATTATTCCGGTCACAGTTCCGTTAATACAGAATCTTGGAATTGAAATTCAAAGAGCAAAGAATATGCATAAGGCAAGAGCTATTATCTATTTAGCAATTGCAATTGCGAATGTATTTATAAGTATTCCTCTTATTAAGGTGATTGGACCAACAGGTGCTGCCCTTGGAACTGCGATCTCTCTTATTGTAGGCAATATTATTTTTATGAACTGGTACTACCATGTGCGTATTGGAATGAATATGATTTATTTTTGGAAAGAGATTGCAAAATTTATTCCAGCATTGATTACTCCATGTGGAGTGGGATTTTTAATTATGAAGTTTGCACATGTATCAGGTATATTTAATGTTTTTATTTATTCTATAATTTACATGGTAATTTATGGAATATCAATGTACTTTTTGGGTATGAATACAGAAGAAAAGAATCTTGTAATGGGACCTGTCAAGAAAATTATAAGGAGATAAAATGAAGCAGATAAAAACATATGCTTGTTATTTGAATGATGATAATGTAAGATTGATTAGTTCATCAGGAGCCGTATTTTCAGTTTTGGCTTCATATGTCTTTTCATTAGGTGGTGTAGTATATGGTGTTACGATGGCAGAAGATTGCTATTCAGCAGAATTTGTAGCTATTACATGTGAAGATGATATAAATAAATTAAGAGGTTCCAAGTACCTTCAAGCTAAAATAGGCAATACCTATAAAAATGTTAAAAAAGATTTATTACAGGGTAAAACCGTGATGTTTACAGGAACAAGCTGTCAGGTTAATGGACTTAAGAAATTTTTAGAAAAAGATTACGAAAATCTTATTTGTATTGATATAATTTGTCATGGTGCACCATCTCCAGCATTATGGAAAAAATATGCTCAGTATCAAGAAGTAAAGAACGGTGGTAAATTAGTATATGTTAATTTTCGATGCAAGGATGAAAAAAAGACGACTTTAGTTGCAATAAATAAAGTGGATCAAAAAGACAAAATTAAAATAAAATACATATCAAAGAACATAGATTCATACATGCAAATGTTCTTAAAAGATTATTGCCTTAGACCTTCATGTTATGAGTGTGTGGCAAAAAATAATAAAATGTCAGATATTACTATTGCAGATTTTTGGGGAATAGATGCAGTAGTTCCAGGGATGAATGATGGAAAAGGAATATCTCTTGTATTAGTGCGATCAGAGTTAGGACAAAGTTTATTTAATATATTAGCAAAGAAAATGGAATTGAAAGAAGTAGCGTATGAATCGGGAGTGAAAAGAAATCCTGCAGAATATATGTCTTGCATAAGACCGCCGCAAAGAGATGCTTTTTTTAATGATATGTATACAATGAGTTTTGAAGAATTAAAAAGAAAATATATAGTTTCGATAAAATTTTCAAAAAAAGTTGAAAGAAAAATAAAGAATTTAATCAAAACTATAATTCGACGCGTGACAGTAAATAGTTCAGATTATGGAATGTTTTTTTTGTTTAAACAAGAGGATGCAAAATGAAAGAAATACCACTGTTATATAGGGAAAAGAAAGAATGTTGCGGATGTACAGCATGTTATGCAATTTGTCCTAAAAACGCAATAAAGATGGTTGAGGATGAGGAAGGTTTTGAATATCCGAAAATAGATGAAAATAATTGTATAAGATGTTATAAATGTTTGAAAGTCTGTCCGTTTAAGCAGCTAAACATATAAGGAGCAGATACAGATTGCGGAATTTACAAGAAATATGTATCACCATGGAACTTGTATGGCAGAAGTGAAGTTTGAATGCTAACTTCCCATATTATTCCTACTTAGCATAAAATATAACTGTAATCAATCCCTAGAATCATTGAAAATACTGGATTCCAATTATTAGTGATAAAGGAATCCAGCTTATTGTGGCTGATCGGTTTTATCCATCATCAAAGACTTCAGGAAAAAGTAATTAAAAAGCATAAGGAATACAGTGTTCTTGCTGAGGAGCTTTCCGCACTGCTGGATGAACGGCATCCGGAACGGAAAATCGAGAGGGTAAATCAGCTTAAGATGCTTCCAGGGCTATTTCAGACTGAAAATTAAGGAATAATAAAAAACGATTGTATAGCTGTGAAAATCCACGTTGAATTTTACAGCTTTTTATGTATAATGGAAGTAGCAGAAACAATTTAAAATCAAAGGAAGTAGCTGATTTGATTGATAAATCAAGTGAAAGTTACAGGTAGCAGAACCGTATAATCTTAGTGCGTTAAAGCAAATGATGATGGGTGGACAGTTTGGCGTAAAATCAGGAATGGCTAAAGTAAACACATTGGTGTCAGGAACCAATGTGGTCAACCTAGTGTCAATTTAAGACAAGCGCCTGATCAGGTTAATGACTAACGGTACGAAATCGAGAAAAGAGGAAAGCAGATTTGAAAAGAAGACGCACTTTAATAGAGCTTCACGGAAAAGCATATGAAAAGATATTGATTATTAGAATGCAACTTTTTTGTTGTTAGAATGTGTTCTGCCTATTGCTTTATTCTTCTTTCGTCGAAATGTTCTTCCAGGCATAATCTGAGATCTGCATCGGAGAGATTCCTTATATAGTCTATCAATTGCAGATAAATCGAAAAGATTACACAGAATTTTGGGAACTATTGTTTTGATACGTCCGATAATAAATGCTCGGTTTGCTTGGTATCGATATTTATTCGTACTTTTAGCGGTAATCTGAATTTCTTCATCAACTTGATTTTTAATAAGAGATGACAGATTTGAAAGAAGTACGTTGATATAAAATTCTTGAAGTACCGAAGTGGTTGTTGCCCCGGAAAATTCTTCAATAGCAAGACGACTTTTCAATTCCTTATATTTTGTTTCGACTGGCCAGCGATAGAAGTAAAGTTCGCGGAACATCTGTTGAGAAATATGTGAATCAAAAAGATTGGTGGCAAGATACTCTTTCGTTCCATCATTGAGAATAACTTCGATGACTCTTATCCTGACATCCTCAGTCCCGTCTTTTTCATTGCCGGGAAGAACCGTGATTATGTCTCCAGAGCATTTCTTAGCAATGTTATAATTCTGTTTTAAGCGCATAAGACAAAGGTGCTGATGCTCGACACAATAACGAAACATATCTTCAGAATAATAGCCACGATCAAAGATTACAACGCTGTTTTGATAGATATTTAAATCTTCTAAATTATGCAAATGCTCTAAAGCAGCGGAACGTTCAGATGCAAGATACCGTTGAAAAGAAGCATGGACAATATAATCATCAAGAACATCATAAACAATGGAATCAAGTCCCATAGTAAAACGGCGGCTTGGATCAGGATATCCAAACATTTCACCAAAGAACTCGAAATTCGATTTCGAATTAGGCAATTCTATTTTGGAACCATAAATGGCAAATAAATGATATCCATTCCAAAGTTTACGAGATGGGAGCTGCTTATAGAATAAATCAACTGATAAATAGTAGAGTTCTTTAAATAAGGCAGGGTTAATAAATTGGCGAGCCTTTGACAGAGCCTGTTTTGAAATGTCAGGGAAATCAAGGCTTCCAAGATCTTCCCGAATACGGGAAAGATTTTGAAACATGGAGGCCTTTGAAGTATAAAGCAGATACATAATTACTTGAAAAAGAGAAAGTTTTCGTTTACGAACAAAATGATTTTTCGCACGATAAGGTTCCAGTTTTTCTGGGTTTGTGATATACTCCTTAATGGATTGGATGATATTTTTGCAGATGTCAATTCGATTCATATGATATACCTCCTAAAGTGTAATTAAGGTTCGTGGCGAGACGAACAATTCCTTAATTAATAGGTCGCGAAGCGACCTCACTTTTAGGAGGTTTTGTCAAGTACTTTTTTGTAAAAAAAGAAAAGAATTCTTTCAAATGCCCATGAAATCAGGGCTGAAGGAATTCTAAAATTTTTCTAAAATTCTTAAGTTGACCACAGTGGTGTCAGGCACTATTAAATTTCCAAGGAGGTAAAATTACATATGAAAAGGTTTCAATCAATTTCAGAAAATCTCAGTTATAATGATATTCTTCAATTAGATGGAGCATTTTCCGCTTTGCATATTAATTATGGAAAATCCCCTCTGTTTAACGGTGAAAATAGTAAAGATTTAGCGAAAAATTCTAGAAAGAATAGCGTGTCATCATTAGAACATGTTGAAGATGTTTTTGAATATATGACTCACTTTAATGGTGTTGAAAATGATTTTAAAAAGGCAGATCGTATTGTGTTATGGGAAAAATACTGGTTAGAATATACAAATGCATTCGAGCATCTTACAGAAGTACTGCCAAAGTCAGTGACTACTGCATATATGGGAAGGCAAGCAATTGAACTTGGTTTTAAGTATTTATTACTGCGAAAAGATGTGTCAGACAAAGAACTTCGAACTCACAACTTGAAAGAATTAGCAGATTTAATGTGGGTAAAATATTCGATTGAGGAGCCATATATGGGTGAGATACCGGATTTTTGCAATTGTTATAGTAAAATGTTAGAAGGAGACAATGTCGAATATTTTAGATATCCAGAATATAGTAGAAAAAGATATTTTGCAGGAAACCGATTGGATATCGAATGGTTATCCTACAATTTTGCACTGATTTTATTAAAATTATTACAATTTGCAAATCTGACTTTATGATTTGAAAGTGACTATGGAGAAGTCTATCAAGTGAAATAGTTTTTGAGATTGCAGATGTTATAGAAGAGGTTCCGACGGTTTGCTGGTGCGGAAAGCGTGCGCAGTGCAACACAAGATATGCAGACGGCAAGATTGTTCGAAAGGGCGCACAGGTCATGCTTGGATTGAATGAAAGCTATGTAGCATTATGCAGGAAGCATTACAAGGAAGGCCAATTGTGGGAACATGATCCGGGAGATATTCCGGGTGATAATAATTAAAATCATAATTAAAAAAGGAGAAGCATGAAATCTCGAATCATCTCATGTCTTGATTTCTGGTATATTGCAATCAATTCTTTTGATTCAGCTTGCAATAATAGGATTCTCATGTTAATCTAATACCATGCAGTCCACATTCTGGTGGACTGCAAAAAGATCTATTAACCAAATCGGTAATTATTCAATAAGCTCAGTATCTCGAGCAGATAATCCGATGACAACCGAAAAAAGATGAATATCGTCTGAGAGATTATGTGATTAAGAAATCTTGATAATTTGGCTTCTTAAATTGTATGGATCTTCGATTCTGCTATCCAATCACTTCCATAGAAAGTAATCTTATGTTAAGATGAAAGTAGTTTTATAATCCTTTCCTCAAGCGATGATTCATCGTACAGAAGAGAGGAGAATTCTATGAGAAAAACCAGGAAAAGTGTATCAACTAAGAAAGAAATATCACAATGCAAAACATTGAAAGAGAAGCAAGAAGACTTTATCATGCTTCCAACAGTAGATTTCTGTTTCAAGGAATTAATGCAGAATGATAACATCCGCAAGAATATCATTGCAGCACTATTAAACGTTCCAGCCAGTGAGGTAGAGAACACGAAACTTATGCCTACAATTCTTAGAAAAGAATCGAAAGATGATAAGTATGGGATTTTAGATGTCCGGGTGAAATTGAAGAATGGAGAACAGATTGATTTCGAGATGCAGGTAGAAGCATTTGATTGCTGGGCAAATCGTTCTGTTTATTATCTAAGTAAGATGTATACAAGTGAAATAAAAGAAGGCGAGGGATACGATTGCTTGAAGAAGTGTATCCATGTGAGCATTCTTGCATATGATCATTTTCTAGATGATAAAGAGTGTTATCGGAGAATTGCATTTTGTGATACGAAGACAGGAAAAGAGTATACAGACCTTATGGAAATGCATATCTTAGAATTGTCGAAACTTCCGCCGGAAGAGAAGAATGAGACGAGCTTGTTGCAGTGGATGCGCTTTCTTGGAGGAAAAACAAGAAAGGATTTTGAAGAGATGGCAAAGAAGAATTCAGAATTGGAAGAAGCGTATGACGTATTGGATAAATTAAGTGCAGATGAAAAGAAAAGGTTAGAATACGAGACAAGACAAAGAGCAATCAGGGATTATAATATAGGGATGTTAACCGCAGAAAGACGAGGGATTGAAGCCGGGCGCAAGATTGGAAGAGAAGAAGGGGAAACTTTGGGAGTAAGCAGAATTAATCAATTAATTCTCGAATTATCAAAACATGGACGTACAGATGATATCGTGAAAGCAGCAGCTGACAAGGAGTATCAGGAAAAGTTGCTGAAGGAATTTGATTTATAACAGAAAAGCCACAGGTAGAGATTAGCGCATGCCTTTTGCCTTCCATATCATATCTGGCTTCATGACTGCCGCTTCCATATCCATCCTGCCTTGTACTCATGAAAGGAAGACTCATAGGAAGTTGTCGATCGATCAAATTCTTTAAGATACCAGGAATATTATGAAAAAGGCATTTCAATTTAGAACAAAAATAAACAGAATCAAAAATAGTTGACATTTCGTATTACGAAAGTATAATAGAATAGGTGAGAGAAAGGAGATTACCTATGGCTAAGATGGGACGTCCGAAGTCAGACGTGATCAAAGATAAAATTGTGACAATCCGAATGTCTGCGGAGGAACACCAGAAACTTAGGGACTATTCTGAGAAGCATCAACAGACGATAACGGAAACCCTTAAAGAGGGAGTTGACTTATTATATAAGACTCGTGATTAAGGTGCATTTTTTATGAAGAACATTACGAAATCAAGAGATTATAGTAATGAAAAGATAGAACGAAAAGGAGAAGTGCTATGGCATTAAAGAAAAAACCGGTAACAGGAATGAAAGATATTCTTCCTGCAGAGATGGAGATCAGAGATTATGTGATCGGTCTGATCAAAGAGACATATAGAAGCTTTGGATTCTTATCCATTGAGACTCCATGTGTAGAGCATATCGAGAACCTGTGCAGTAAGCAGGGGGGAGATAATGAGAAGCTGATCTTCAAGATCTTAAAGCGTGGAGAGAAGCTGAGACTTGCAGAGGCGAAGGAAGAAGCTGATCTTGTAGACGGAGGACTCCGCTATGATCTGACACTTCCGCTGTCCAGATATTATGCAAATCATTCTAATGAACTTCCGGCACCGTTCAAAGCACTTCAGATGGGAAGTGTATGGCGTGCCGACCGTCCGCAGAGAGGACGTTACCGTCAGTTTATGCAGTGTGATATCGATATTCTTGGTGAGCCGTCTAACCTTGCTGAGATCGAGCTGATCCTTGCTACAACATCTCTGCTTGGAAAACTGGATTTCAATAACTTTACAATCCGTATCAATGACCGCCGTTTCCTGAAAGCAATGGCAGCTTACAGCGGATTTGAAGAGAAGGATTATGACAGCGTATTTATTACACTGGATAAGATGGACAAGATCGGTCTTGATGGTGTTGCAGCAGAGATGAAGGAAAATGGATATGCAGAGGAATCTGTTGAGAAATATCTTCAGTTGTTCAAGGAGATTACAGGAGATGTAGAAGGTGTTCGTGCATGCAAGGAAAAACTTCAGGGATTCCTTCCGGAAGATGCGGCAGACTCTCTTGAAATGATCATCACAAGCGTAGAAAGTGCGAAGGAAGCTGATTTCCGTATGCTGTTTGATCCGACACTGGTACGTGGAATGTCTTACTATACAGGAACTATTTTTGAGATTTCTATGGATGAGTTCGGCGGATCTGTAGGTGGCGGCGGACGCTACGACAAGATGATCGGTAAGTTTACAGGACAGGATACACCGGCAGTTGGATTCTCTATCGGATTTGAACGTATTGTCATGCTTCTGATGGAGCGTGGATACAAAGTTCCGACAAGCAAAGAGAAGAAGGCATTCTTGATCGAGAAGAATATGCCGAAGGAAGGCATGCTCAAGGTTCTTGATCTTGCGAAAAAGGAACGTGCAGCAGGTCGTCAGGTAATGATCATGAACATGAAGAAGAACAAGAAGTTCCAGAAGGAGCAGCTTGCAGAACAGGGATACACAGATATTACAGAGTGCTACAGAGATTCTGTTGATAACTTATAGAAAAAAGGGAAAGGAAGTAAATAACCATGGCTGAATCAATGCAGGGGCTTAAGAGAACACACCGTTGTGGTGAACTCTCAGCAGCCAATGTTGGGGAAACTGTAACTATCATGGGATGGGTACAGAAGAACAGAAATAAAGGAGGACTTGTATTTACAGACGTAAGAGACCGTTCTGGAATTATACAGGTTGTATGTGAAGAAGGAACTACAGATGCAGCAATCATTGAGAAAGCAGCATCTTTACGTGCAGAGTATGTAGTTGCTGTTGTCGGAAAAGTTGAGAGACGTTCCGGCGCAGTGAATGATAAGATCGCAACAGGTGAGATCGAGGTGATCCCTAGTGAACTTCGTGTACTTTCTGAGTCACAGACACCTCCGTTCCCAATTGAAGAAAACTCAAAGACAAAGGAAGACATCCGTCTGAAATATCGTTACCTTGACCTTAGAAGACCGGATCTGCAGAGAAATCTTCGTATGAAGAGTCAGGTTATGACACTGACACGTCAGTTCTTCTCAGATGAAGGATTCCTTGAAGTAGAGACTCCAATGCTTGGAAAGACAACTCCGGAAGGCGCGAGAGATTATCTTGTACCAAGCCGTATTCATCCGGGATCTTTCTACGGACTTCCACAGTCTCCGCAGCTTTATAAACAGCTTCTGATGTGTTCAGGCGTAGACCGTTACATCCAGATTGCAAGATGTTTCCGTGATGAGGATCTTCGTGCGGACAGACAGCCGGAATTCACACAGATCGATATGGAGCTTTCTTTCGTTGACGTAGATGATGTTATCGAAGTAAATGAAAAGTATCTTAAGAAACTTTTCAAAGAGGTTCTTGATGTAGATGTACAGCTTCCAATCCAGAGAATGACATGGCAGGAAGCAATGGACCGTTATGGTTCTGATAAGCCGGATCTTCGTTTCGGAATGGAACTGAAAGATGTATCTGATGTAGTGAAAGACTGTGGATTTGCAGTATTTACAGGCGCGCTTGAGAATGGCGGAAGCGTTCGTGGTATCAATGCCAAAGGACAGGGCAGCATGCCGAGAAAGAAGATCGACAAGCTGACAGCATTTGTTAAAGATTACGGCGCTAAGGGACTGGCTTATGTTGCACTCCAGGAAGATGGAACAGTGAAGTCTTCATTTGCAAAATTCATGACAGACGAGCAGATGGACGCACTTGTAAAGGCAATGGATGGAGAGCCGGGAGACCTGCTTCTCTTTGCAGCTGACAAGAATAAAGTGGTATGGGATTCTCTTGGAGCACTCCGTGTTGAGCTTGCAAAACAGCTTGAGCTTCTTGATAAGAATGAGTATCGTTTTGTATGGATCACAGAGTTCCCGCTGCTTGAGTGGAGCGAGGAGCAGAATCGTTTCGTTGCAATGCACCACCCATTTACAATGCCGATGGAAGAAGATATCCAGTATATCGAGTCTGATCCGGGAAGAGTTCGTGCGAAAGCATACGATATCGTTCTGAACGGAAATGAGATTGGTGGCGGTAGTGTCAGAATCTTCCAGGATGATATCCAGGAAATGATGTTCAAGGCACTTGGCTTTACAAAAGAGCAGGCTTACAGCCAGTTCGGATTCCTTCTGGATGCGTTTAAATACGGAGTTCCGCCGCACGCAGGACTTGCTTACGGTCTTGACCGTCTTGTTATGCTTATGGCAAAACAGGACAGCATCCGTGACGTAATCGCATTCCCGAAGATCAAGGATGCATCATGTCTGATGACAGAGGCTCCGACACCGGCTTCCGAGAAGCAGCTGGAAGAGCTTAGCCTTGCTGTGGAGGCACAGGAAGAAACAACTGAAGAATAGATGGTGATATTTCAGCAGGAAAAGCTATAAGCACAGCTTTTCCTGCTGTTTTAGGTGTGTTTTGATTTGATTTTTTCAGACAATATTGCAAGAAATTTGAAATATAATAAAAATTCTCTTGACAAATAGAAAGAGGACAACTAAAATAAGACACATCAAAAGCAAAAACCGATGAGAAAGAGAAGTAGGTTTTAGAAGAGATCACAGAGAGCAGCAGGTGGTGGGATTGCTGTATGGATTCTGATTCTGAATGGACTTTCGAGGGCGGCCTGAAATGAAAAGAGTAGGAACCGCCGGGAACCGAACCCGTTATCAATCAGGAGCGTATGTTAGTACGTGAGAAAGTGGACGAACGTCAATTTGAGTGGTACCGCGATAATAATGAATTTTATTACCGTCTCAAGCAATAAGCTTGAGGCGGTTTTTTGTATATCAGGAAAGTTGATTTATAAAAAGAAATCCACAGTTTATTGACAAGAATCCCAAATCGGCTCCTTTGCTTTTGCAGAAATATTAAAAAGAAAAAAGGAGACAACAATTATGAAAAAGAGAGTATTAGCAGTTATTTTAGGAGCAGTAATGACAATGAGCCTTGCAGCATGTGGATCATCTGATGCAGGAAAGACATCTTCTGATGATGGAGAGAAGAGTTACACAATCGGTATTTCACAGTTTGCAGAGCATGGTTCTCTTGATAATTGCCGTGAGGGATTTTTAGAAGGACTGAAAGAAGAAGGAATCGAGGAAGGCAAGAACCTGACAGTAGAAGTGAAGAATGCAGCAGCAGATCAGGGAACAGCAAAACAGATCAGTGATGGATTTGTTTCAGACAAAGTGGATCTTGTATGTGCAATCGCAACACCAAGTGCACAGGCAGCTTACAATTCAGCAATGAACTCTGATATCCCGGTTGTATACACAGCAGTTACAGACCCGGTTGCAGCAAAGCTTGCGAAAGAGGATGGAACACCTGCAGGAAATGTAACAGGAACAAGTGATGAACTTCCGATCAAAGCGCAGCTTGAGATGATCCGTGAGATGCTTCCGGATGCAAAGAATATCGGAATCCTTTACACAACAAGCGAAGCAAACTCTGTATCCGCTCTTGCAAAATATAAAGAGCTTGCCGGAGACTATGGATTCACGATCGTTGACAAAGGAATCGCACAGACAGCCGATATCTCTCTTGCAACAGATGAACTTCTGACAGAGGTTGACTGCCTGACAAATCTTACAGATAACACAGTAGTTGCTTCCCTTGCAACAATCATTGATAAAGCAAACAAACAGAACATTCCGGTGTTCGGAAGCGAGATCGAGCAGGTGAAAATCGGATGTCTGGCAGCCGAAGGACTTGACTATGTAGCACTTGGAAAACAGACAGGTAAGATGGCAGCAGAGATTCTGAAAGGTGAGAAGAAAGCATCTGAGATGAACTTTGAGACGATTACAGAACCAGGTTTCTATGTAAATGAAAAAGTTGCTGAAAACCTTGGGGTTACAGTTCCACAGGATCTTGCAGATGAAGCAGTAGAGAGCTTTACAGAGATTACAAAATAGTATTGAAACAGAGAGGTTAACACATTATGGGGATTTATATTACGATTTTAGAACAGGGACTGATCTATGGAATCCTGGCGCTTGGAGTATATATCACATATAAGATACTGGATTTCCCGGATCTGACAGTAGATGGAAGCTTTCCACTTGGAGCCGCACTGACAGCGACGATGATCACAAGAGGCGTTCATCCAATCCTGACACTGCCGGCATCATTCCTGATCGGTGTGCTTGCCGGAGTCTGCACAGGTCTGATTCATGTAAAATTCAAGGTAAGAGATCTCTTATCCGGAATTATCATGATGACAGCACTGTGGACGATCAACTTAAGACTGGCAGGAACAGCAAATGTCCCAATCTTTGGAGAGGACAGTATCTTTGATAATGCATCCGTAAATGGAATCTTCCGTGATGGCCTTTCAAATTACAAAGTACTTGTGATCGTGCTTGTGATTGCAGTGATCAGCAAAGTGTTATTAGACCTTTATATGAAGACAAAATCAGGTTTTCTGCTCCGCGCAGTAGGAGATAATGACGTATTGGTCACATCTCTTGCAAAAGATCAGGGCAATGTGAAAATCTTAGGACTTGCAATTGCAAACGGACTTGTTGCTCTTTCGGGAAGTATCTTCTGTCAGGAGCAGCGCGTATTTGAAATCTCAAGTGGAACCGGTGCAATCGTAATCGGTTTGGCAAGTGTTATTATCGGAACAAGCTTATTTAAAAATGTATCCTTTATGAAAGCAACAACAGCAGTGCTGATCGGATCTGTGATCTATAAAGCCTGTGTCGCAGCAGCGTTGAAGTTCTTTGAACCACAGGACATGAAACTGATCACAGCGGTATTATTCCTTGCGATCCTGGTGATCGGTGGAGAACGCAGAAAGAAGGTGAAGAAGAATGCTCGAGCTTAGAAATATTGAAAAATACTACAATCCGGGGACCATCAATGAGATGTGCCTGTTCGACAAATTCAATCTGACCGTAGACAAGGGAGAATTCGTCTCTGTAGTCGGAAGTAATGGTTCGGGTAAGACTTCTATGCTGAACATCCTCTGTGGAAGTATTCCGGTAGACGGCGGACAGATCCTGATGAACGGAGAAGATATTACAACAAAGAAAGAATTCAAGAGAAATCAGAAGATTGGCCGTGTCTATCAGAATCCGGCAATGGGAACCTGCCCGACAATGACGATTCTTGAAAATATGTCCCTTGCGGATAATAAAGGAAAATTCTTTGGCCTCAGTTCCGGAATCAATAAGGGGCGTAAAGAATATTATCGTGAGATTTTAAGCCAGCTTGGACTTGGACTTGAGAATAAAATGGATGTGAAAGTAGGATCTCTTTCCGGCGGACAGCGTCAGGCAATCGCCCTTCTGATGTCTACGATGACGTCAATTGATTTCCTGATCCTTGATGAGCATACAGCGGCTCTGGATCCGAAAACAGCAGAGCTGATTATGAAATTGACAGGAAAGATCGTAGAAGAGAAAAAGCTTACAACGATCATGGTCACACATAATCTTCGCTATGCAGTGGAATACGGAAACCGCCTGCTGATGATGCATCAGGGTGGAGTTGTGATGGATCTCAAAGGAAAAGAAAAAGAAGAACTTCAGGTAGAAGATATCTTGAGCAAGTTCAATGAGATCAGTATAGAGTGTGGAAATTAAATACTCAAAAATACAAAGAAAGGATTGATAGCTGTCATTTAGACAACTGTCAATCCTTTTTTAAAGCTTTTTATTCGTCCCATCCTTCGTAGAATCGGATATTTACGGAAATATTCCTTACAATCTCATCTTCAGCAAGTTCAATATCTTCCAGATCAGATACATGTGGGAAGATTGGATCCTCTTCTTCTAATTCAACAGTGATCCATGTTCTTGCAGCTTCGTTTGCATTGTCGATCGCGTCGTCCAAAGTTTCTCCGGATGCCTCACAGCGTTCGAGATCCGGGAAATGTGCGTCATAGCCTCCATCTTCCTTCTTACGGAATACGGCCGGATATATGAATTTCATTTAAGTGTTCCTCCTGACTTCTAAAACATAATCTGTTAATTAGTATAGTAGATATAAAATGAAATGGCAAGAGGGGAACGTTTGAGATATGAAAAAAGCACTTAAATCTTTAAAGATCTAAGTGCTTCAGAGCGACAGACGGGGTTCGAACCCGCGACCCCAACCTTGGCAAGGTTGTACTCTACCAACTGAGCCACTGTCGCATAACTTATTGTTCCGACGAACAATGAATATGTTACTACAAGATCATTAAAATGTCAACAGAAAATAATAAAAAAATTAGAGAAAATGAAAAAATTAAGTCTAAGACTTCCTAGTGAAAGAAAATCATGCTATACTGTGGTTACTGTGACTTAAAACAACAGATGTGAAAAGAAGGATGTTGTAAATCTTTGTTCTATAATAAAAGAACAAATTACACAGGGATAAAAGATGAAAGAGGTGTCCATAATGAAAACAGTAAAGGTAGCAATTCTCGGACTTGGAACAGTAGGATCCGGTGTCTATAAACTGATTCAGAAGCGTGCTGATGTGATGGAGAAGACAATCGGTGCTCAGATGGAAGTGAAGAAGATTCTTGTTCGCAATATAAATAAGAAGAGAGAGGGTGTAGACGCTTCTCTTTTGACAGATAATTGGAACGATATTGTTGAAGATGATGAGATTCAGATCGTAATTGAAGTTATGGGCGGTATGGAGCCGGCGAAGACGATGATCCTTGAGGCACTCAGAGCTGGTAAGAATGTAGTTTCTGCGAATAAGGACCTGATTGCAGAGGAAGGACATGTACTTCTTGCAACAGCAGAGGAGCATCATGTTGATTTCTTGTTTGAGGCAGCAGTTGCCGGAGCAATTCCGATCATTCGTCCGATGAAGCAGTGCCTGGCTGTAAATGACATCTCTGAAGTTGTTGGTATCGTGAATGGTACTACAAACTACATTTTGACAAAGATGACAGAAGAAGGAATGGATTTCTCAGATGCACTTGAGAAGGCTCAGGAGCTTGGATTTGCTGAGGCTGACCCGACATCAGATGTAGAAGGTCTTGATGCGGGACGTAAGGTAGCGATCATGGCCTCTATCGCGTTCCATTCCAGAGTAGTATTTCCTAACGTATTTACAGAAGGAATCACAAAGATCACAGCGAAAGATATCGAGTATGCGAAAGAATTTGACAGTGTGATCAAACTGCTTGGTGTAGCACATAACACAGAGAGTGGAATTGAAGTAGGTGTTTACCCAATGATGATCCATAAGGATCACCCACTTGCATCTGTAAGAGATTCTTTCAATGCTGTATTTGTTCATGGAGATGCAGCAGATGATGCAATGTTCTATGGTCGTGGTGCGGGAGAGTTCCCGACAGCCAGTGCGGTTATGGGAGACGTGATCGATGTTGCGAGAAATATGGCATATGGCTGCAATGGAAGAATCAGCTGTACATGTTATAAGAATCTTCCGGTAAAAGACATCGGAGATGTGAAGAATAAGTTCTTTATCCGTATGCAGGTGACAAATGAACCAGGTGTTCTTGCAGCAGTTGCAGAGGTATTTGGTAATCATAAGGTTAGTATCACAAGAGTTGTTCAGGAACATACACAGCCACAGCAGGCAGAGCTTGTTATTGTAACGGAGAGTGTGAAAGAGAAATATATGAAGCACGCCCTGGAAGAGCTTCTGGCACTGCCTAGCATTCTGGAAGTGAGCAGCATTATCCGCGAGTATTAATCAGAAGAAGGAGAAAAATAGTTGAGTTACGCAGATAAAGTATTTATTGATATGTGCAGAGACATTATAGAGAATGGAACAAGCACAGAGGGTGAGAAGGTACGCCCAAGATGGGAGGACGGAACACCGGCATATACCATTAAGAAATTTGGAGTGGTCAACCGCTATGACTTGTCTAAGGAATTTCCGGCACTGACTCTTAGAAGAACCGGGATCAAGAGCTGTGTGGATGAGATGCTCTGGATCTGGCAGAAGAAGTCGAATAATATTAATGATCTGAACAGTCATATCTGGGACAGTTGGGCTGATGAGGATGGTTCGATCGGAAAAGCTTATGGTTATCAGATGCAGGTGAAGCATCAGTATAAAGAAGGCATGATGGATCAGGTAGACCGTGTGATTTACGATTTGAAGAATAATCCGTACAGCCGTCGTATTATGACAAATATTTACGTGCATCAGGATCTTCATGAGATGAATCTCTATCCATGTGCATATAGTATGACATTTAATGTGACAAAGGAGAAGGATAGTGACAGGCTTACATTGAATGGAATTCTTAACCAGCGTTCACAGGATGTCCTTGCAGCAAATAACTGGAATGTGTGTCAGTATGCGGTATTGCTTCATATGCTGGCGCAGGTGTGTGATATGAAAGTGGGAGAGTTTGTTCATGTGATCGCAGATGCACATATTTATGACCGACATGTTCCGATGATTGAGGAACTGATCTCAAGAGAACCGCTTCCGGCACCGAAGTTCTGGCTGAACCCGGAAGTGAAAGACTTCTATGATTTCACACCGGATGATGTGAAACTGGAAGGATATGAGACACATCCGCAGATTAAGAATATACCTATCGCTGTGTAAAGGAGAAGAAATATGCAGGCAATTGTAGCGGCAGATAATAATTGGGGAATCGGTTACCAGAACAGACTTCTGGTGAGCATCCCTTCTGATATGAAGTTCTTTCGTCAGAAAACAACGGGGAATGTTATAGTTATGGGACGAAAGACATTGGAAAGTTTCCCGAACGGACTTCCTTTGAAGAATAGAGTGAATATTGTTCTTACGAAGAATAAGAATTATCAGGTGAAAGATGCAGTGATCGTTCACTCAGAGGAAGAACTTTTAGAAGAATTGAAGAAGTATCCAAGTGAGAAGATTTATGTGATCGGTGGCGAAAGCATTTACAAGATGATGCTTCCATATTGTGATACTGTATATGTAACAAAGATAGACCGTGAATTCCAGGCGGACACTTATTTCCCGAATCTGGATCAGATGGAAGATTGGAAGATGACGGAAGAAGGAGAAGAACAGACTTGTTTTGATCTGGAATTTGCTTTTACAAAATATGAGCGCTGCTAAAACAGATGCTGTAAAAGTGAGAAGATGAATTTGAAGATGAAGAAGAGAAGAGTAAGAGACTTTCTGCTTGCAGGAAGTCTTATTCTTGGAATGATGCTGACCGGGTGTGGAATGTCCGGGCAGCAGACAGAGCAAAACGGGGGAAAAGAACAGAATACAGAAGTGAATAAGAAAATCAGTGTTGTAGCAACAATCTTTCCACAATACGATTTTGTGCGTCAGATCGCAGGAGAGAATGTGGAACTTAAGATGCTTTTAAAACCGGGCGAGGAGACACATTCTTATGAGCCGACGCCACAGGATATTATTGCGATCCAGAACAGTGATCTGTTTATCTATGTGGGCGGCGAGAATGATGCCTGGGTAGAAGACATTCTTGAATCAATGCCGGACAACGGGAGAAAGACTCTGAAGCTGGTAGACTGTGTCGATACAGTGGAAGAGGAACATGTGGAAGGAATGAAAGAAGAGCGTGGTCATGATCATGACGAGGATGATGCGGAGCATGAAGAGCACGAAGTGGAGCATGAAGAGGACGAAGCAGATCATGAAGAGCATGGACAGGAAGAAACAGATTCTGTACATGAAATTGATGAACATGTGTGGACATCTCCGTTAAATGCGGTGAAGATCGTCGAGCAGATCAAAGAAGAGCTCTGCGAGATTGATTCGGAAAATGCATCTGATTATGAAGAAAATGCAGAAGCTTATGTAGCACAATTGAAAGAATTGGATCAGGAATTTCAGGATGTGGTGGATCATTCAAAACGAAAGCTGATGATTTTCGGAGACAGATTTCCGTTCCGTTATTTTGCAGAAGCGTATGGTCTGGATTATTATGCAACATTTTCAGGATGTGCTTCGGACACAGAGCCAAGCGCAGCTACAATGGCGTTTTTAATCAATAAAGTACAGGATGAGAATATTAAAACAGTATTAAAAATGGAACTTAGCAACGAAAATATTGCGAAAGCTATTGCAGAAGCAACAAATGCTGATGTAAAAGAATTTTATAGCTGTCATAATCTGACAGCAGAGCAGTTTGCAGATGGAGAGACATATCTGAGTCTTATGGAGAAAAATGTTGAAACATTAAGGGAGGTGCTGAACTGATGGCGTTGATCAAATGTGAAAATGTATCCATTGGATACGAAGGACAGATGGTCGTACATGACTTGAATTTTGAGATTAATCAGGGAGACTACCTCTGCATTGTCGGAGAAAATGGTTCCGGAAAAAGTACACTTGTAAAGAGTCTTTTGGGACTGAAGAATGTGGACAAAGGCAAGATTGTTTTTGATGATGGATTAAAACAGACAGAGATTGGATATCTTCCACAGCAGACAGATGTGAAGAAGGATTTTCCGGCCAGTGTTTATGAAGTGGTTCTTTCCGGCCGGTTGAACAGCAGAGGGATGAAACCGTTTTATACAGCAGAAGATAAGAAGCAGGCGTGGGAGAAGATGGACATGCTTGGAATCCGTGATCTCGCAAAACAATGTTTCCGAGATCTGTCCGGTGGACAAAGACAGCGTGTTCTGCTTGCAAGAGCATTGTGTGCGACCAAGAAACTCTTGCTTCTTGACGAACCGGTCACAGGATTGGATCCAATTGTGACAGCAGAATTTTATCAATTGATCAGTCGAATCAATAAGGAATCCGGGATTGCAGTTGTTATGGTTTCACACGATATCGAGAGTGCTGTAGAATATGCAAGTCACATCCTTCATTTACAGGAAACAGTGCTGTACTTTGGAAAAGCAGATGGATACGAAAAGAGTCGTGCCGGCAAGACATTCTTAGGAGGTGAGACACATGTTTGATACAGTGATTGAGATGTTGTCTTATCCTTTTATGACAAGAGCGTTCCTTGTTGGATCACTGGTTGCATTATGTTCTGCATTACTGGGCGTCAGCCTTGTATTGAAACGGTATTCGATGATTGGGGATGGACTTTCTCATGTGGGATTTGGTGCCATGGCGATTGCGGCTGCGATGAATGCCGCTCCGCTTACAGTAGCAATCCCGGTTGTTATTGTAGCAGCGATTCTGCTTCTTCGAATCAGCGGGAATGCAAAGATCAAAGGAGACGCGGCAATTGCACTGATTTCTACAACGTCACTAGCAGTTGGCGTGATGGTGATCTCATTGACAACAGGAATGAATACGGATGTATATAATTATATGTTTGGAAGCATTCTTGCGATGAGTGCGGAGGATGTGAAATTAAGTCTTGTACTTTCCGTTTTTGTACTCATCCTGTTTATTGTTTTTTATCACAAGATATTTGCGATTACATTTGATGAGACATTTGCCCGTGCAACAGGTGTGAAGGCAGGAGTTTACAATACGTTGATCGCTGTACTTACAGCAGTGACGATCGTTCTTGGAATGCGTATGATGGGAGCATTATTGATCTCGAGCCTGATTATTTTCCCGGCATTGACATCAATGAGAGTGTGCAGGACATTTAAAAGTGTTATAATAAACGCAGCAGTAATCTCTGTGGTGTGTCTGATTGCAGGAGTAACTCTTTCATATGTTGCGGCAACCCCGGCGGGAGCCAGTGTTGTTCTTGCCAATCTTGTAATGATGGTTCTGTATACAGTAGTTGGAGCTGTGAAAAATCATATGCGATAGATTAAATAAGATCAAGAACTCGACGTTGACAAGATATTTTTTAACACTTATAATTAATTTACGCTTTACGCAAATACGAAGACAGGGAGTAGTACACAGCTTGTGGATGTACAGAGGCTTATCTCTGAATTCAGGTGATGACATGGATAGATCTGGCTGTTGACACAGGTACTGTGAACGGTAAATACTGGATATTCGCCCTGGGCATGAAGGTCATGCTTGGGGCTTTCTTTTTTGAAAAGGGAGGTATATAGATTGAAACAGATTTCAGGAAACAAATTACTTGTAAGAGCGCTGAAGGAAGAAGGCGTGGATACCATTTTCGGCTATCCGGGAGCATGTACGATTGATATCAGTGATGAATTGTACAAGCAGGATGATATTCGGATCATTCTGCCAAGACATGAGCAGGCACTGGTCCATGAGGCGGATGCTTATGCCAGAACAACGGGTAAGGTAGGTGTCTGTCTTGTTACAAGCGGACCGGGAGCTACAAACCTTGTTACAGGGCTTGCAACAGCGAATTATGACAGTGTACCTCTCGTATGTTTTACAGGTCAGGTAGCAAGACCATTGATCGGAAATGATGCATTCCAGGAGGTTGATATTGTAGGAATTACACGCAGTATTACGAAATACGGTGTTATTGTACGAAACAGAGAGGATCTTGGAAGAATTATTAAAGAAGCCTTTTATATTGCAAGAACAGGAAGACCGGGACCGGTATTGATCGATCTTCCAAAAGATGTGATGGCAGAACTTGGAAGTGCGGATTATCCGGATACAGTCAATATCCGTGGTTATAAGCCAAATACGAATGTGCATATGGGACAGTTAAAACGTGCGCTTAAGATGCTGAAAAAGGCAAAGAAGCCGTTATTCCTTGCAGGAGGCGGTGTGAATATTGCACATGCGAATGAAGTGTTTACAGAAGTTGTAGAGAAGACAGAAGTTCCGGTTGTTACAACAATCATGGGACGCGGTGCGGTTCCGACAGATCACCCGCTTTATATAGGAAACCTTGGAATGCACGGAGCATATGCTTCGAACATGGCAGTCAGCGAATGCGATCTTTTATTCTCAATAGGAACACGTTTTAATGACCGTATTACAGGTAAGCTGCATGAATTTGCACCGAATGCACAGATCGTTCATATTGATATCGATACAGCGTCTATTTCAAGAAATATTCATGTTGACGTGCCGATCGTTGCGGATGCGCTTGAGGCAGTAACAAAGATGAATGAATATGTAGAGCACTGCGAGACGAAGAAGTGGAGAAAGCAGATCGCAGAGTGGAAGGAAGAACATCCTCTGACAATGAAGAACCGCGTGGATATGGGACCGCAGGATATTATCGAAGAGATCAATCGTCAGTTTGACAACGCGATCATTGCAACAGACGTAGGTCAGCATCAGATGTTTACAACACAGTATATCGAGATCACCAAGAATAAGCAGCTGATTACTTCCGGCGGACTTGGAACAATGGGATATGGTTTCCCGGCGGCGATCGGAGCAAAGCTTGGTAATCCGGATAAGGACGTTATTGCAATCTCCGGAGACGGTGGTATGCAGATGAATATTCAGGAGTTTGCAACAGCGGTGTTAGAAGAACTTCCGTTGATCCTCTGTGTATTTAATAATGAATATCTTGGTATGGTACGTCAGTGGCAGAAGCTGTTCTATGGAAAACGTTACAGCATGACAAACCTGAAGTCAGGAGCTCTCTTCCGCAGAACAAACGGGCAGGAGATGCCGGAGTACACACCGGATTTTGTGAAGCTTGCAGAGAGCTACGGAGCCAAAGGAATCCGTGTCATGAAGAAAGAAGATATCGCAGCTGCATTTGAAGAGGCGAAGAAGAATACAAAGACACCGACACTGATCGAGTTCGTTATCAATCCGGAAGAACTTGTATATCCGATGGTTCAGCCGGGCGGAACACTTGAAGATTTGATCATGGATTGTTAATCGATTAGAACAGAAAATATAGGTTAGCGAGGAAGAGATATGGATAATAATATGAAAAAGAGATGGATTTCTCTCTATGTAGAAAACCAGGTTGGTGTACTTTCGAAGATTTCCGGTTTATTTTCCGGGAAATGTTATAACCTGGACAGTCTGACAGTTGGAACAACAGAAGACCCGACCGTTTCCAGAATGACAATTGCAACAGTCAGCGATGATGAGACATTTGAGCAGATCAAGAAGCAGCTTAACCGTATGATTGAAGTAATTAAAGTAATTGATTTTACAGACGTATTTGTAAGAATGAAAGAGATCCTTTATGTAAAAGTCTTAAAATGTACACCGGAAGATAAAGTTGAGATCTTTCAGATCGCAGAGACATTTAAGGCGAAAGTAATCGATTACGGAAAAGACAGTCTTTTGGTTGAGTTTGTACAGACTGCGACAAAGAATGATGCAGTTGTGAAGTTGATGAAGGAAGAATTTAAGAGCATTGAAGTTGTCCGAGGCGGAAGCGTTGGAATCGAGTCGATCAGCATGATGGAAAGATAATTAATAAAAAGAAATAAAAAAGTATCAGAAGCAAATTTAAAAGTTTCTGATACTTTTTTGTTTATATGTTTTTTGATTTTGTATCCATTTGTGATTTGCTATTACAAACGGAATAATACTGTCGCAATATTAAAGTAGATCAGAATTGAGAAGGTATCCACCAGTGTTGTGATCAGTGGAGATGCCATGATCGCAGGGTCGAGATTTACTTTCTTGGCAAGAAGTGGGAGGATACATCCAACCAGCTTTGCCATGATCACGGTTCCCATCAGGGAGCAGGCAATCACAACTGCAAGTCCTGGATTATGATACTGTATAAAGATACGCACACCGTTGGCAACAGCAAGAAAAGCACCGACGATCAAAGAGATACGGAATTCTTTGAACATGACTTTGAAAAGATCTGTAAAACGGATCTCATCCAGTGCGATTCCACGGATGATCAGTGTTGCACTCTGGGAACCACAGTTTCCACCGGTATCCATCAGCATTGGGATGAAGGATACAAGAAGAGGGATGGCTGCGAATGCATTTTCATATCTTGTAATGATCGTTCCTGTGATGATGGAAGTGAACATCAAGATCAAAAGCCATGGGATACGGTTCTTTGCATGCTGAAGAACGGATGTTTCAAAATATGTCTTCTCACTAGGGTTGATGGCAGCCATCTTTGTGATATCCTCTGTGGCCTCATCTACCATAACATCCATAGCATCGTCGAATGTAACAATACCAACCATGCGGCCGTCCAGGTCAATAACAGGGAGCGCAAGCAGGTCATACTTTGTGAATAGCTGTGCAACCTGTTCCTGGTCAGCGTGTGTATACACGGAGATGATCTCTGTCTCCATCAGGTCTTTGATCGGAACATCGTCATCTGTTGTCATCAAATCTTTTGCACTTACGATACCGACCAGTTTTCTGCGTTCTGTGATATAGCAGGTGTAAATGGTCTCTTTATGGATTCCGGTCTTCTTGATATGTGCCATCGCCTGTCCGACAGTCATTTCCTCACGCAGGTCTACATATTCCGTTGTCATGATACTTCCGGCACTGTCTTCCGGATAGTTCAGCAGCTGGTTGATCATGCTACGGTCTGACGCGCTGACGGTAGCCAGAATTCGCTTTACAAGGTTTGCCGGGAGTTCTTCCAGCATATCGACCGTATCGTCCATATAGAGGTCGTCTAAGAGCTCTTTCAGCTCTTTCTCAGTAAACATTGTTACCAGATAAGTCTGCATGGAAGTGTCCATATTGGAAAATACTTCAGCAGCTTTATCTTTTGGAATAAGACGAAAAGCAAGAGCCAGTTCTTTATCACTTAAAGTTGAGAGAAGAGAGGCTATGTCCACTTCGTTCATTACATCGAGAATACTTCTGACAGCTTTGAATTCGCGCTGCGCCAGAAGCTTTATAAAAATATCTTTGTCCATGATAATTACCTCGCATTATTTTATTTTTGTCTATTGAGCCACATATGTGGTAACTACTGGCACCAGAGTCCATAACCTCACCTCCCTTGTTCGTATTTTATGAGAAACAAAAAACTCCATCATTGCCTGAACAATGACGGAGTCGTATTGACTTCTTATAAAATGCATCGTTCAAGCTTTAGTATCACAGGGCATATCAATTGCATTAGGTTGTGCCTTCTCGACACAGCCTGCTGACCAACTAATCGTGTCTCCACAATCTCGCGGCAGCAATCTCCGGGTCCTATCGAATGCTTAAGCATGTCAAATATCCCAATCCCTGTGGTAACCTCACCTACCGAAATGATGTAGTTGTGTTGTTTTTACCATAGATTATTGTATCCCACGCAGCGGGGCGTGTCAAGGAAAAATGCGATAAATCTGTGTAAATTGGTGTAAAAAGAAAGAAAAAAGTGGAAAAAGATGAAAAGACAAAAAGGATATCTGTCAGAGTAATCATTACTTCTGGCAGATATCCTTTTTGTTTTCAATCCTTGCGGATCTGATATACAATTTTCCCATTCACTTTTTCCTCAGTGATCATTTTTTGCTTTACCATATAGGGAAGAATTGAATCAAGAAATTGTCTTGGATCAGTCACATTGATTTGTTCTTGCATAAATGGCTGTCGCGCTGTCAGATCTTTCACATATGGTTCAAGAGCTGTGCGGGTCATAGGACCATTTTTCTTCAATGTCTTTTTGACTTTGGAGATTCCTTTGGAACTGAGCATATTAGCAAGATCGCTTCCCTGTCTCATCGTACGCCACAATCCCCATCCGTAGACGATCATTGTAGCAACTGCAAAGAGAAGTACATAAGGAAGATATTTCAGAATCGTATGCATCATTTCCGTTTCTCTCCTTTCCAGTAGATCAGGTGATTATCATGAAGGATCTCAAGGTATTTGATCAGTCTTGTCAGCGGCTGTTCCATAGAAGGAAATTCTGCTTCAAGCTCTTTGGAGATTGCATGTACATCCTTTTTATCATCGATGGAGTTCCACACAAAAGTTCCAAGCTTGTCTAACTTGATTTCACTTACACGGGGACGACGGAAGAAGCGCTGAGCCAGCTTGTGATAAAATCCCTTCCATTCGATAAGGACGGTAATAATACCGTCCTCACCTGTTTCATATTCAATTTCCGGATTCTTCTCCGGGATAAAGTCAAGATAGTTTTTACTGTCTTTCTTTTTCATTGAATTATTTTTCCTTATCAGCTTTCATACATACAACGTACAGAAGTACGAGTAATGCAATGTAAAGCACCAGACTGCCAACCTGTGGTAAGTGGAATGGCAGAATGATCTTAGAATCAATCTTAACTACTGCAAATACAGCAAGAAGGATACCGATGATACCTTCTCCGGCGATCATACCGGATGTAAAGAGAAGACCTCTGTCTGTACGTGCTTTTTTCTCTGCCTCTGTACCTTTTTTCTTCTCAACGAAGATACGTACAATACCACCAGCCATGATACCAGCACTCAGAGAGAATGGAAGGTACATACCAACTGCGAATGGCATAACCGGCATCTTGAGGATCTCAACAACGATTGCAATAAATACACCGATCAGGATCATAGCCCATGGAAGTTCCTCATTCATGATACCTTCAACGAGCATCTTCATCATTGTAGCCTGAGCTGCCGGAATCTTTTCTGTTCCGTATCCCCAAGCTTCATTCAGAAGGTAAAGAACGAATCCGATTGCTGCTGAAGAAGCAACAACACCGATGATCTCACCAACCTGCTGTTTGGAAGGTGTAGCACCTACAATGAATCCTGTCTTTAAGTCCTGAGAAGCATCTCCTGCGATTGCTGCAACGATACAGATGATACCACCGATAGAGATGGCTCCAACCATGCCTGTAAGTCCTGTAGTACCTGTTACTTTCAGGATTACTGTAGCAAAGAGAAGAGTAGCGATTGTCATACCTGATACCGGGTTGTTAGAAGATCCGATCAGTCCAACCATACGAGAAGATACAGTTGCAAAGAAGAATCCGAATACAACGATGATCAGGGCACCAACCAGGTTAACCGGGAAGATCGGAAGAATCCAGATCAGAACAGCGATCACAAGGATAACTCCGATCAGTAATGGGAATGGAAGATCCTGCTCTGTACGAAGCTGTTTTCCAGATCCTGCATTCTTTTTCATACTTCCAATGGCCTGCTTAAATGTTCTTACGATCAGAGGAAGGCTCTTAATCAGACTGATGATACCACCAGTTGCAACAGCTCCTGCTCCGATGTATTTGATGTAGTTACTCCACAGAGCGGACGGACCACCACCTGGCATAGTGAGCAATTCATTGACTGTAACTGATGCAGGGAAGATTGTAGCATCTCCACCGAACAGTGCGATCATTGGCATCAGTACGAACCAGCTGAGTGTACCACCGGCGAACATGTAGCTGGAGATCTTCGGTCCACAGATATATCCTACACCACCAAGTGCCGGAAGAACCTGCATACCAATCTGTGCTCCGCTGTAGTTCTTGAATGCATGTCCAATCTCACTTGGGAAGAGCTGCATTCCGTCTGCAAGGAATTTGTAAAAGGCTGCGATACCAAGTCCTGCGAATACTGTACCGGCCTTAGATCCACCTTCTTCTCCAGCCAGAAGAACTTCTGCACAAGCAGTTCCTTCCGGGAAAGGAAGTGTTCCGTGCTCTTCAACGATAAGAGCCTGACGAAGCGGTACCATGAAGCATACTCCGAGTATTCCACCAAACAGGGCAATCAGAGCGATGGAAAGGATGCTTGGGAAAGCAATCTTTCCTTCTTCAGCCCAAAGGAATAATGCAGGAAGTGTGAAGATAGCTCCTGCTGCAACAGACTCTCCGGCAGAACCGATTGTCTGTACCATGTTGTTCTCGAGAATAGAATCCTTACGGAGAATCACACGAATGATTCCCATAGAAATTACGGCTGCCGGGATGGAAGCGGAAACTGTCATACCAACGAGAAGTCCGAGGTATGCGTTAGCAGCTCCAAATACGATTGCCAGAAGGATACCAATCAAGAGTGCTGTCACCGTAAACTCAGGAACGACTTTGTCTGCTGGAATATACGGCTTGAATTCTTTCTTGTTGTTGTCCATTTTTTCAATGTCCTTTCTTTTGTTTTCTATGCTATCCTGCTGTCCCCACAACAGATAGCGGCGCCTTTTGTTAATATAAAAAATTTTTTATTAACACAGCTTTATGATTATAGCATATTAAAGTGCTAAAAGGAAGAATAAAACGCAAAAATGTTATGGAAATATGTTACAAATATAAAAATTTCATAAAAAATGGTAGATTTTAGGACCTAATAGAACTGAAAATGAGAAGAAATTTCAGAATTCTTGATATAAAAAAGAGTTTTACTCATGATAACAAGAAATGGAGAAACACACACGAATATAGAAATGTATGATGTCAAGAAGAAAAAAATGTGGTAGAATAGAATGGATTATGTAGTAATAGGAAAGAACGGAGGTCAACAGTTGGAAGCTTATACAGGGTTTGCGGCGGTCTACGACATTTTCATGGATAATGTACCTTACGAAGAGTGGGGCGAATACATTCACAGTCTTTTAGAAGACCGTGGAATAGAGGATGGCATTCTTTTGGATCTGGGCTGTGGCACAGGAACAATGACAGAGAAGCTTGCGGATTATGGATATGACATGATCGGTGTGGATAATTCAGAAGATATGCTGGAACTTGCGATGGAGAAACGTATGGAGTCAGGGAAGGACATTCTTTATCTGCTTCAGGATATGCGTGAGTTCGAATTATATGGAACAGTAAGGGCGATTGTCAGTGTTTGTGATTCAGTCAACTATATTACAGAACCGGAGGAACTGGAAGAAGTATTCCGTCTGGTGAACAACTACCTGGATCCCAAGGGAGTCTTTTTGTTTGATTTTAATACCGTATATAAGTATAAAGAAGTTATGGGAGATACGGTGATTGCAGAAGACAGAGGGGAATGTAGTTTTATCTGGGATAATTTCTATTATGAAGAAGAACGGATCAATGAGTATGATCTGACTCTGTTCATTCAGGAAGACGCAAGTGAAGATTTGTATCGGAGATATCAGGAGACACATTACCAGAGAGGGTATACCTTAGAAGAGATGAAAGAACTAGTAGAACGTTCGGGACTTGTTTTTGAGGCGGCATATGACGCAGTTACACACGAGGAACCGACAGAGAAGAGCGAGAGAATCTATATTGTTGCCAGAGAATTCGGGAAATGAATTGGATACAATTCTTGAATAGATAAGAAAGACGAGGAGAATAAGACATGAATGATTATATTGTAAGAGCAACAGCAGGAAATGCACAGATCCGTGCATTTGCGGCAGTGACAACAAACCTGGTTGAAGAGGCAAGAGAGCATCACGGAACAAGTCCGGTAGCTACAGCAGCGCTGGGACGACTCCTTACAGGCGGAGTGATGATGGGAAGCATGATGAAGAATGATACAGATATGCTGACGATTCAGATTCAGTGCTCCGGTCAGATCGAAGGCCTGACTGTGACAGCGGACAGCAAGGGAAATGTAAAAGGATACGTATTTAACCCGGATGTGATGCTTCCGGCGAAGAATGGAAAACTTGATGTCGGTGGAGCACTTGGACAGGGTGTCATGACGATTATCAAAGACATGGGACTCAAGGAGCCATATTCAGGTCAGACAATTCTGCAGACAGGAGAGATCGCAGAGGATCTTACTTACTATTTCGCAACATCTGAACAGGTACCGTCTTCTGTTGGACTTGGAGTTCTGATGAACAAAGATAATACTGTAAAATGTGCCGGTGGATTTATCGTTCAGGTAATGCCTTTTATCGAGGATGAAGTGCTTAATAAGCTGGAAGCAAACATTCAGAAGATCCAGTCTGTAACATCCATGCTGGATAACGGACATACACCGGAGCAGATGCTTGAGCAGGTTCTTGAAGGACTTGATCTAGAAATTACAGATACAATGCTGGCACAGTTCTATTGCAACTGCTCTAAGAAGAGAATTGAGAAAGCAATCATCAGTATCGGAAAGAAAGAGATTCAGGAAATGATCGATGAAGGCAAAGAGATTGAAGTGAAGTGTCATTTCTGTAATACAGCATATAAGTATTCAGTAGATGAATTGAAAGAATTGTTAAAACAGGCTCGATAAGTATTGCCGGGGCTTTTGCCCTGACATCATATAAATATAGAAGATGGGGTGAAGATGAGATGAAAAATGGATTTGTGAAGGTTGCGGCAGCGACACCGGATATCCGTGTTGCAGATGTGGAATTTAATACACAGAATATCATCAATGTTATGGAAGAGGCGCAGAAGAATGGCGCAAAGATTCTTGTGTTTCCGGAACTTTGTGTGACAGGATATACGTGTAGTGATCTGTTTGACCACAGTGTCCTTCTGAAAGCGTCCAGAAAAGCATTGCTTGAGATTGCAGAGAATACAAGCGATAAAGATATGCTTGTATTTGTCGGAGCGCCACTCGAAGTGAACGGAAAGCTCTACAATGTAGCTGCGGCGATGAATCAGGGCGAGATCCTTGGATTTACAACGAAGACATTTCTGCCAAACTATGGTGAGTTTTATGAGATGCGTCAGTTTACTCCGGGACCACAGACAGTGAGAGAGATTACATTTGAAGGAAAGAAGATTCCGTTTGGTCCGCAGATTCTGTTTCAGGCAAAAGGAATGGAAGAACTTGTGGTTGCAGCGGAGATCTGCGAGGATGTCTGGTCACCGGTTCCGCCGAGTATTCAGGCGGCACTTGAAGGTGCAACAGTGATCGTCAACTGTTCCGCAAGTGATGAGACGATCGGAAAAGACACTTACCGTCGTGCACTGATCTCCGGACAGTCTGCAAGACTGATTTCCGGATACATTTATGCGAATGCAGGAGAAGGAGAATCTACAACAGATCTTGTTTTCGGCGGACACAATATCATTGCTGAAAACGGAACAGTGCTGAAAGAAAGCAGTAGATATGTAAATGAAATCATTTACTCAGAGATCGATCTTCAGAGAATTACAGGTGAGAGAAGAAAGAATACGACATTTCAGCCATTGGATGAAGAGACTCTGGTACGTGTTCCATTTACCGTGGAAGAGACAAAGACATTTTTGACAAGAACATTTCCGAAGAAGCCGTTCGTTCCTTCTGATGAACAGACCCGCGCACAGCGCTGTGAGGAGATCCTGACGATCCAGGCAATGGGACTGAAGAAACGTCTGGCTCATACGAATGCAAGAACTGCTGTTGTCGGCATTTCCGGAGGTCTGGATTCTACACTTGCATTGCTTGTAACGGCACGCGCATTTGACATGCTTGGAAGAGATAAGAAGGATATCATTGCTGTGACAATGCCTTGCTTTGGTACAACAGACAGAACTTATCAGAATGCCTGTGAGATGTCGAAGAAAGTCGGAGCAACTTTGATCGAGGTTCCGATTGCAGATGCGGTGAATATTCATTTCCGTGACATCGGACATGATCCGGAAGATCACAGTGTAACTTATGAAAACTGCCAGGCGAGAGAACGTACACAGGTACTGATGGATATCGCAAACAAGACTTGGGGAATGGTTATTGGAACAGGCGATCTGTCAGAGCTTGCGCTTGGATGGGCAACTTACAATGGAGATCATATGTCCATGTACGGAGTGAATGCTTCTGTACCGAAGACACTGGTTCGCCATCTTGTAAAATATGCTGCGGATGATACAAAAGACGAAGCTCTTAAGAATGTACTTTACGATGTACTTGATACACCGGTAAGTCCTGAGCTTCTACCGCCGAAGGACGGAGATATCGCGCAGAAGACAGAAGATCTTGTAGGACCTTACGAACTGCATGATTTCTTCCTGTACTTTATGCTTCGTTTTGGATATGAGCCGAGCAAGATCTTCCGTATTGCATGTATGACATTTGATGGTGAATATGACAAAGAGACCATTTTTAAATGGCTGGAAACATTCTGTAGAAGATTTTTCTCTCAGCAGTTCAAGCGTTCCTGTCTGCCGGATGGACCGAAGGTTGGTACTGTGGCACTTTCTCCTAGAGGGGACTGGAGAATGCCAAGTGATGCCTGCGTGGCAGTATGGATGAAAGATCTTGAGGCTTGCAGAGTATAAGAAAATAAAAATTGCGGGATGCAGGAAACATGCATTCCGCACAAACTTGGGGAAAGAAAAGGAGAGGATAAGATGAAACTAATCAGAACAGAGGATGCGGTCGGCAGTGTGCTTTGCCACGACATTACCCAGATTATTCCGGGAGTTGTGAAGGATGCGGTCTTCCGTAAAGGACATGTAGTGACAGAAGAGGACGTTCCGGTACTGCTTTCTGTAGGAAAAGAACACCTCTATGTATGGGAGAAGCAGGAAGGCATGCTTCATGAGAATGATGCGGCAGAGGTGCTGCGCCAGGTCTGCCAGGGAGAGCATATGAATGCATCTGAGGCGAAAGAAGGAAAGATCGAACTGACTGCACAGTACGACGGCCTTCTGAAGATCAATCGCGAGAAATTAAATGAAGTAAATGCGCTCGGTCAGATCGTGCTTGCATCCAGACATGGCAATTTCCCGGTGAAAAAGGGAGATAAGATCGTAGGCATGCGTGTTGTTCCGCTAGTGATCGAGGAAGAGAAGATGAATCATGTGAAAGAGCTCTGTGGGGAAGAGCCGATTTTCACAATTCTTCCGTTCCATCAGATGAAAGTCGGAATCGTGACAACAGGAAGCGAAGTTTATCATGGAAGGATCACAGATAAATTTACTCCGGTCGTAAAAGCAAAATTAGAAGAGGCAGGCATGGAAGTACTTGGAAATGTACTCTGTGACGATGACTCTCAGATGGTAACAGATGCGATCAATGAATGGATCGCTAAGGGCGCGGAATTTGTAGTCTGTACAGGCGGGATGAGCGTCGATCCAGATGACAGAACACCGTTATCTATCAGAAATGCAACTGATGAGGTGATCACTTACGGTGCACCGGTACTTCCGGGTGCAATGTTCATGCTGGCTTATAAAGGAGAGATTCCGGTTGCAGGTCTTCCGGGATGCGTAATGTATGCAAGAAGAACAATCTTTGATCTGGTGCTTCCGAGAATTGCAGCAGGCGAGAGATTAAGTGTAGAAGATTTTACAGTGCTTGGAGAAGGCGGACTTTGCTTGAACTGCGAAGTATGTACTTATCCGAATTGTGGATTTGGAAAATAATAAGATGAAGGAGAATTGGGGAATGAATTCATTTTATGTAAATCTGCAGGCTGAGCTTGCAGATGCAAAAGAAGAGCTTTGGGCACAGACTCGGATTGATGGTGCTGAAGCAGGAAAGAAAATTCTGTTAAAAGGTGAACCGAAGGATACAGACAGTGTTTTTGTAGATGAAAAAGGTGAACGTATTTTCCAGGAGCGTATCAGCCGTCCGGCGAAGCTGGTGATCTGCGGGGCAGGGCATGTATCTATGCCAATCATTCGCATGGGAAAGATGCTTGGATTCCATGTTACGGTGGTAGAAGACCGTCCGAAATTTGCCGATGATGCGAGAAGAGCAGAGGCTGACCAGGTCTATTGCGAACCATTTGAAGATGGTCTTGCAAAGATCAAAGGAGATACAGATACATGGTTTGTTATTGTTACAAGAGGTCACAGATATGACACAGACTGTCTCAGAACAATCCTTGGAAAGCCAAGAGCTTATGTTGGAATGATGGGGAGTAAGAGAAGAACTGCGATCGTAAAAGACCAGCTGGAGGCAGAAGGGTTTGAGAGAGATATGCTTGAAGCAGTCCATACGCCGATTGGGTTGAAGATTGCTGCTGAGACGCCGGAAGAGATCGCGGTGTCTATTATGGCAGAAATCATTCAGATTAAAAACAGTCGTGCAAAGAGCGGTGGATATTCCAGTGAGCTTCTTGAAGAAATTCTGAAAGAAGATGAGTGTGGAAAAGTGCTTGCGACAATTATTTCCAGAAAAGGTTCTGCACCACGTGGCGTAGGAACAAAGATGCTTGTATGCGGAGATGGAAGGATCATCGATACAATTGGTGGAGGATGTGTGGAAAGTGAGATTATTCAGAAAGCACTCCTCATGATCCGTACGGAGCAGGAAGGATTCCAGGTATGCAAGGTAGATATGACAGCAGAGGCAGCAGAGGATGAAGGTATGGTCTGTGGCGGCGTTGTTGAAGTCATGCTCGAAAGGGTAAAATAAGCGCTTTGAAAAAAGTTAAAATGATAGTAGTAATTGAGAGTGGAGAATAAGAAAGATGGATGATATCAAAATTTTAAAAGGAAATATTATCTATACAAAGACGAAAGATGAATTTGAGATATGCGAACACGGTTATCTTGTGTGTAAAGATGGAAAAGTAGAAGGAATCTATCAGACACTTCCATTCCGACTTGGAGGGGAACCAATTGAGGATCATGGAGATTGTCTGATCATTCCGGGAATGACAGATCTGCATATACATGCACCGCAGTATACATTCCGCGGTACAGGGATGGATCTGGAACTTCTGGAGTGGCTGGAGACGAATACATTTCCGGAGGAAGCAAAATACAAGGATGTATTGTATGCGAATGAGGCGTATGCGAAGTTTGCCAAGAACTTGAAACATAGTTCAACAACAAGAGCATGCGTCTTTGGGACAATTCATAGAAGACCGACACTTGTTCTGATGGATCATCTGGAAAGAAGCGGTCTGGTCACGATGGTCGGAAAAGTGAATATGGACAGAAATTCACCGGATGAACTTCGTGAAGGTACACAAGAGTCTGCGGAAGAAACAGTCGAATGGATGAAGGATGTGCAGCATAAAAAGTATAAAAATACGCTGCCGATCCTGACACCTCGTTTTATTCCGAGCTGTACGGATGAGCTTCTAGATATGCTGAAGATGGTTCAGATGCGTTACCAGATTCCGGTGCAGTCACATTTATCAGAGAATTTATCAGAGATCGAATGGGTAAAAGAACTTTGTCCGTATGCAGAGTTTTATGGAGATGCATATGATCATTTTGGTCTGTTTGGAGCAGATGCACCGACGGTTATGGCGCATTGCGTATACAGTACGGAAGAAGAAATCCAAAGAATGAAAGAGAACAGTGTGTATGTAGCACATTGTCCGGAATCAAATGAGAATCTTTCTTCCGGAATTGCACCGGTAAAACGTTATCTGGAAGAGGGACTTTCTGTAGGACTTGGAAGTGATGTCGCAGGGGGATCGACAGAGAATCTTTTCCGGGCAATGGCACATGCAATTCAGATGTCAAAGATGCGCTGGAGACTTGTCGATCAGAAATATCTGGCATTGAAGTCAGAAGAAGCATTCTATATGGCAACTAAGGGTGGCGGATCCTTCTTCGGAAAAGTCGGAAGTTTTGAAGAAGGATATGAATTCGATGCTGTTGTATTAGATGACAGCAGACTTGAATCCTCCCGTCAGATGAGTGTGAAAGATCGTTTGGAAAGAATGATTTATCTTGCTGATGAGAGAGAAGTGAAAGCAAAATACGTCAGAGGAAATAAAATTATATAAAAAGCAAAAGCTCAATGCGGATAAAAGCGTTGAGCTTTTGTTGTTAGGGCATGGCTCTGTTTTTCTACAAAATAATTGTTGTAGAAAAACATTGAACACTATACATAAATATGTTATCCTATTTCAAAGCATATTTTCTAAAACATCTAAATTCATATAAAAGTTTCATTACAGGTAGAACGTACCTGCCAAATCAGAAAATTCATGCTTTTAAAAT
>ERZ773149.67-NODE-67-length-105692-cov-11.768822_pt1 | contig 105692 bp, 82 predicted proteins | sample MGYA00511081_ERZ773149 | MGnify/ENA primary metagenome ERZ773149 (study PRJEB29015, sample SAMEA2737846) | human gut metagenome | biome: human gut; feature: human-associated habitat; material: faeces | place: China | collected 2012 ...
AGCAGTCAGCCTATATCAGCAGGACATCCCTTTACAGTGATTATTATGGCATGACATATAACAGAACTGCCAAAGAGGAGTGCCTATTGGGTAGTGACAAATTGAAGGCGTTTGATACATTGCAATCCATCAATTTTAAAGGGATATATCTCAAAAAGTTGAAAAAATAGAATATATGTTTGACATGAAAGTGATTGAATGTTAGGATATTTATATAAAACGTGCTACCAATAGAAGGTTAGTCCTAATAATATGTTAGATTACAAAAAGTAACCGCCAAGTTTTCTCAGGACAGGGCGGTTATTTTTGTGTCTTGTTATTGCTCTTAGAACCTATGGTATAACCAAGAGCAAAGCAAGTAATACACAAGCTGATGATGGCTATAAAAAGATTCGTCGTAAGCATACGCAAGCCCTCCATTAGCAAGATTTCTGCAAGCAGATTTCTATGTAATCAGAGGTCACAGTCCTCTGGAGTGAGGATTAACCGCCTGCCGTGTATGGTAGCACTGGATGGGAATCAAAAAGGTCATAGATAATATTAATGCGAATGCAGTGGCGTAAAAAATGGGAGGTGCGTTCTTGAGCGAAAATGAAAATCATATTTATATAGCAATTGATTTAAAGTCGTTCTATGCCTCTGTTGAGTGCCAGGAAAGAGATCTTGATCCACTGACGACCAATCTTGTCGTGGCGGATGCAGAGCGGACAGAGAAAACAATCTGTCTGGCAGTTTCGCCTTCTTTAAAAGCATATGGAATCCCGGGAAGAGCGAGACTTTTTGAAGTTGTGCAGCGTGTGAAAGAGGTAAACCGGGAGAGACTGCAAAAGTTACCGAAAAGAGTGTTTGAGGGAAGTTCCTATTTTTCGGACGAACTGAAGGCACACCCGGAGCTTTCTGTTACTTATGTAACAGCAAAGCCACGAATGGCACTCTATATGAAATTCAGTACACAAATTTACAACATTTATCTGAGATATATCGCACCGGAAGATATGCATGTGTACTCTATAGATGAAGTGTTTATGGATGTGACGCATTATCTGAACACCTATCATATGACGGCGAAGGAATTGGCATCAAAGATGATCCTTGATGTGATGCAGGAGACAGGGATTACTGCAACAGCCGGAATCGGAACCAACCTTTATCTGTGTAAAGTCGCAATGGATATCGTGGCAAAACATGTCATGCCGGATGCACATGGAGTGAGGATCGCGGAACTTGATGAGATGTCTTACCGGAAATTATTGTGGAATCACAGACCATTGACGGACTTCTGGCGGGTAGGAAGTGGCTACCGGAAAAAGTTAGAAGCGGCCGGACTTTATACGATGGGCGATATTGCACGCTGTTCCATCGGCGGTGAGAGAGATTATTATAACGAAGAGCTTCTTTATAAAATGTTTGGCATTAATGCAGAGCTTCTGATCGATCATGCCTGGGGATATGAGCCTGTCACAATTGCGGATATTAAGGGATATAAGCCGGAGACAAACAGTATCGGTTCCGGTCAGGTGCTTCATTGTCCGTATGATTTTAACCAGACAAAAATCATTGTCCGTGAGATGACCGATGCACTGGTGCTCGATCTTGTGGAGAAAAAGCTTGTGACAGACCAGCTTGTGCTTGATGTCGGGTATGATATTGAGAATCTGGCAGACCCGGAACGCAGGAAAAAATACCGTGGAGAGGTGAAAGCAGACCGGTATGGCAGAGTTGTGCCAAAGCATGCACATGGGACAGCAAATCTTAAGAAAAAGACATCTTCTACATCACAGATCATGGAAGCAGTATTAGAACTGTATGACCGGATTGTTGATGAGAATCTTTTGATTCGCCGGGTTTATGTTACAGCGAACCATGCCCTGGACGAGCAATCGATATCGGAAGAGACAGAATTTACACAGATGGATTTATTTACTGATTATCAGGCAGTGGCAGAGGAACAGGAAGCCGAACAGGAAAAACGCGAAAAAGAGCGAAGGCTGCAGGAGGCAATGCTTTCGGTTAAGAAAAAATATGGTAAAAATGCAATGCTAAAAGGAACAAACCTTCAGGAGGGGGCGACCATGCAGGAGCGAAATAATCAGATTGGAGGTCATCATGTATAAAAAAGAGTATGAGGATATCATTGGGCTTCCACATCACGTTTCCAAAGTACATCCGCAGATGTCAATTTATGACAGAGCGGCACAGTTCTCTCCGTTTGCAGCACTGACCGGGCATGAGGCGGCAATCCAGGAGACTGCAAGACTTACGGAAGAACAGGCAGAGCTGAATGAGGATAAGAAGGAGGAACTGAACGAAAAACTGCAGGAACTGATGGCACATGCAGAGGAACATCTGGCAGTGACAGTGACATATTTTAAGCCGGATGACAGAAAAGAGGGCGGCAAATATGAGACAGTGACAGGAACATTTAGAAAAATCCGTGATTATGACAAAATGTTTATTTTAGAGGATGGAACGCACATTGCGTGTGACATGATTCATGAGTTGGAAATATGTCATTAGAAGATGTGAAGAAACTCCAGAAAAATAAAATAGAAGAAGTAAAAACTAAAATCCACTGCCTTTTGTACAGGTAAGCGGATTTTTGCTTTTTATTCAGAGAAAAATCCTAGTCAGTAAATTGATTGCCATCGGTATTATCGTCAGTTGTCGCCAGTTTTGCTAAATATATGGCGAATCAGTCATTCTCTGTGTTATAATAGATTAAGTTATTTATGCTTACACTTAAACAGGGAGAAAGGCAAAATGGATAAAATTATACTTTACCACGGTTCTCCAAATGAAGTTATAACGCCGATATATGGTGGTGGTAATGACAAGCATGATTATGGACGTGGATTTTATTTGACGGATAATCTGGAGCTTGCGAAGGAATGGGCAGTATGCAGACCAAATGATAAAAGTGGATGGGTTCACAAATACGAATTGGATTGTGCAGGATTGACAATTCTAGATTTTCAAGAATACGATGTTCTTACCTGGCTGGCAGAATTAATGAAGCATCGTGATGCGGCTGATTCAAGAAGATATCGAATGCTTGCAGCAAAATTTATTGAAAAGTATGGAATAGATACCAATGGATATGATGTGATAAAAGGCTGGAGAGCAAATGCATCCTATTTCTATATTGCAAAAGAATTTGTTCGGGATAACATTGATATTGATATTTTGGAAGAGTTGCTTTCACTTGGCGGATTAGGAATTCAATATTGTATCAAAACGCAAAAAGCATATAACCAATTAAGTGAGATGGAATCAGATTTGCAACTTGTTGAATATGCGGAATTTAATGATAAATATAATAAACGAGATATCACAGCAAGGGAGAGAATGTGTGCCCTTGTTGATTCTGACAGTAATAAGGTAACAAAGGTATTTAGTACGCTATTAGAAACGAGGTAAAAAGATGCGGGCATATTCAGAAGCCTATCTAAATGATGTGGTGGAAAATCAGGGGAAATTGTTTGATTATGTTGCACAGTCATTCCCAGATATGGATACGGAAGATTTTATTAATACTTATATGAGAAGTAAAACGAGAATAAGTATAGATAAAGCAAAAGCTTATGTAAATACAATGGACGCAAAGGAACTGTGGAATTATTTTACAGAAACAGAAGAGTACATGCTGAAACCGGGAAAAGCAATGGAAGGTTTTGTCCCAGACTGGATTGGAGAATTTTATGCTTATTATCAGTGGTATTTTGATATTCCAAGTGCCGAAGTTGTGAAAAAAATTACGGTAGATTTTTTGAAAAAAGCTTATTATGGATTACATGATTTAGAACTTGATCTTGCTGTCAAGAAAGTGGGGAAGGTTTAATACAGACTATCGGTTTTCATAATTCAATGGAAGAGTATGGATTTTTAAGTGATTTGCATTAATCATGGTTAGAGACAAGGAGCATAGAAGTGAATGATATTGCAGTGGAATGAGGATGATCTGTTCTTTGTATGTACAATGATAGAGGTTGTTGCAAGAAAAACTCATAATAGGAGCAGGGATGTAGTAGAAAAATTATCTGATAAAGTATTGTTACATCAGCTAAAAGTGGCAAGTGTAAACCATTGTCTTTCATTTGAACAGGTATGCGATGAATGGATTGAAGATTATGCGATACCAGAAGGTGATTACGATAATATTGTTTCATATGGAAATGATATACCAACAGAAACATCTGTAGGGAAAATATATCAAACAATAATATTAGATAATCTGAAATCACGGGAAAATGTTATCGAGTCGATAAGAAGAGTATACCATTCGCTTAATGATACATGTGATTATTCATAAGAAAATAGATGACGTATTGGAGGTGAAAAGCACTTATGGGAAGACCAGAAGATTCCAGAGTAAAAATTCCAGCACTTGTACATTTGACAAGGCTTGGATATACTTATATGTCAATTAAAGATAAAGAACGTAATATAGATTATGATGGTGATACTAATATTTTTTATAGTCAGTTTTTGGATGCAATTAATCGAATTAATCAAACAGAATTAACACTTGCGGATGCGAAGAAAATTATCGGAGAACTAAAGATTAAATTAGATAATGATGATCTTGGAAAATCATTTTTTCAGATATTGCAATCAGATATTAATGGAATAAAGTTGATTAATTTTAATGATATAAGCGGAACAGAGAATGACTATACAGTTGTAACTGAATTGCCATATGAAAATGGTGATGATAATTTTCGCCCAGACATTGTTGTGCTGGTTAATGGAATGCCATTATCATTTATAGAGGTCAAGCGTCATAATAACCGTGAGGGAATTCTGACAGAACGAAGTCGTATGGAGAGAAGGTTTGGAAATAAGATTTATCGACGGTTTGTTGGAATTACTCAGTTTACAGTGTTTTCTAATAATAATGAATATGATGACTCTGATATTGAACCAATCCAAGGAGCTTTTTACGCTTCCAGCAGCTATAAAAGAATGTTTTTTAGCAAGTTTCGTGAGCAGAGAGCAGAAGAATTAGAGGCAAAAATGAAGGCAATTGATCCAGAGTATGAAGCTTTTATTTTAAGTGATACAAATCTGATTTCTATTAAAGGAACTCCAGAGTATGCCTCTTCCTTATCGGAAAACTCGCCTACCAATCGTATCATTACATCTTTATATACAAAAGAACGATTATTGTTTTTATTAAAGTATGGAATATGCTATAAAACCACAACCAACAAAGATGGTATTACAGAGATAGAGAAGCATATTATGCGATATCCTCAGCTATTTGCAACATTGGCAATTCGAGATAAATTGAGAGAAGGAGTTAGAAAAGGTGTAATTTGGCACACGCAGGGAAGCGGAAAAACAGCACTTGCATATTCCAACGTAAAATTCCTTACTGACTATTTTAGTAAAGAAGAGGGGAAGATTGCCAAGTTTTATTTTATAGTGGATCGTTTAGATTTAGCAGAGCAGGCGAAGAACGAATTTGAAGCTAGAGGTCTTAAAGTAAAATTGATAAAAGATAAGGAAGAGTTTATTACAGATATTACAAATCCCGGAGAGTCAAATACCAGTGGGAAAGTGACAATGACTGTAATCAATATACAGAAGTTTTCCAGGGATTCTGTGACTAAACCTTCTGATTATAATGTGGATGTACAGAGAGTTTACTTCTTGGATGAGGCACATAGAAGTTATAATCCAACAGGATCATTTCTGGCAAATCTTATGGCATCGGATAGAGATGCAGTGCAGATAGCTCTTACAGGTACACCGCTTATTGGAGATGGATACAATACAAAAGATGTATTTGGCAATTATATTCACAAATATTATTATAATCAGTCAATTGCAGATGGTTACACATTAAAGTTGATTCGAGAGGAGATTGAAACGACTTATAAGAATCAGATGAATGATACACTTGATCAAATAGTAAGACAGGGAAGCATAGCAAAGAAAGATTTATATGCCCATCCTAAATTTGTAGAAAAGATGGTTGATTATATCATTCATGATTTTGGGGAAGGCAGGACAGCATTAGATTCCACTATCGGAGCAATGATTGTTTGTGATTCTTCGGAACAGGCAAGGGAAGTGGACAGGCAGTTAAATCGTTTTTCAGCTTATACACATGCACTGGTACTTCATGATGAAGGTACAAAGCAGGATAGAAAAAACGATCAGGAAGAGTTTAAGAAAGGCAATATAGATATTTTGGTGGTCTATAACATGCTTTTGACCGGCTTCGATGCTCCTCGATTAAAAAAGCAGTATTTGGCACGAATGATTAAAGCACATAATCTGCTTCAAACGCTAACTAGAGTAAATCGCCCGTATAAAGGTTATCATTATGGATATGTTGTTGATTTTGCAAATATCAAAGATGAGTTTGATAAAACAAATAAAGCATATTTTGATGAACTTCAATCTGAATTGGGAGACGAGGTACAAAACTATAGTAATATTTTCAAGAGCAAAGAAGAGATTGAAAAAGATCTGAATGTTGTAAAAAATCAGCTTTTTCTATATGATACAAGCAATGTGGTAAGTTTCATTAATCAAATTAGCGAGATTGATGATAAGAAGCAGTTACTTGATTTACGACAAGCATTAGAAAATTATAAGGCGATGTATAATCTGATCCGTTTGTATGGGTATGAGGATTTATACGAACATTTCAATGTCGAGAATGCAATCAAGTGCCTGAATGAGGTCAATAATCGAATTAGCATTATTAACTTAAAAAATAGCATTGATTCATCAGAGGATATGTCACAGGTACTCAATATGGCATTGGATCAGATAGATTTTCAGTTTCGTAAGATAAAAGAAGAAGAACTTATCATTGCTGATGCATTTAGAGATAGCCTGGAAAAAACAAGAAGAGAAATCGTAGATAGATGTCTTGATCCAAAAGATCCTGAATATATTTCACTTCTTGATGAATTAAAGCGGGTATTCAAGAAGAAAAATATTGAGGAACTCACAGCAGATGAAATGAAGCAGATGATGGGAGAACTGGATACTTTGAAAAAGAAGGCGGAAAAAAGGAATCTGGCAGATCGCATGCTTGCGGCAAAGTATTCAGGTGATGTTAAATACATGAGAACACATAAGAGAATTATGGGTAGTCCACCACCTATTGCGGATGCAATTACGGTACACAGAATTTTAATGAGTGTTAAGTCTAAAGCAGATGATCAGATTGCTCATAATGAGAATATCCTTGATAATGAGGATTATTTCATTAAATCTTTACAGCCAATTATTTTGAGAGCATGTATGGGAGAAAATGTTAAAGTAGACAAACCTCAACTTATGTTTATAGATAATTGCCTGTCGAAAGAATATATATTAGAAAGGGATTGGGTTTCCTAATGACAACAGAAGCGATAATAGCAAATACAAAACAGATGATTGATGATCTTAAGACAGTATGTGCCAATTTTGGACTTGGTAATGCCAGTAGTGAATATAAGATTATAACAGAGATTTTTTTGTATAAGTTTTTAAATGATAAGTTCCTATATGAGGTACAGCAGGCGGATGAAAAGCTAAAAAATTCCGAGAATATGGAGCAGGCATTAAATAATATGTCAGAAGATGACTATGAAATGCTTATGATGCTTCTACCACCGGCTACTGCAAAACTCAAGAGAGAGCATTTTATATCTTATCTTTTCAATCATAAGAATGATGAGAAGTTTAACGAATTATTTGATTCAACTTTATGGGATATTTCTAACACTAATCTGGATGTGTTCTCTGTAAGTACTGGCTCCGGTGATAAGATTCGTTTATTTGATCAGAATTTATCTCAAAATGTAACAGAGTCAAATCGGAGGTCTGATTTTTGCAAAGCTATGATTGATAAATTAGTTACATTCAGTTTTGCAGAGGCTTTTTCACAGAAGTATGACTTTTTTGCAACTATTTTTGAGTATCTGATTAAGGATTATAACAAGGATTTTGGCAAGTATGCAGAATATTATACACCGCATTCTATTGCAAGTATTATTGCAAGAATCATGGTGTCGGAAGGGGTGCAGAATGTAACTGTATATGATCCGGCGGCAGGTTCTGGAACTCTGGTACTTGCACTTGCACATGAAATTGGCGAAAGTAATTGTACGATTTATACACAGGATATTTCTCAAAAGTCTAATGAATTTTTGAGACTCAATCTTATTTTAAATAACTTGGTACATTCACTTGGTCATGTGGTACATGGAGATACACTTCTTTCTCCACAGCATTTGAACCGTCAGAAAAATGGTTTGATGAAATTTGATTATATTGTTAGCAATCCTCCATTTAATGTGGATTTTTCTGATAACAGAGATACTCTTGCAGGTGACATTTACAAAGAAAGATTTTGGGCTGGAGTACCTAATGTACCAAATAAGAAAAAGGATAGTATGGCAATCTATCAGATGTTTTTACAGCACATCATATTTTCTATGAAGGAAAATGGTGGTAGAGCAGCAGTAGTTGTTCCGACAGGATTTCTAACAGCTGGAACCGGAATCCCTAAGAAAATACGAGAACGCATTGTTGAAGACAGAATGCTCAGAGGTGTTGTCTCAATGCCAAGCAATATTTTTGCTACGACAGGAACAAATGTATCTGTGTTATTTTTGGACAATTCAAAGAAGTATGAGCAGGCAATCTTAATGGATGCATCTAAACTTGGAACAAAGGTTAAGGTAGATGGAAAAAATCAAAGAACGGTTTTATCACCTGAAGAAATAGAGGATATTATCAATACCTTTAATAACTTTGAACCAAAGGATGATTTTTCTGTAGTTGTAGATTATGACAAGATAGTGCAGAAAAAATGTTCATTCAGTGCAGGACAGTATTTTGAAGTGAAGATTGAGTATGTGGAACTGACGCAGGAAGAGTTTCAAGAAAAAATGAACAGTTACACAGAAAAATTAACGGAATTGTTTGCTGAGGGAATTGCACTGCAGGCAGAAATTTTGGAACAGTTAAAGAAGGTGAAATATGAAGAGCAGAAGAGTTAGATTATCAGATATTGCAGAATTAACAGTGGGATTTGTTGGAAATATGGCAAAGCAGTATAAAGATGAAGGGGTAAAATTTCTTCGTTCGCTGAATATAAAGCCTTTTAGTATTGTAGAAGATGATTTGAAATATATATCTAGAGAATTTAATGAATCACTGCGAAAGTCAATTCTTCATGAAAATGATTTAATTATCGTAAGAACCGGAATACCAGGCACATGTTGTGTTGTATCAAAAGATTATGAGGGATGTAATTGTGCTGATGTGGTATTAGTAAGACCAAATCTTCAAGTAGTAAATCCGCATTATTTGGCTGCCTATATTAATGTGTGGGGAAAGAAACAGGTAGAAAACAATAAAGTAGGTGCTATACAGAAGCATTTTAATGTAAAATCTGCGGAGGAAATGTTGATTGATTTACCAGATTTAGAAAGCCAGAATAAAGTGGCGAAAATATTGTGTGATTTGAATGATAAAATTATTAGCAATGAGAAGATAAATGATTATTTAGAAGAGATGGCAAAGACCATCTACGACTATTGGTTTGTGCAGTTTGATTTTCCGAATGAGAATGGAAAATCATATAAATCCTCGGGTGGAGCTTTATTATACAATGAAGTTCTCAAGAAAGAGATTCCATTTGGATGGACTATTGATACTTTAGGTAATCTTTTATCCAAAGTACCAAACTCAACAAAAATCCCGGCAATAGATTTTTATGACAAGGGTTCCATCCCCGTAATAGATCAATCTTCTGATTTTATCGCTGGATACACAGATGATGAAACTAGTGTTTTGTATAATAAAACAGGATATATTGTATTTGGAGATCATACAAGAGTTGTAAAATACATCTGTTTTCCATTTGCAAGAGGTGCTGATGGAACACAAATCATAAATTCAAATACTAGATGTATGCCTAATGAATTGTTCTATCAGGTGATAAAATCTATAGATTTATCCAACTATGGATATGCACGTCACTTTAAGTATTTAAAAGATACAATTATAGTTATACCATCCGCTAACTTGGCTGATATTTATGCTGAAAAAGTTGGAAAATGGTATGAAAACCAAGTATCTATAATGAAAGAAAATAATGCATTATCCCAATTACGTGATTGGCTCCTTCCGATGCTCATGAATGGTCAAGCCACCATTGAAGATTGAAATGCTAAATAATCATTTACAATATAAAAATAACTCTTGAAAGTGGCGAGAGCAAATAAAAGAACTCCACTTCATGGTGGTTCTCACATATAAAAGGAGAAACACATGAAAGAGAAAATAATATCAGAGATTATAAGAGAGATGCTTTCATCACTTAATAATGAACAATTAAGCAAGTTGAAGGCTACATTGGAGATATATCTTTATAATGTATCCATTGAAGCCAAACAAGAGGCTGATATAGATAAAGAAGAAGTGGATTATTTGGAAGTATTTCTCTCTGCAAAAAGGATAGAAGGCTGTTCAGAAAAAACACTGATATACTATAAAAATACAATACAGCAAATGCTTGATAGTATTGGAAAATCAGTTTGTACAATAGTTACAGAAGACCTAAGAACTTATCTGGCGGAATATCAGAGGGAGAAACAATCAAGCAAGGTAACAATTGATAATATTAGAAGAATATTTTCAAGTTTTTTTGCTTGGTTAGAGGATGAAGATTATATTATTAAAAGCCCAGTTCGCAGAATACATAGAATTAAGGCTGCTAGTACTATAAAGGAAACATACACAGATGAACAATTAGAATCTATGAGAGATAATTGCGATAATCCGAGGGATTTAGCACTGATAGATATTTTGGCTTCAACAGGAATGCGAGTGGGTGAACTGGTGCTACTGAATAGAGACGATATTTCTTTTGATGAAAGAGAATGTATTGTGTTTGGTAAAGGTGATAAAGAACGAATGGTATATTTTGATGCAAGAACGAAAATTCATTTGCAAAATTATCTTGATTCCAGGCTAGATGGCAATGAGGCATTATTTGTATCACTTAAAGCTCCATATAATCGAATGAAAATAGGTGGGATAGAATTAAGACTTCGTGAAATTGGAAAGAAATTAAACATAGAAAAAGTTCATCCGCATAAGTTTCGGCGAACATTAGCAACGGTGGCAATTGATAAGGGAATGCCGATAGAGCAGTTACAAAAATTGCTAGGTCATCAACGAATAGATACGACATTGCAATATGCAATGGTTAAGCAGAGTAATGTGAAAATTGCTCATAGAAAATATATTGGATAGAATGGAGACAACATCATGAAAAAAATGAAGTTACAGGATTGTTGTATTTTTATATCAGATGGAGATCATCAGGCTCCACCGAAATCTGATAAAGGAGTCCCTTTTATAACGATTTCCAATATTACAACAGATAATAGAATAGATTTTAGCAATGTAATGTATGTGCCGTTAGAATACTATGAACAATTATCGGAAAAAAGTAAAGCAATTAAGAATGATATATTATATTCTGTAGTTGGCTCATTTGGAAAACCAGTGTTAATCGAAGAAGATAGAAAATTTGTATTTCAAAGACATATAGCTATACTTAGACCGAATCTAGAAAAGGTTATTCCAGAGTTTTTATACTATACATTGTTAAATCCGCAGTTTTATACTGTAGCAGATTATTTGGCAATTGGAGCAGCTCAAAGGACGATATCATTGGAGTCGTTAAGAAATATTGAAATTGAATTACCATCTTTATCACAGCAAAAAAGAATTGTTGATGTAATAGCTCCTATTGATAAAAAAATACATGAGAATGCGATGATAAATGATTATTTATCATATCAATCTTCGATGATGGCTTGACCATTCATGAGCATCGGAAGGAGCCAGTCACGAAGTGTGGTAAGTTGCACATTTTCTTTAATGTTGCCATTGATAAGATTGTATATGCGTGATACTGAATCATTAAACTTACTTAGCAGTGATTGTTGTGGAATAGGAACAAGCAAGTTTTTTAGGGTTTCCTGACTCACATTCTTCAAAATAGAACCACCGGTTTGAGTAGCAGAACTCCCCTCAAATTGCCTTAAGTATAATGTCAAATAGTTTTGTAAGGTATTATCATATGGTGTACAGCAGATAATAAATCCACAGAAAATAATATTACTACTTGGATTGTACAGTATTCTTGTAGTTCCTGGTATTCCACTACGGGCAATAATAATGCTATCATTAGATACACGGTATTTATCACCTTGTTGCTGTGGAAGACATATCATATCAAAATTACTTTCGTCAAGAAAAAGCGTTGATGATGATATATTTCGTACATTAATAATTTTATATACAGTATTACCTTCGACATTTTTGTCGTAGTTAATACCATTACGAAAAGAGCATATTGCACCCAATGGCTTGACTTGCCAATCGGCTGGAATGATTTGGTTAATCTTTTCATTCCACACCATTAGCCCATTTGTAGCCTTGTATGGTCGTCCGTCATCGCCAGGAAAGTTAAATTGAGTAAACCAATAATCATACAGTAACTGGATTTGCCGTTGTAAATAATCATTTATAAGAGAGTTGGCATGAAAATTGTAGTTAATCTATGAATTAAATAAATAACTTTAGTTGATTATTATTATTTTGTGAACTTGTATGTCTGCAACTTACCACCCCAAAAACGCATCTTACCTTATCCCCTGTAGATTTCCAAAACCGATTATGTTATACCATGATCAGAGAGAAAAAGCGGTAAAGTTACTTTTGTCCAGCAATTTCGATTAAGTGATATAACAAAAAAAGGGGTGTGCAATATGCAGAACGAATATGAATCCACAGATATTATCCGTATTGAACATTTAAATAAAACCTTCGGTGATGTAAAAGCAGTCAGGGATCTGGGCTTTTGTGTGAAAAAAGGCGAACTGTTCGCCTTTTTAGGTGTGAACGGTGCAGGAAAAAGCACGACAATCTCCATTCTCTGCGGACAGTTATCGAAGGACAGCGGAACGGTACAGATCAAAGGAATCGATAACCAAAGAGCGGGCGAACAGACAAAGATGCTGATTGGCGTAGTTTTTCAGGACAGTGTGCTTGATAAGCCACTCACTGTAAAAGAAAACTTAAAGAGTCGGGCAGCTCTCTATGGTATTACAGGACAGGCGTTTGAAAAAAGATTACAGGAATTGCTGGACATATTGGACTTTGGCGACTATTTAAACCGCCCGGTCACAAAATTATCCGGCGGTCAGAGAAGAAGAATCGACATAGCGAGGGCATTGCTCCACAGACCGGAGATCCTTATTTTAGATGAGCCGACTACCGGGCTGGATCCGCAGACGAGGCAGGTGATCTGGAATGTGATCGAAAAACTCCGCATAGAGGAGCAGATGACCGTTTTTCTGACAACCCACTACATGGAAGAGGCTGCAAATGCCGCGTATGTGGTGATTCTCGACAAAGGCAGTATTGTGGCGGAAGGAACACCATACGAGTTAAAAAACAGGTATGTGCAGGACACGATTTCTGTTTATGGTGTAACCGAAGCACAAATTAAGTCTTTACATTATAATTATAAGAAAGTACGTGATGGTTACCAGATAAAAGTAGATAATACGTCAGAAGCAACGAAACTGATCGTGGAGCATCAGGAATTGTTTCAGGATTATGAGGTCGTAAAAGGCGGTATGGATGATGTTTTCCTTGCAGTGACAGGCAAAACCTTAGGAGGTGGGCGCGAATGAGAAAGATGACAGCTCTGATAAGCAGAAACAGAAAACTTTTCTTCCGGGACAGAGGGATGTTTCTCTCTTCCCTGATTACACCGGTAATTCTGATTGTTTTATATGCAACATTCCTTGCAAATGTATATAAAGATTCCTTTTTGTCTGCATTGCCGGATACCGTACAGATTTCTGAAAAACTGATCAACAGAACGGTGGCGGCACAGCTTGCGGCGGCACTTTTGTCTGTGAGCTGTATCACAGTGACATTCTGCGTGAACCTGACGATGGTGCAGGATCTTGCGAACGGTGCAAGAAAAGATTTTAATGTGTCACCGGTGAAAAAATCTGTGATTTTTCTGGGATACTTTCTTTCAACATTACTCAATTCCCTGATGGTCAACGGACTGGCACTGGTCGTCTGCCTTATTTATATGTGCAAAATGGGCTGGTACATGAGTGTGACGGATGTGCTTTGGGTGATTTTGGATGAGATCCTTCTGGTATTATTTGGCTGTGCACTCTCAAGTATCATCTGTTATCCGCTGAAAACACAGGGGCAGATGTCGGCAGTCGGAACGATCGTGAGTGCCGGTTATGGATTTATATGCGGTGCGTATATGCCAATCTCCAATTTCGACACCGGACTGCAGAAAGTATTGTCAATTCTGCCGGGCACTTACGGAACTTCTTTGCTGAAAAACCATATGCTGCGTGGAATCTTTGAGGAGATGTCGGCGAATGGCTTCCCGGAAGAGGTTGTGACGGCGATTGGGGATTCCTTAGATTGTAATCCGGTTTTCTCTGGACATGTCGTGAATGTTGACCAGATGATATTTATTATGGTGACAAGTATCGTAATTCTTGGTATTCTGTATTTAGTAATTGCATCAAAAGGAGAATCCCGATGAAAATCACCATACTGGATACAATCCCCGGTGAAGAGGATGAGATCATCATAAAATGCCAGAATTTAAGCGAGGATATACAAAATCTGCTCCAGAAATTAAAACAGGGAAACACCAAGATCGCGGGGCATAACGAGAATGGTATCCATCTGCTGGAGCCGGATGAAATCTATTATTTTGAGACAGTCGACAACAAAGTGTTTGCCTGTTGTAAAAAAGAGGTTTACGAAGTGCGGGAGAAATTGTATACACTTGAGAACATGCTTCCGGTCGAATCGTTTATGAGGGCGTCAAAGTCTGCAATTTTAAATCTAAACAAAGTAAAAAGTTTATCACCAGCTTTTGGCGGACGTTTTGAGGCAGTATTAGACAATGGCGAAAAGACGATTATTTCAAGACAGTATGTGCCTGTTTTAAAAGAACGGCTTGGATTGTAAAAGAGGTATGAAGAGATGGCAGAGAAATTAAAAATGTTGATGGATATATTTGGCAAAATCACGTTTGGAGTATTGATGGCGGCAGCAGTTTTTATTTCTGTTTTCGAGGGATTTGATGCACAGATCAGTGTAAAGATACTCTGGCAGATATTGGCAGTTTCTGCGGTGTGTTCAGTTCCGGTTCTTATGTTTGATTCAGATGCATCGAAGGAGCTGTCAAAAAAAGGAATGTTTGTCCGACAGCTATTATATTTCATTTTTGTGAACATTGCAGTTTTAGGGCTTGGAGAACTATTTGAATGGTTCAGTTTCCGGAATTTTAGCATGGTACTTCTTATGGAGATTCTTATTATTGCAGTCTATGCGGTTGTGAATATCATCTGTTATCTGAGTGACCGTGCAGATGCACAGAGCATGAATGAAAAATTACTGGAAATGAAAAAGAATAAGAAAGAATGATAAGCTGACATTATTTTAAAACGAAAGAGAGATATTTAAAATGAGTAAACACACTGAAAGAGCAAAGGAATTAAGAAGTGAAGTGCCGGTTAGCAGCAACTGTGCACAGACGGTGATGCGTGTATATGCAAAGGAAATCGGGTTGGATGAAGATCTGGCAGCAGCAATTGGCAGTAACTTTGGCGGTGGAATGAGATGCGGTGCAACCTGTGGAGCAATCGCAGCAGGATACATGGTATTAGGTGCCAAGGGAATTGAGTCGCCGGCTGTATTGAATGAATTTCGGAAATGTATTGCAAAAAAACATGACGGTATGACAGATTGTGCAGATCTTTTGCGTGCAAATGCAGCAAAGGGTGGAGAGAAAAAACCACATTGTGACAACATGATCGAGGAAGTGATCACACTGATCGATGAACTGACAGACGGTAGATAATAGAAGGAGAATGCAGCTCCTTTAGCTGTTTCCCATCCTGCTGCATGAATTATGGATTTTTGCTAAAACGCTATGTTATATGGAATATCTGCATGGCACCATAAGTATGCGGCAAGTCCTGGAGAGGAGATTTTCTGGAAGGACAGGAAAGATTCTTACAGGTTGAGCAGGTATTACATAATTGTCTGAGGTCTGCGTGTGTATTTGTATCCAGATGCAGGATAAGCGCAGCTGTTTTGAGGGGCAGAAGCATCTGACCTTCGGTAAGACCGATCGCATCCGGCGCAAGGCGTTCATAGATTTGTGGAAGAAGATCAAGGGAATAGGTATCTCCCAGAAAAGATAATTCTGCAAGGGATAAACCACTTTGATCTTCTATCACATGTGCAAATTCTGCGTATGCTTTTGACAAAAGCAAAAGACTGACGCAGTCCACGATATAGGCTTCCTGGATCTGTTCATGATCCAGATATAATTCTGACAGCTCATCGATACCATTTCCAAGTGTCACAAATCCATAGGCATAATGAGGGAGGGAAATCCCATCCAGATTCTGATCGAGGGAGTAATACGCACAGGATTCCACCAGTGGGAGAAGTGCGGTATAAATCGCTTTTATATATGGAAGATCAGCCGGAGAAAAATGAAAACGGCTGCAAAAATCTTTCCAGTCATCAGAGGACAATTGTGGGGTAAGTTTACATTTCATGAGGCATGTCCCCCTTATCTGAAGCTGCCATAACGGCAATGATCTCCTGAAAGCGGCTTATGACCTTATCATAATTGCTGCGCTGATGCGGAAAACCACATTTCATGCAGGATTTGACTCCATTTTCTAAAAATTCGCAGTTCCCACCACAGGATTTCCCAAGTGTATAGAGAGGACAATAACAAAACAGACAATTAAAGTTCTCCTCCGGAATTCCTTTATGGCAAGGAAAATATTCACATTTTTTGTTTTGGAAAAATTTATAATATTCACTCATAATGCTGTTATCATCTCATATTTTAGTGAGTAAATCAACGAATAAATTGCATTTGTTTCATCCATAATTTATATCGATCCCATCCATTGTGAATTGATTGTCAATGACATATAATAGAGTAGAAGAAGGAGGTGCGTTTGTGAGCGGAAATGAAAATCATATTTATATCGCAATTGATTTAAAGTCGTTCTATGCCTCTGTTGAGTGCCAGGAAAGAGATCTTGATCCACTGACGACCAATCTTGTCGTGGCGGATGCAGAGCGGACAGAGAAAACAATCTGTCTGGCAGTTTCCCCTTCTTTAAAAGTATATGGGATTCCGGGACGAGCGAGGCTTTTTGAAGTCGTACAGCGTGTGAAAGAGGTCAATCAGGAGAGATCGCAGAAGCTGCCGAAAAGAATGTTTGAGGGAAGCTCCTGTTTTTCGGACGAACTGAAGGAACACCCGGAGCTTTCCGTCACTTATGTGACAGCAAAGCCACGAATGGCACTCTATATGAAATACAGTACACAAATTTACGACATTTATCTGAGATATATTGCGCCGGAAGATATGCATGTGTACTCCATCGATGAGGTTTTTATGGATGTGACGCATTATCTGAACACCTATCATATGACGGCAAAGGAGCTTGCGTCAAAGATGATCCTTGATGTGATGCAGGAGACCAGTATTACCGCCACAGCAGGAATTGGAACCAATCTTTATCTATGCAAGGTGGCGATGGACATTGTGGCGAAGCATGTCGCACCGGATGCAAATGGAGTGCGCATTGCAGAACTGGACGAGGTGACTTACCGGAAACTTTTGTGGAGCCACAGACCGCTGACCGATTTCTGGCGGGTAGGACATGGCTACCGGAAAAAGTTAGAGGAGGCCGGACTTTACACGATGGGAGACATTGCACGATGTTCCATAGGTGAAGAACGGGATTATTATAATGAAGAACTGCTTTATAAAATGTTTGGGATCAATGCAGAACTTCTGATCGACCACGCATGGGGGTATGAACCGGTCACGATTGCGGATATCAGGGGATATAAGCCGGAGACAAACAGTATCGGTTCCGGTCAGGTGCTGCACTGTCCTTATGATTTTGAAAAGACAAAGCTAATCGTCCGCGAGATGACGGATGCACTGGTGTTAGACCTTGTAGAGAAACAGCTTGTGACAGACCAGATTGTACTCGATATTGGTTACGATATTGAAAATCTGACGAACCCGGACATCCGGAAAAAGTATCATGGCGAGGTAAAAGCAGACCGATATGGAAGATTCGTTCCGAAGCATGCCCACGGAACAGCAAATCTGGATACAAAAACATCTTCTACAGCAAAAATCATGGACGCCGTTTTAGATTTATATGAGCGCATTGTGGATAAGAATCTTCTGGTGCGGCGTGTTTCTGTCACAGCGAACCGTGTTGTGGATGAGCATATGGTATCGAATGAGACAGAGTTTACACAGATGGATTTATTTACCGATTATCAGGCACTGGCAGAGAAACAGAAGGCAGAGCAGGCGAGAATGGAAAAAGAGCGCAGACTGCAGGAGGTAATGCTCTCCGTGAAGAAAAAGTATGGTAAAAATGCGATGTTAAAAGGAACCAATCTGCAGGAGGGTGCAACTATGATAGACAGAAACAACCAGATCGGCGGGCATCGTGCCTGAATTTTTTGAAAGTATTTTTTTTGTATAGAAGCAGGCAGAATTTCGAACAAGACAGTGATCCATGCGTTCAGAGGCACATTTTTTGTTTGAAACAGGAAACGCAGACCGTAGAGAGTCAAGGAAAGGAGAAAGCGGATGACGGAAAGCGAAGAAAAATATGGGGATATTCTGAATTTACCTCATCATCAGTCAAAAGTTCATCCACAGATGTCGATTTATGACAGGGCGGCGCAGTTTTCGCCATTTGCTGCATTGACCGGACATGAGGCTGCAATCAAAGAAACAGCGAGACTGACAGAAGAACAGGTGGAACTCGATGAAGATAAGCAGGAAGAACTGAATGAAAAATTACAGACATTGATTGCGTATGCCACAGAACATCCGACAGTGTCAGTAACTTATTTCAAGCCGGATGACAAAAAGACCGGAGGAGAATATGTGACTGCCACAGGGATATTTCAGAAATTCCGTGACTATGAGAGGACAATCGTGCTGGAAGACGGAACAGATATTGAATGTGACAGGATCGTTGAAATCAGGGGGATTTAAAAAGGAAATAGAGGAAATCTTTTTTATAATGGAAAGACAGTCAGTTATTATGTAAAAACTGCAGAGCGGGAGCAGGTGTTTCTTGCGTTTGAGGAAAGAAAGCAGCTCATAGAAGAAAAACAGCGTTTGTCAGCTTATTTAAACGGACTTAAAAGTATTTTAAAAAGAAATCCTTATCTTGACGCAAAAGTGGGACTTGGATATGATAATTTTCTGGATTTTACATGTGGCAGACAGTTTTATGTTGATAAGACACATTTCATCAGCGAATGGATGAGGAGCGATGCAAAAGTCACATTGATCACAAGACCGAGGAGATTTGGGAAAACGACGCTTTTTAGTACCGTGGAGACATTTTTTGATCCAAAGTATGCGAAGCACCCGGAATATTTTGAAAAACTTCGCGTTTGGAAAGATAAAAAGAGTCGGGAAATGTTCGGGAAGATTCCGGTTATTTCGGTCAGTTTTGGAAGCTGCAAGGGTATGAATTATGAACAATCCATGAAAAATATGATGTTCAGTTTCTTTGAAATATATGAGAAACATTCTTATCTGCAGGACAGTACAGAGTTGTCAGAAAGTGAAAAACAGCAGTTTACAGAGGCAAAAGAATCTTTTTTTGCAAGCAGGGGCGAGAATGACTGGCAGGTAATCAAGCGGCTATGCTACTTTTTATACAGACATCACAAGGTGCTGCCAATTATTCTTGTGGATGAATATGACACACCATTGCTCGAAGCGTATACGCAGGGGTATTGGGATGAGATGATCGCCGCATGCAGACAGATATTTCATAATGCATTTAAGCAAAATGATTTTTACAGCCGCGCGATTATTACCGGAGTAACAAGAATTTCTAAAAATTCGTTGTTTTCGGATCTGAATAATCTGGAAGTAGACACAGTTACCTGCGACGCATATTCAGATTGTTTCGGGTTTACAGAGCAGGAAGTAATGGATGCACTGAAATGTCAGAATTTGGATAAGATGCGGGATGTGAAGGATTTGTACGACGGCTTTATTTTTGGCAAACAAAAAGATATGTACAATCCGTGGTCAATCTGCAATTATATCAGGCAGGGAGAACTTATTTCTTATTGGACGAATACGAGCAGTAATAAACTAATTGGTGATATCATCAGAAAGCATCCTGTCGGGCGAAAATATGAGATCGAACAGTTAATGTCCGGTGAAAAAGTGCATAAGGAAATCAACGAGAACATTACATTTCAGTATCTGGATGGCGATGAGAACAGTTTGTGGTCACTGTTATTATCTGTTGGTTATATTAAGGCTGAAAATGTGGTGCACAAAGTGGATACCATTGAGTGTGATGTGTCAGTTACGAATAAAGAAGTTATGGCAATGTTTCGTACAGAGATTCTTGGATTGATCGTAACACTTAGGGACAGGTATCGTATTGTTTCAAACCGTGAGAGTGGACGGGGCAGATATGATATTGCAATGTATCCGTTAGAGAAGAATCAGGATGCATTTCTTATGGAATTTAAGGTTTGGGATAAGAAGAAAGAAAAAAATCTGGAAGAGACAGTCGAAAGTGCGTTCCGGCAGATAGAAGAAAAAAAATATGTGACAGATCTTGTCACAGCAGGAATCAACGAAGAACGTATTTATAAGCTTGGTTTTGCATTTGCAGGAAAAGAAGTACTTGTGAAGGAGAAAATATAGCTTTTTTAGAAAATAAAATCTGTGATGATAAAAAATTGACATCTTGTGAGAAAAAGTATAAAATAACTAAAAACCTATCGGATAAGTATGAATTGCAAATTCTATCTGACGGAATGACAGAAAAAGAGGAACACGAAAATGGAACATATCACAAGAGAAGAAGCCTATGATTTATTGAAAAAGTACAACAAAGATCCTTTCCATATCCAGCATGCACTGACTGTGGAAGCTGTGATGAAATGGTATGCAGAGGAGCTTGGATTTGGCGCAGACGCAGAATACTGGGGTATTGTTGGTCTGCTTCATGATATTGATTTTGAACTTTATCCGGAAGAACACTGTATCAAAGCACCGGAACTTTTGCGCGAGGGTGGAGTCGGCGAAGACATCATACATGGCGTGGTTTCACATGGCTATGGAATTACCGTGGATGTTGCTCCGGAGCATGAGATGGAAAAAGTATTATTTGCAGCAGACGAGCTGACCGGTCTGATCTGGGCGGCAGCTTTGATGCGTCCGTCGAAAAGCACAAAAGACATGGAATTGAAATCCCTGAAGAAAAAGTATAAGAGCAAAGGGTTTGCCGCAGGCTGCTCCAGAGAAGTGATCGAGCGCGGAGCAGAGCAGCTTGGCTGGGAATTAGACAAACTGCTCACAATGACTTTGGAAGCAATGAAAGCTACGGAAGATGAGATTAATACAGAGATAGAAAAGTAAAAGAAACAGAGGTTTGGGAAGAAAACATCCGAACCTCTATTATTTTGCAATAAACAGAACACCAAGCGTACCGGGACCGCAGTGGCTTGACACGACACCACCGGCCCTGGTTTCTAATATCTCATGGAAAACACCGAGGCTTTCCAGATACGAGCGGACGGATTCCACCGTTGCAGCGTCACAGCCGGAATGTGTGATGAATACGCGGTCAGGTCTGGCTGCTTTTAAATCAGTTTCCATATCTTTTACATAGGACATGATAACAGAATTGATCTTTCCGCGGTATTTTTTTGTCGCATCCATAGCACCGTTTTCTACCACAATTTTTGGATGCAGCTTTAAGACACCACCGGCCATGGCAGCAACAGCGTTACAACGTCCGCCACGGTACAGGTAGGTGAGGGTATCCACGACAAAGCTTGCTCTGACATTTGGTTTTAAAGTTTCCATGACAGAAGCAATTTCGGATGCAGAGTGTCCGTTTTTTGCCATAATGGCAGCTTCTATCACAAGAAGTCCGATTCCGGTGGAGAGATTTGCGGAATCAATCACGGTGATCCGGTTTTCTGCTTCTAGTTCCCCGGCAGCAAGACGCATGACATTGCCGGATGTTGACATACTGTTTGAGATGGAAAAGCAGACAATCTCGCATCCTTCTTCCACATAAGGGCGAAAAAGTTCAATCGTTTCTGCCAGAGACGGGGCGGAAGTTTTTGGGGTTGTTTTATGCTCATCGGACCAGGAGTAAATCTCATCCGGTGTAATTGTTTTTCCATCTTCAAATTCCTCATCTCCGAGAAGAATATGAAGCGGGAGAATATCAATATCGTATTGTGCAACTAATTCTGCTGAGAGGTCGCATGTGCTGTCTGAAATTATTTTTACCATATTAAAAAAGTCCTTTCTGTGAAAAATATCCTATTTCTTCGCCCAGCCAAAATAGCAGCATATGAATCAAAAAAATAATCCAATAGGCTTTCGAAAAATAGTGTGCGAATGAGTTTATATGTCTCCAATTAATAAAATCCAAAAGAATCATTCCAATGGGATTTATTGAAATTGTAAGAAGAGATGCCAGGAAAGCCAGTATGACTCGTGTTATCCGCTTAGTTTGTGAAGAAATAATGGTTGCTCGCCCAATTTCAAATACACATATTCCCCATATTAAAATCATAACGAACACTGCCGGCAGAAGCAGAAAAAATAGAAATGGAAATATAAAATATATGACATTTAAGATCAAAAACAGGAACCAGTATATGGAAAAGGGAGTCAGATTTACTTTCATAATGTTCTCCTCCTGACATAAATACAGAAAATTGCGAAGCAACACTTTATTCTATAGTAACATAAAATATTCTGCACGACATACACAAAAATTTAATTTTTCATGAAAAAGTTATTAACGAGTATTGTCTGTACAAATTCCCACATGAAATTACAAAAAAATAGAATAAACAGTATATAACAGTTGACAACAGATATGCACTGTTATATACTGTTTGCTGTAAAGAGATATAAGATTGAAAATTGACATTTTTAATCTGGAAATTGTGCTAGCGCACAAAGATCCCCGATTTATGAAAAGCCGCTGAAGCGGCAGAATGAGAGGAAGTATGCATATTATCTTAAATCATTCCTCCATGGTGCCGATTTATGAACAGCTCATGGAGCAGATAAAATCAGATATTATCCAGTCTGAATTAAAAGAAGGAGAGGCACTGCCATCTGTGAGGACGCTCGCAGGGGAGCTTCGGATCAGTGCGCTGACGGTCAAGAAGGCTTACGATAAGCTGGAAGAAGAGGGATTTGTTACGACTGTTCATGGAAAAGGTACTTATGTATCTGCCTCGGATAAACAGCTTGCACTTGAAGCAAGGCAGAAAGCGATAGAAGATGACTTCGATAAAGTGATCGACCGGGCACTTTCCATGGGAATGAAGAAGGAAGAAATATCTGAGGTTGTAAAACTGATCTTGGATGAAAAGTAAATCAACAGGAAAATATCTGATAAGAAGGAAAATATAGATAACAGAGAAGTGCAGGTAGCAGAAAGGCGGAAATTGTATGATAACAATGCAAAATGTCCGGAAAACATATGGAAACTTTACTTTTGAAATATCAATGGAACTGCCGGAAGGACAGATACTGGGGTTGATCGGGAAAAACGGAGCAGGAAAAAGTACCGCGATCAAACTGATTCTTGGTCTTTGCCGGGCAGAGGAAGGAACTGTAACTGTTTTGGGAAGTGACAGTAAAGAACTTTCGGAAAAAGTCAAACAGGATATAGGAGTTTCTCTTGCAGAATCCGGATTTTCCGGGGAACTGACCGTAAACGATGTAAAACATATTTTAAAAAAAATGTATCATTCGTTTGATGAAAACTATTTTATAAAACAGAGTGAAAATTTAAAACTTCCGATGAATAAGAAAATCAAAGAATTTTCAACCGGAATGAAAGCGAAACTCCGCGTGCTGACAGCTATGACACACCATGCAAAGCTGCTGATCATGGATGAGCCGACAGCTGGACTGGATGTGGAGGCGAGAAACGAGATTTTAGATATGTTACGGGCTTATATTGCAGAGGATGAGAGCCGAAGTATACTTATTACATCCCATATTTCCACTGATTTAGAATCCCTGTGTGATGAACTTTATCTGATACATGATGGAAAACTCATTTTGCATGAAGCAACAGATGCAATCTTAGAGCAGTATGGCATTTTAAAGGTGAGTGAAGAACAATACCGCACGCTTGATCAAAGCTCTATTTTAAAAGTGCAGAAAGAAAATTACGGCTATGCATGTTTTACGAATGATAAGAAGTTTTATCAGGAAAATTATCCGCAGATTGCAGTGGAAAATGGAGGGATTGATGAGCTGATTCTTATGATGACAGGAGGGTACAGATAATGGCAGGTTTATTGGAAAAAGATATTCGGTTATTATGGGGAACAAAACAGACACTGGTAATTTTGTTTGCAATTGCAGTTGCAGTCGCATTTTCCGGCAACGGAAATTTTATCATTGGATATCTGCCGTTTGTGGTAGAGATGATTGCAATCAGCACGATTGCGTATGACGAGATGGATCATGGCTATCAGTTTTTATTGACACTGCCGATCAATAAAAAAACCTATGTAAGAGAAAAGTATCTGCTTTGTGCCGGAGGAGTAGTGGCAGCCTGGGTAATTGCAGTCTGCCTGTATCTGGTGTCAAAAGTGGTGCGTGGTATACCGGTTGTTGTGGCAGAAGATATGCTGACAGCCGCAGTGATTTTGCTAATCATTCTTTTGATCAGTTTTTTCATGATTCCGGCGCAGATTAAGTTTGGCTGTGAAAAGAGCCGGATTTTGACATTAGGAATGATGGGAGTAATTGCTGCGATTGCATATCTATGTGAGGTCGTGTTCGGAAAAGAACGGTTGTATCAGGCGCTGACCGTGATAGACAATATGAATGTGGCAGTTCTGGCTGGTAACATCATTGGGATCACACTGCTGACACTGTTCATTTCGTATCAGATCAGCAGGCGTATTATGGAAAAAAAGGAGTTTTAACAGGAATTAACAGATGATTTTTGCACCCATTTGGAAAAAAAGATATACTCATAGTATCAGGCTAAGGGGGGACATGAGTTCGTTTTTGTGTAATTGTGGTCACAGAAAAAGGAGAAGAACATGGATGAATTACAGCAGGAATTATTCAAATTACAGGATTTAAAATACAGAAATTTTCACAGTAAACTGATGCCGGGGATTGATAAGGAGACGATCATCGGGATCCGCACACCGGTACTGCGGAAATTTGCGAAAGAATTTGCAAAAACGGAAGCAGCAGAAGCTTTTTTGCAGGAGCTGCCACATACCTATTATGAGGAAAATAATCTTCATATGCAATTGATTTCAGATATCAAAGATTATGAGCGCTGTCTGGCAGAAGTGAAACGTTTTCTTCCATATATTAATAACTGGGCGACCTGCGATATTCCAAGACCAAAGTGCTTCGCAAAGCATAAAACCGAGCTTCTTCCTGTGATAAAAGAATGGATTGCATCCGGGAACACTTATACGATTCGCTATGGAATCGGAACGTTGATGAGCTTTTATCTGGACGAGGATTTTAAACCGGAATATATAGAACTTGTGGCATCTGTGCAGTCGGAAGAATACTATGTCAATATGATGATTGCATGGTATCTTGCAACGGCACTGGCAAAACAGTGGGATGCAACGATCCCATATCTGGAAGAACGAAAGTTATCACCGTGGGTGCATAGAAAGACGATTCAGAAAGCGGTGGACAGCTATCGCATCACAGATGAGCAGAAAGTTTATCTGAAAACACTGCGTGAAAACTGTTAAGACTAGTACATCGTTCTGTAAATAACTGAGCTAATAACTTGTATGAATTTCCATCTGCGTTATTGATTCAGTTAATTTTTGAACGCTGTACTGGAACTGATAAGGGCAGATTCATGGGGCTAAAAGAAATTTATATTCGGAGAGTTGTGGAAAGAGAACATGAAAAAATCACAGGAAAACGATGAAGAACAGAAATGGGATAAATTACTACAGATTCACACAACCGGACGTGATGATTCCAATTCAGATCAGTACCGATATCCATATGAACCGACGCCATATACGGTGTTAGAGCGGTTTGCTAATTCCGGGCTGCTTTGCAAGGAAAATACACTTTTAGATTATGGCTGTGGCAAAGGCAGAGCTGATTTTTTTCTTTCTTATCAGACACGCTGTCACACGATCGGTGTGGAATACAACGAGCGGATTTATGAGAAAGCGGTAGAAAACAGAGAACAGGGGGCTGCGGCAGGGCGGACAGAATTTGTACTAGCAGATGCAGTGCAGTTTTCAGTTCCGGCAGAGGTAGACCGGATCTACTTTTTTAATCCATTTTCGATAGAGATATTAAAGAAGGTTTTAGCGCGCGTGTTGGAATCTTATTATGAGAATCCGAGGGAATTGCTCTTGTTCTTTTATTATCCTTCGGATGAATATATTTCTTATTTAATGACAGTAGACGAACTTATCTTTTCCGATGAAATCGATTGCAAAGATTTGTTTCCGGGGGAAAATAAAAGAGAGCGGATTGTGGTGTTTGAGGTTGGATAACTACAGTGTGATTTGCAGTTTCGATACAGTCAGTATCCGTGCAGCAAATATGGCGATTGACATATCCAAAAACAGGTGGTAGTATAAAGTTCGAATGAGAGGGAATGAAGTTCTCCCTTGGGAAACCAGAACTGCTGAATATAGCTGATGACTTCTACGATTATTTGAAATTATAGTCGCAGAAGGCATCAGCTTTTTTGCGTCTATAGCAAAATAAGGAGGCTAAATCCTCTGCTCCTGCAAGAGCAGTCGCATTTTGCTTCGCAAAACAAGGAGGATTTATGTTAGCATCATTATCACTTATTTTTATTGTAGGGCTTGCAATGGGAGCCATTTGCCAGAAACTGAAGCTGCCACGGATCATCGGAATACTCGTCACCGGAATTGTGTTGGGACCGTATGTGCTCGATGCGGTATCTCCGGCGGTGGTCGTTCCAAGAATGGTAACTCTTATGGAGAAAAAATATGGCACAGAGAAAGCAATTCCACAGATGATCATGGCGGGCGTATCGTGTGACGATATTTTTGTGATTGTATTGTTTACAACATTTCTAAGTATTGCGCAGGGTGGTCATGCCAATGTACTTGATTTTGTAAATATTCCGGTGTCAATCGTACTTGGTATAATTTTAGGCGCAGTGACAGGTTATGGACTGTATCTTTTCTTTGAGATGACATATGCGAGAAAACACTGCGTGCGTAACAGTATAAAAGTAATCATTGTTCTTGGATTTTCCTTTTTACTGGTATCAGTGGAAGGATGGCTGGAAGGAAAAATTTCCTTATCAGGACTGCTTGCGGTGGTCGCTATGGCTTGTGTGATTAAAATGAAAAGCCCTGTATTTGTGTCAAAAAGGTTGTTGGAAAAGGAAAATTAAAAAAGATTTTTAGAAAGTATTTTGGCGGAAAGTGTGTTATATTGATTTCAGATAAAAGAAAATGACAGGGGTATCCGGAGATGATCAGAAAAGCAACAGAAGAAGATTTGTCGCGCATCGCAGAAATTTTTGTATTTAATAACAGAATCAATTATTTCCCAATTTTTAAGCAGGAAGAGTATTCATTTGGAGAATTGCAGGTTGTATCCATGATAGATCATTATTTCGGAAAAGGGGAAGTTCTGGAAAATCTGTATGTCGCCGATGAATGTGGAATTGTGAAAGGATTTATGGAAATCCATGGAACAGAAATCCGTAAATTGTATGTCGATCCATGCTTTCAAAGTGGTGGAATTGGAAAGAAATTAATAGAGCATGCAATTTCAACTTTTGATGTTGATCATTTGTGGGCGTTGGAGAAAAATACGAGAGCGATTGCATTTTATCATCGTCACGGATTTATGGAAAATGGAGAAAAAGAATTGGAAGAAGGCACGACAGAGTATATTGCAAAGTTGATAAGGGTGGAAGAAAATGTGCAGTTGGACGAGAAACCAATGCATAGAAAAATAATGAGAGAGGAGGTATAAGAGAAAAAATGGTAACAGATTACTTTGACGTAAAATTAGAAACAAAAGATCTTATTTTAAAGAAAGCAGAATTTGAGGACTGGAAGACAATTTATTATAACCTGTGGAGACACAAGGAGAGCGCAAAGTATATGCTCTGGCAGCCGACAGAGACAGACGAAGATGCAAAAGATCGAATGAAGCGCACGATTGCATTTGAAGAAAAACCGGAGAATAAGTATGCGTTATTTGTGTATTTAAAGAAAACGGGTGAAGCAATCGGTTTTGCAGGTATGCGTGAGTTAGAGCCGGGTATTTATGAAGAGACAGGCATTGCACTTGGACCGGAATTTGTGCAAAAAGGATATGGGCGACAGATACTTACGACACTTCTTGAGGAGGCGGGAAAACTGGGAGCAAAAGAATTCCATGCCTGCAACCGTATAGGCAATGCTGCGTCCAGAGTGTTACAGCTGTCATGTGGATTTGTATTCGATTCACTGTCAGAAGAAAAGACAGATCCAAGAACAGGTGAAACGTATGTTTTGGAGAACCATATTTACAGGTATTAGAAAGAAGGAAGGAAATGTATTTTGGAAGATTGAATGAACAGAATGTAGAGCAGTATATTGACTATTTAAAGCTTGCGATGCAGCAGGAGCCGGATATGATGACGGTGGAAGAGATAGATGAGGAAGGAATCAGGACAAGGCTTCGGGATTCATTTTATGAAAAGTCTGCATCAATTCTTGCGATGGAAAACAATCAGGTGGTAGGAAGAATTGAGTATCATTTTTATGGGTGTATTCAGGGTGGATATCGCATGGCATATGTGAATTGGGTATATGTTTTACCCGAATACCGGCATAGTGGCGTTGCCCGGAGGCTTTTTGCAGAATTTGAAAAAGACTGTAAAAAGCATGATATCCATCAATATTATCTGATCCGTGCTACCAACGAGAATGCCGACAGATTTTACAAAAAATTCGAAAATGTGCAGTTGGACGAGGAGCCGATGCTTCGGAAAATATTAAAAGACAATTGACAATGGTTATCGATGGTTATATGATATGTATATAACCATTGATAACCATTTTTACATAGACCATTGCGAAACTCTTAGAAGACGTGAGTTAAATTACGGAAAGTTGACAAGAGCAAAAGAAAACACTGGGGAACCGCCGGTTCTTAGAAGGCAGGAACGACTGTTAGTCGTGACTGGCTTCTTAGTACCGTTGCGAGTGACACGTAGCGGAAGCGTGTTTTCGTTGATATTGTTAACTTTTCGTAATATTCATAACGTAAAAAGGAGTTTCGCAATTGTCTACGATTTTTATATGCAGAAAGGAGCACATTATGTCCACAAATCCAACGAAACGAATTGAAGAGATTGACCGGAGACTGGAAGAACTTCCAAAAGGAACCCTGACCTATAAGAAGATCAATGGCAAAGAACAGCCGTATATCCAGCGGACGATTGACGGGAAATCAGTGAGTTATTATGTGAAAGTGTCCGAGCGGGAGAAGGTACTTGTGGAATTTGAGGAGCGCACAAAGCTGCAGGAAGAGAAAAAGCATCTGACGGCTTATGTGGAGGGACTGAAGGACATTCTTAAGCACAATCCATATCTCTCTGCCCAGGTGGTGATCGGGTATCAGGATTTTGGTGATTTTACCTGTGGACAGCAGTTTTATGTAGATAAGACGCATTTTATCACCGAGTGGCTCAGGGAAGGAACGAAGATCACATTGATCACCAGACCGAGAAGATTCGGCAAGACAACCCTGCTCAGTACGGTAAGAATGTTTTTTGATCCAAGATATGCTGATCATCCGGAATATTTCGATAAGCTGCGGGTATGGCAGGACGAAAGAAGCCGAAGTATGTTCGGAAGCACTCCGGTGATCTCCACAAGCTTTGGAGGCTGCAAGGGGATAGATTATAAGCAGTCTATCCGGGGAATGATGGGACAATTGGATACAATGTATGCACACCATGAATATTTACTCGACAGTCCAAGACTTACGGAGGAAGATAAAGAGACATTTAAAGAAACAAGATGGGGATTGTTTCATAATGATACAGGTCATATAGAAAATTCCATTAAGAAATTATGCGAATTGCTCTATAAACATTTTGGTGTAAAACCTATCGTGCTCATTGATGAGTATGATACACCTCTGATCGAAGCATACACGGATGGTTACTGGGATGAGATGATCACGACCTGCCGCCAGTTATTCCATAATACACTGAAAGAAAATGACTATCTTGGCAGAGCCATTATCACCGGAGTGACGAAAGTGTCGAAGAATTCACTTTTCTCTGACCTGAACAATCTGCTGGTTGCCACTGTGACAGATGATATCTACACGGACTGCTGTGGATTCACTGAGCAGGAGGTGATGGATGCATTAAAGTGCCAGAATATAGATGATATGAAAAAAGTGAAGGAAATGTACGATGGATTCATTATCGGTCATCAGAAAGATATTTATAATCCGTGGTCTATCGTGAACTATATGCATGATCGGCAGTTGAGATCTTATTGGATTCTTACCAGCAGCAACAAGCTGATCGGTGATATTATCTGCAGGCATCCGTATGATAAAAAGTACGAGATTGAACAGCTGATGACAGGAAAACCAATACACAAGGTGATCAACGAGAATATTACATTCCAGTATCTTGACGGAGATGAGAATAGTCTGTGGTCACTTCTCCTTGCAGTCGGATATATCAAGGCAGAGAACGTGGTGAAAGATAACGAATGGACAGAGTGTGATGTTTCCGTGACCAACAAAGAGGTTATGTCAATGTTCCGGACACAGATCATTGCCATGTTTTCGAATGGCAATATTGCATATGAGAATTTTACAAGGGCACTGATAAGGCATAGAACCTGGGATATGATCGGTGTGATGGAAGATATCGCCGAGTATTCCATGAGTTATTTTGATACCGCAAAGAATACAGGAAAACACGCCCCGGAGAATTTCTATCATGGTCTTGTTTTAGGACTTATTGTATCCATGCGTAAGGAATACCGCATTGTATCCAACCGGGAGAGTGGGGAAGGTCGTTATGACATTGCAATCTATCCTTTCGACAAAACAAAAGATGCCTATATCCTTGAATTTAAAGTTTTAAATGAACACAGAGAAAAGACGGTTCAGGAAACTGCACAGAATGCCCTGAAACAGATCCGGACCAGAAACTATGAAGCGGATCTTCTTGCTTATGGCATCCCAGCCGATCACATCTATAAACTCGGCTTTGGATTTCTCGGTAAGAAAGTCTGGGTAGTCTCTGATCCACCGGAGAAAGAAGAGAAGGATCAGGTCAGATCAGAGTGGGATAACCTGCGGTTCCGATAAAAAATTGCCGATGCACCAGTAAGGCACATCGGCAAAATGAAAAGCTTATAATTTGAAAATAAATCATTCTTCTTTTAGTTATCAGAAGCATCATCATCAGACATGCTGTAAACCTGACGTTTACGAGCCATCTCATCATTTTCAAGGTATTCATCATAGGAGGATACTTTATCAACAAAGGTTCCATCCGGTAAGAACTCGATGATACGGTTTGCAGTTGTCTGTACAACCTGATGGTCACGGGATGCAAAGAGAATAACACCCGGGAACTTGATCAGACCATTATTTAATGCTGTGATAGATTCCATGTCAAGGTGGTCGGTCGGTTCGTCAAGGATCAGAACATTACTTGCCTGGATCATCATGCGGGAGAGAAGCACGCGGACTTTCTCACCACCGGAAAGAACACGCATTTTCTTAGTTCCGTCTTCACCGGCAAAAAGCATACGTCCAAGGAAACCACGAACATAAGTAGCATCTTTGATCTCAGAATACTGTGTCAGCCAGTCTACGATCAGAAGATCGGTATCAAAGATTGCTGTGTTGTCCTTCGGGAAATAGGACTGGCTTGTTGTCACGCCCCATTTATAAGAGCCGGAATCAGGTTCCATTTCACCGGAGATGATCTTGAATAAAGTTGTTTTTGCAAGCTCATTTCCACCGACAAAAGCGATTTTATCTTCATGACCTACGATGAAAGATACATTGTCTAATACCTTGACACCGTCAATCGTCTTGGTGAGACCTTCCACAGTAAGAACTTCATTTCCAATCTCACGGCTTGGACGGAAGTCAATGTAAGGGTATTTACGGCTGGATGGACGGATCTCATCGAGCTGGATCTTTTCAAGAGCACGTTTTCTGGAAGTCGCCTGTTTGGATTTGGAAGCGTTTGCAGAGAAACGTGAAATAAATTCCTGTAACTCTTTAATCTTTTCTTCCTTCTTCTTGTTGGCTTCTTTCATCTGTTTTACAAGTAACTGGCTGGATTCATACCAGAAGTCGTAGTTTCCGGCATAAAGCTGGATCTTGCCATAATCGATATCTGCAATATTGGTACATACTTTATTTAAGAAGTAACGGTCATGGGAAACAACGATCACCGTATTTTCAAAATTGATGAGGAATTCTTCTAACCAGGAGATCGCATCTAAGTCCAAGTGGTTGGTAGGCTCATCTAAAAGAAGAATATCCGGATTTCCGAACAATGCCTGTGCAAGTAAAACTTTGACCTTTAAGGCACCAGGAAGCTCTGCCATCATAGAGTAATGGTAATCGGTAGAAATTCCAAGACCATTTAATAATGTTGCGGCATCGGATTCCGCATTCCAGCCATCCATCTCAGCAAATTCGCCTTCTAATTCGCTGGCACGGATACCATCTTCATCGGAAAAATCTTCTTTCATGTAGATGGCGTCTTTTTCCTTCATAATATCATAAAGTCTCTGGTTACCCATGATAACGGTATCAAGAACGGTAAAAGCATCATATTTAAAGTGATCCTGCTGTAAAAATGAGAGACGCTGTCCCGGAGTGATGACAACATCACCGTTTGTCGGTTCTAACTGACCGGATAAAATTTTTAAAAATGTGGACTTTCCGGCGCCGTTGGCACCAATCAGACCATAACAGTTTCCTTCAGTGAATTTGATATTTACATCTTCGAATAAGGCTTTTTTGCCTACACGTAACGTTACATTGTTTGCTTGTATCATTGTAATACCTCTATTTTACATATTTCTTGGTTTAAACGCATCATTCTTATTATACATAAAACCGTTGTTTTTTCAAGAAAAATCTATGCCAGGAAAATATAAGGAAAAAACAAGAGAAAATCTTTCTTGTTATGTAAAAATTTGTTATAATTATTCTAATCGGGGTTTTGTAAAAGGAGAAGTTGGGGATGGCAGAATTTAATAGGGAAGAAATAGATTATGAAGATCAGCTCAGGCAGTCGGAGCGTGAGCGCAAAGATTTGAAAAATATTATATATGAACTTCCGGTAGGACTGATCACGGTAAAAGGGGGAAATGAGCTGACGATTGACATCGCAAACCATGAATTTTGCAGGATGAGCGGATACGAATTGGCGGACTTCAGCATGGAAAAAATGAGCATGGCGCAGTTGATCCATATGGAAGATTACATGATGTTTGAGGATGCGGCGGAGGTCTGCCGCAGAGGGAAAACATCGGATGAATTTGAGGCGAGAATCGTTACAGCAGATCAGAACGTGATCTGGGCAATGTTTCAGTTTCAGATTTACACATACCGGAGTGCAGTGCCATACTATCTTGTATCCTGCTGGGACATTACAGAGCGCAAGAAGATGGAAAATGAGATCATGCTTGTGAACGAGCGCTATCATATGCTGGAAGAGGTCTCCGATGATATTGTCCTTGATTATGATGTGAAAAAACAGCAATTTGAGATACCGGAATGTTATCTGAAATTCGCAGAGGATAAAAGTGTGAAATATGCCGGGATAGAAGAACTTTACGGAGCCATACACCCGGACGACAGGGAAAGATTTCAGAAGATCTTTGAGACGGCGCTTCAACGGGAGATGAAAGGAACTGCGGAATACCGTCTGCGGCAGGGGGGAAAAGAATCCGGAAAATATGCTTATTTCAGAACCTATTATCAGAGTATCGCAGATTATGATGGAAAGATCAGCCACATCATAGGAAGAAGTTATGATATCAGCACAGAGCGGGCAGTCCGGGAGAAACTTCTGCGGGAAGTGCAGTTAGATCCGTTGACAAGGATTTACAATAAGACAGCCTCCGGAGAAATCGTAGATGCGTTTCTTGAAAAATCAACACAGGGAACGCATGTACTCTACGTCATTGATATTGACGACTTTAAGAAGATCAATGACACATTCGGACATACGGTTGGAGACATGGTGATATCGGATATTGCAACACTGATACGCGAACAGTTTACGGATGAAGCGGTTGTCGGACGTGTCGGTGGGGATGAATTTATGGTCTTTGTGAAGGACACTTCTTTGCAAGAGGCGGAGGCGAAAGCGGAACAGCTGTGCACAAACGTGCAGAAAACGCTTTCCGGGGATGGAGCAGTCATTGTTGTGACATTGAGTGTCGGTATGGCTGTGACAGGAAAAGACGGGTATGATTACAGTACGTTGTTTGAACGGGCAGATCATGCCATGTATCACATTAAGAAAAATGGGAAAAATCATTATGGCTTTGCAGGAGAGACCGAGGAAGGTGACTGTGAAGGAAAGTACCGCACGGAAGAAAAGGAAAACCGTAGAAATCTGGTGGCGGACAAAGAATTTTTAAATACAGCGTTCAGCCTGTTGTCACATGCAAGGGATATCAATGGTTCTCTGAATGTGCTCTTAGAACAGATTGGCAGAAAATATCAGATGAATATGGTATCTGTTTTTGAATATGCACCCGATGGAAAGAATATGTTACTTACCAACTGCTGGAGTGACATGGGACAGATTTATGAGAAGAATATACTTCCGATTACCTGGCCGAAACTGATGAAGGCTGAGGTGGGAGAATTTGTACAGACAACTCCAAAGTGGCAGGAAAAACGGAAGAAAGAGTGGCTGGAATGGTCAGGAAATGCCATCCCGATCCAGTCAATCGCTGCAGTAAAGTTTGAGTATTCGAATGGAAAAACCGGATGCATCGATGTTGGCTCGGTTGAACAGGGCAAGCAGTGGCGCACAGAGGAGATTGGAACTATCTGCGAACTGAGCAGAGTGGTTGCCGTATTTGTGACGCTGCGTGAGAAAATGCAGGAAGATCAGCAGGCAATCCATAAATTAAAAAACAGAGACCGGCTGACGGGCTTATATAATATGGAAGCTTTCAGGACAAAACTGGTACAGCTTCTGGAGGCAGAGGAAAATCCACAGGAGAATACTTATGCACTGACCATGGTGGATGTCAATAACTTTTCTTATGTCAACGAAAATTTCGGCGCAGAGATGGGAGACAGTATCCTGAAAGAATTTTCCCGGCTGCTGGAACGCAAAAAAGTAATGGCAGCATGCCGTATGTACTCGGATTATTTCCTTGTATTGTCCAGGGGAAAGAGCCAGCAGGAGATCCGGAGGCGCGTTAAGGAAGGAAATGAAGAGTTTGAGGCAAAGCTGCAGGAACGTTATCCCGCTGGAGGAATGAAGCTTTCGGCAGGAATCTGCTTCCTGTCAGGAAAGAGTTCGTTTGAGACGATACTGGAGAGCGCAAATCTTGCAAGAAAATATGCAAAAGAACACAATATCACATCCGGTGTTGTCTATATAGAAAAAATGCGTCAGACACGTGACGAACAGGTGCTGATCGCAACACGGTTTCATGCTGCGATCCAGCGTGGGGAGTTTGAAATGTTTTTACAGCCAAAGTTCCGGCTGAAAGAGAATACGATTTATGGGGCAGAGGCACTTGCAAGATGGCATTTCGGAGAGGACGGATACTTACAGCCAAACCGCTTTGTGCCGGCACTGGAATTGATGGGATATATCAAAGACCTTGATTTCTTTATATTAGAGCAGCTGCTGAAATATATGACAAAGTGGAAGAAATCCGGAAAAAGCCTGTTTACGATCTCAACTAATTTTTCGAGAAAACACTTTGAAAACGGTGGCGAGGCATTTTTGCAGCGGATGCATGAGACAATGGACAAGTATGACATTGATCCTTCCTATATTGAAGTGGAAGTTACCGAGAGCGTCATGACAGAAAAACTCGAAGACCTGAAGCACTGCATGATCGAACTGGCACAGATGGGATTCCGCATTGCCATTGATGACTTTGGTACGGGGTATTCGTCTTTGAGTGTCCTTTATGAAATACCGGCGAATGTTGTCAAGATAGATAAAAGTTTTACCGACAAAGTGATGGTGGACAACAAGGGGGAATTTGTATCCCAGATGGGAAAATTTATCCGTGCAGCCAAAGAAGAGATCGTTGTGGAGGGAATTGAGACGGAAGAACAGCGTCAGTTCTTGGAAAGCCATGGGTTTGAATATGGGCAGGGGTATCTGTTTGACCGGCCGATCCCGGCAGATGAATTTGAAAGAAAATATTTATAAATCTGTGCTTTTGGCAAGTGTTTTACTGCCGGGTGAGCAGTAACGTTTATAACTTTGTACTTTGTTTTGTACAGTCTGAATTCTTTACAACGGACAAATTAAATGCTAAAATGTGAATTAAGTCGAAAGCTGGCGGGGATAGTATTCTGCCCCGGGTTAGCAAAGACATTCTATCAATTTTTTATAATTTTAAGGAGGAATAAGTAATGTCCAGAGCAAAACAGTCAATGGACGGTAATACAGCAGCAGCTCATGTAGCATATGCGTTTACAGATGTTGCAGCTATTTACCCAATTACACCATCCAGCCCTATGGCAGATACTGTCGATCAGTGGTCAGCAGCAGGACAGGAAAATATCTTTGGCAATCAGGTCAAAGTTGTAGAAATGGAATCCGAAGCAGGTGCTGCAGGTGCAGTTCACGGTTCCCTTGCTGCAGGTGCATTAACAACAACATTTACAGCTTCCCAGGGTCTTTTATTAATGATCCCTAACATGTACAAAATCGCTGGTGAGCAGCTTCCATGTGTATTTGATGTTTCTGCACGTACCGTTGCAACACAGTCTTTAAATATTTTCGGTGATCACAGTGACGTATATGCCTGCCGTCAGACAGGTTTCGCTATGTTATGTGAGACAAACCCACAGGAAGTTATGGACTTAAGCCCGGTTGCTCATTTAGCAACAATCGAAGGAAAAGTTCCATTCATCAACTTCTTTGACGGATTCCGTACATCCCACGAGATCCAGAAGATCGAGAAATGGGATTATGCAGATTTGAAAGAAATGTGCAACATGGACGCAGTTGCTGCATTCCGTGCACATGCATTAAATCCAGAGCATCCAGCTATGCGTGGATCTCATGAGAATGGTGACGTTTTCTTCCAGCATCGTGAAGCTTGTAATACAGCTTACAATGAATTACCAGCTATCGTTGAAAAATACATGGCTAAGGTTAATGAAAAATTAGGAACAAACTACGACTTATTCAACTACTACGGAGCAGAAGATGCAGAGCGCGTTATCGTAGCTATGGGTTCTGTAAATGACGTAGCAGAAGAAGTAATCGACTACTTAACAGCTAAGGGCGAGAAAGTCGGATTAGTTAAAGTTCGTTTATACCGTCCATGGGTATCTGAAGCATTCTTAAAAGTTCTTCCAAAGACAGTTAAGAAAGTTGCAGTACTTGACAGAACAAAAGAGCCAGGAGCGCTTGGTGATCCATTATACTTAGACGTAGCAACAACTCTTCGTGAGGCAGGTCTTGATACAATCGTATTAACAGGCGGACGTTACGGATTAGGTTCCAAAGATACACCACCTTCAAGCTTATTCGCTGTATACAAAGAATTAGAGAAAGATGCTCCAAAAGCACGTTTCACAATTGGTATCGTAGATGACGTTACAAACTTAAGCTTACCAGAAGTAAAACCAGCTCCTATCACAGCTGCTGAAGGAACTGTAGAGTGCAAGTTCTGGGGACTTGGTGGTGACGGTACTGTAGGTGCTAACAAGAACTCTACAAAGATCATCGGTGACCACACAGACAAATACATCCAGGCTTACTTCCAGTATGACTCCAAGAAAACAGGTGGTGTTACAATTTCCCACTTAAGATTTGGTGACAAACCAATCAGAAGCCCATACTACATCAACCAGGCAGACTTCGTTGCATGTCACAACCCATCTTATGTAACAAAAGGATTCAAGATGGTTCAGGACGTGAAACCAGGCGGAGTATTCATGATCAACTGCCAGTGGTCAGATGAAGAGTTAGCTCATCACTTAAATGCAGAAGCTAAGAAATATATCGCTGATAACAACATTCAGTTATATACAATCAACGCTATTGACAAAGCAATTGAAATTGGTATGGGTAAACGTACTAATACAATTCTTCAGTCTGCATTCTTCAAACTTGCTAACGTAATGCCAATCGACGAAGCTGTTGATTTCATGAAAGCAGCTGCTAAGAAATCTTACGGTAAAAAAGGTGATGCAGTCGTAGAGATGAACTACAAAGCAATCGATGCTGGTGTAGATGCTGTACATAAAGTAGAAGTTCCAGCTTCCTGGTCTAACCCAGAAGCAGATCCAGCTCCAGCTAAATTAACAGGTCGTCCAGAGACAGTTAAGATGGTAGAAGATTTAATGAATCCAATCGCATTAATGGATGGTGATTCTCTTCCAGTATCTGCATTCATGGGCAACCCAGACGGACAGTTTGAGCAGGGTGCATCTGCATATGAGAAACGTGGTACAGCTGTAACAGTTCCTACATGGGATGCTGCTAAATGTATCCAGTGTAACCAGTGTGCATTTGTATGTTCACATGCTACGATCCGTCCATTCATGTTAAGTGAAGACGAAGTAAAAGCTGCTCCGGCTAACATCAAACTTGCTGATACAAAACCAAAAGCAAGCGAATACAAATATACAATGAGCGTATCTCCATTAGACTGTATGGGATGTGGTGAGTGTATCACTGTATGTCCAGTAGGTGCTATCGAGATGGTTCCACAGGAATCTCAGGCAGAAGAACAGCCAGTATTTGACTACTTAGTAGCAAACGTTGGCAAGAAACCTGGTATGCCAGCTGACAATACTGTAAAAGGTTCTCAGTTCAACCAGCCATTACTTGAGTTCTCCGGATCTTGTGCAGGATGTGCTGAAACATCTTACGCTCGTTTGATCACACAGTTATTTGGTGAGCATATGTACATCTCTAACGCTACCGGATGTTCTTCTATCTGGGGTGGCCCGGCTGCTACATCACCATATACTGTAAATAAAGATTCCAACAAAGGACCAGCTTGGGCTAACTCCTTATTCGAGGATAACGCTGAGCATGGTTTAGGTATGCAGATCGGTCAGGAAGTATTACGTGATCAGGCTATCGCAAGCGCTGAGAAATGTGCTTCTTCTGATAAGGCAAGTGCAGAATTAAAAGATGCATTCGCTAAATTCATGGAGACAAAACAGGATACAAAAGCAAATACTCCTGCAACAGAAGCTCTTGTAGCTGAATTAGAGAAAGCTGCAGCAGCTGGATGTCCAGATGCAAAAGCTGCTCTTGAGAAAAAAGATTACCTTGCTAAGAAGTCCGTATGGATCTTCGGTGGTGACGGATGGGCATATGATATCGGTTTCGGTGGATTAGACCATGTACTTGCTTCCGGACATAACGTAAACGTTATGGTATTCGATACAGAGATGTACTCTAATACAGGTGGACAGGCTTCTAAAGCTTCCAACATCGGTGAAGTTTGTCAGTTCGCTGCTGCTGGTAAAGAAGTTGGCAAGAAGAGCCTTGCTGAGATCGCTATGAGCTATGGTTACGTTTATGTAGCACAGATCGCTCTTGGTGCTAACATGGCTCAGGCTGTTAAAGTTCTTGCAGAAGCAGAAGCTTATGACGGACCATCCCTGATCATCGGATATGCTCCATGTGAGTTACACGGTGTGAAAGGTGGAATGAACCACTGCCAGGATGAGATGAAGAAAGCAGTAGCTGCTGGTTACTGGAACCTCTTCTCCTTCAACCCAGCTCTGAAAGCTGAAGGAAAGAATCCATTCACATTAACATCTAAACCAGGCGATGGAACATATCAGGAGTTCTTAAATAACGAGACACGTTACAGCAGATTAACAAGATCCTTCCCAGAAAGAGCTGCAAAACTCTTTGCTGCATCTGAGGAAGCTGCAAAAGCTCGTTACGAACATCTGTTAAGATTAGTTGAGTTATACAAATAAGATTTAGACATTGTCTGAGTCATTGTAAATTCCAGAAAGCCCGGAAAGGCGTAAGCCTTTCCGGGCTTTCTGCATTCAGGACAATAGAATGTTCGCGGAACATTCATTTTATTGTTTATAGAGAAAATGAAAAAAAGATTTTTTGTAGATAGTAGATTTTAAAAGATAGAAAGTTTATAATAACAATCATCAATCCGAATGATAAGAAAAGGAATTGTGACAAACCTATGAAATCAGTTTTAGAAATCTGCTGCGGCAGTTTTGAAGATGTAAAAACAGCATATGAAAATGGTGCCGACAGGGTAGAATTAAACAGTGCATTATATCTTGGCGGTCTTACCCCGTCACTGGCAAATCTGATCTGCGCGAAGGAACAGTGTGAGATTCCTGTTGTGGCGATGGTACGTCCGAGAGGTGGTGGATTCTGTTATTCTGCGGAGGAATATCAGACAATGATTTTGGATACAAAACTTTTGCTGGAGCATGGAGCAGACGGGATTGCTTTCGGATTTTTAAAAGAGGATCAAACCTTAGATACAGAACGTACAAAAGAAGTCATCTATCTGATACATGAGCAGGGAAGGGAAGCGGTGTTTCACCGCGCTTTTGACTGTGTTGCCGATCAGAAGAAAACGATCGAGCAATTGATTGGGCTTGGGGCAGACCGAATCTTAACGAGCGGCGGCGCACCGGATGTGTGGAGTGGAAGAGAACGGTTAAAACAGCTTCAGAAGGAATATGGAAGTGAGATTGAAATTCTTGCCGGAAGCGGTGTGAATGAGAACAATGTTAGAGAACTAATGACATATACAGGAGTTCATCAGGTACACAGTTCATGCCGGGTATGGAAAAAAGACATCACAACTTCGAATGAATACGTTGATTTCTCCTATGCAGGAATACAGGAAAAGAATCAATATGAAGTGGTGGATGCAGCAAAAGTACACAGACTGGCAGAATTGTGTTGACAAATACTTTGTGAAAACTTATAATAAAATTATATTTTAAGGATAGTTCACATGCAAATGTACTAAACCGGAAAAGTAAGACGCCGTTGGCTGCGTGAACTTTTTCGGCTTTTTTAATTTTGACGGCAGATTCCCAAAATGGTATCAGCTGTCTGGTGAGGAGGAGCAAATGCAGAACATAACCGGAAAGATTGCATTCGGGGGAATCGCAATCGGAAAAATCAAAGAGATTTCCAAAGAAAACAATGTAGTCAGACGAGTGAAGATTGAGGATGCGAAAGCAGAGATCGCACGTTTTGAGGCAGCCAGAGATCAGGCGGCAGAAGAACTGAAAGGACTTTATGACAAAGCGGTCAAAGAAGTAGGAGAGGCAAATGCAGCCATTTTTGAAGTGCACCAGATGATGTTGGAGGATGAAGACTATCTTGATTCTGTCCGGAATATCATCGAGGCACAGTCCGTCAACGCAGAGTTCGCCGTGGCAACGACTGGCGATAACTTTGCCAGAATGTTCGCAGATATGGACGACGATTATATGAAGGAACGTGCAGCAGATGTGAAGGACATCTCGGAGCGTGTGATCCGTGTTTTATCGCAGAAAGAAGAAAAGGTGAACACTTCTGGAGCAGAAAAAGAAAAATATATCATAGCAGCAGATGATCTTGCACCGAGTGAGACGATCCAGTTAGACCGTGAGACAGTGCTTGCCTTTGTGACACGACATGGCTCTACGAATTCACATACCGCAATCCTGGCGAGGACGATGAACATTCCGGCTCTGGTATCCACAGCAGTTCCGAAAGAAGTGAATGGAAAAATGGCGATCGTGGACGGATTCAAGGGGATCGTGATCATTGATCCGGATGAGGAGACATTAAGAGAATATGAGAAAAAGCAGCAGGACGAAAAGAACCGTCAGGAATTACTGCAGCAATTAAAGGGAAAGCCGACCGTCACGAAAGAGGGCAAAGAAATAAAATTGTATGCCAATATCGGCGAAGTGAAAGATTTAGGCGCTGTTTTACAGAATGATGCAGCAGGTATCGGACTTTTCAGAAGTGAGTTTTTATATTTGCAGAGTGACCATTTCCCAACAGAGGATGAGCAGTTCCAGTCCTATAAAACGGTTGCGGAAGTGATGGCAGGAAAAAAAGTCATTATCCGTACTCTGGATATTGGAGCAGACAAGCAGATCGATTACTTTGGACTCGAACACGAGGACAATCCGGCGCTTGGTTACCGTGCCGTGAGGATCTGTCTGGATCAGCCGGATATTTTCAAGACACAGTTGAGAGCACTGCTCCGCGCCAGCATGTTCGGCAATATTTCCATTATGATCCCGATGATCGCATCGGTATGGGAAGTGAGAAAAGTCAAAGAGATTATGGAAGAGGTAAAAGCAGAGCTGACCTCAGAAGGCATTCCGTTTAAAAATGTGGAATTTGGCATTATGATCGAGACACCGGCAGCGGTGATGATCGCAGATGAACTGGCAAAAGAGGTTGACTTTTTCAGTATTGGAACCAACGACCTGACACAGTATACGCTCGCGATCGACAGGCAGAATGCAAAGCTTGACCAGTTTTATGACTCCCATCATCCAGCAGTGCTCAAGATGATCCAGATGGTCATTGACAGCGCACACAAAGCGGGAATCTGGGCAGGTATCTGTGGGGAACTCGGGGCAGACTTAACGCTTACGGAGACATTTGTAAAAATGGGAATTGATGAATTATCGGTATCACCGGCAATGGTGCTGCCTGTAAGAGATAAAATATTAAATGCTTAATGTTTAAGGAGGAAATGAAAATGAAATCATTCAGTTACACAGTAAAAGACGAGTTGGGAATCCATGCAAGACCGGCAGGGATGCTTGTAAAGGAAGTGAAAAATTTCCAGAGCAAAGTAACACTTGAAAAAGATGGAAAATCTGTAGATGCTTCCCGACTGATGGCAGTTATGGGAATGGGAGTCAAAAAAGATCAGACTGTGACTGTAAAGGTAGAAGGCGACGACGAAGGTGCAGCATGTGATGCAATAAAAGCGTTCTTTGAAACGAATCTGTAAAACTCCGGTAGAAGATGGAAAAGATATTGGCTATTATGTATAGGTTTTAGATGCATATATAGTAAATGCTTACAAAAAAGAAAAATAAGCAGGAATAAAACTTGACATAATAAACAATGAATGTTAAAATTTTCTTAAATCAAGCGAATAAAATATTGGATTGTTACTGATAAGCAGGCAAAACCAGATTTTACATTTCTATACTTGGATTTTGTAAAATTTGGTTTTTCTTTTTAGAATGCACAGTAAAACAGAGGCTTTTATCAAATAAAAACGGAGTGGCATATGGTTATCCAGAAAGTGATTAATAACAACGTAATATCAGCATATGATGAGAATCAGCAGGAAGTTGTTATCATGGGTAAGGGGATTGGATTCAAGGCACATACGGGTGATGCGATTGATGAGAGCAGGGTCGAGAAGGTTTTCCGGATTGAGAACGAGAAGCTTTCCCGGCAGTTTCAGGAGATTTTAGAGAACATTCCATTAGAGCATATGCAGCTCACGAGTGATATCATTACCTATGCGAAAAAGAATCTGAATGTACAGTTGAATCAGAGTATTTATATCACACTGACAGATCATATCAATTTTGCGATTCAGAGACAGGTGCAGGGAATCCAGCTGAAGAATGCACTGCTGTGGGAAATCAAGAAGTTTTATCATCAGGAATACCTGATGGGAAAATATGCGATCAATCTTTTGAATGAAAAACTCGGAACAAAGTTTTCAGAGGATGAGGCGGGATTTATCGCACTCCATTTTGTGAATGCAGAGTACGATACAACGATCAACGATACCTTTGCAATGACGAATATGATACAGGGGATCTTAGAACTGGTCAAACAGGAGATGGGCATTGAATTTGATGAGGAATCGCTCCACTATGAGAGATTTGTCACACATCTGAAGTTTTTGGCACAGCGTCTTTACCGGCATGAGTTGTTGAAAGATGAGGAGATCGAATTTGCAAAGCTGATGGAGAACAAGTATCCGGGAGAGTATGAGTGCAGTAAACATATTGCAGAATATATTGAAAAAGAGTACGGCGGTCAGATATCCGGCGAGGAGATCATGTTTCTTGCGATACATATTAAGCGTGTCTGCATGACAGACTAAAGTACATCATAATACAGAAAAGAGGGATTAAGGTGTTCGATTTTTTGAAGAAAAAAGACAAAGGAATTGAGATTGGTGCACCGGTCAAAGGAAAGGCAGTTCCAATCAGTCAGGTAAGTGATCCGACATTCGGAGAAGAGATCTTAGGCAAGGGTGTTGCAATCCAGCCGGCAGATGGTAAGATATACGCACCGGCAGACGGCACGATCGAGATGTTATTTGATACGAAGCATGCAGTGAGCATGACGACCACAGAAGGCGTGGAATTGCTTGTGCATATCGGATTAGACACTGTCGCATTAAAGGGAGAACATTTTACCGCCCATAAAGGAAATGGGGATGCGGTGAAAAAAGGAGATCTTCTGATCTCGGTTGACCTTGAGGCAGTGAAAGCAGCAGGTTATGATGTGATCACACCTATGGTTGTATGCAACACATCGGACTATCAGACCGTGGAAGCAGTGACAGGATCTGATGTCAATCCGGGTGATACAGTTCTGATCTTAAAGAAATAAACAGACAGGGATCTGTGATATGAAAAACGTATTTTAGCCGTGTTTCTAACGGTATAAAATAAAACTAAAAGGGATTATAAAAAAAGGAGGAGCTTTTAGTATGATGAAGTATTTGCAGAAATTAGGAAAAGCTTTAATGCTTCCAGTTGCGTGTCTTCCAATCTGTGGTATCTTAATGGGTATTGGATATGCGCTTTGTCCATCTACCATGCAGGGTGGTGATGTTACCGGTATCGTTGAGATGATCGGTTTCTTCCTTGTAAAAGCAGGTGGAGCTTTAATTGATAACATGGCAATTCTTTTTGTTATCGGTGTCGGTGTCGGAATGGCAGACGACAATGATGGTACAGCAGGTCTTGCAGCATTAGCATCATGGTTAATGATGACAAACCTTCTTTCCGTAGGAACAGTTACAACATTAATGCCAGCAATCGCTGACAATGCAACAAAATCTCTTGCATTTGGTAAAATTGCAAACCCATTTATCGGTATCCTTGCAGGTATTATCGGTGCAACATGCTACAACAAATTCAAAGGTACAAAATTACCTGACTGGTTATCATTCTTCAGTGGTAAACGTTGCGTAGCAATCGTTGCAGGTGTTGTTTCTATTATTGTTTCAGCAATCCTGTTATTTATCTGGCCATTATTATTTGGTGCATTAGTTGCAATTGGTGAAAGTATTGTTGGACTTGGACCTGTTGGTGCAGGTATTTATGCATTCTTAAACAGATTACTGATTCCAACCGGATTACACCATGCATTAAACAACGTATTCTGGTTCGATACGATCGGACTTGGAGATCTGCAGCACTTCTGGGCAGGTGAGACATCTGCTGATGTATCATGGGATTTAGGTATGTATATGTCTGGATTCTTCCCATGTATGATGTTCGGTGTCCCGGGTGCAGCTCTTGCTATGGTTCACACAGCTAAGAGTGACAAGAAGAAATTAGCAATCGGACTTGTAGCTTCCGCAGCTCTTTGTGCATTCGTTTGTGGTGTTACAGAGCCATTCGAGTTTGGTTTCATGTTCCTTGCACCAGCTCTTTACGTTGTATATGCAGCATTATATGGTATCTTCACAGTTATTACTGTATTAGTTGGATTCAGAGCAGGATTCAGTTTCTCCGCCGGAGCAACTGACTTAATCTTCTCTGCACCCCTTCCGGCAGCAAAGAATACATGGATGATCATTCCTCTTGGAATCGCAGCATTTATCGTATTCTACGTTGTATTCCGTTTCGCTATCACAAAGTTTGACTTAAAGACTCCTGGTAGAGAAGATGATGATGTAGAAGCAGAGAAAAAAGTTGATCTTGGAAGCAGCGATTACACAACTGTAGCAGCAACAATCTTAGAAGGTGTTGGTGGTGCAGCAAACGTTACAAGCATTGATAACTGTATTACAAGACTTCGTCTTGAAGTAAAAGACAGCTCTTTAGTAGATGAGAAGAAAATCAAATCTGCCGGTGCAGCTGGCGTTATCAGACCAAGTAAAACAGCTGTTCAGGTTGTTGTTGGAACAAAAGTACAGTTCGTAGCTGATGAGTTCAAAAAATTATGTAAATAATGAACGGCAATTTTGAAGTATGAATATCATTCATAACAAAATAAGCAAATAAGTATAATCCCTTTCTTATCAGAAGCGGTTCCGTCTGGAACCGCTTCTTTTAAATCCACAGGATACCTTAAATTGTCAGCCACAGGATAACATAATGTAAAGGAAGGTTTTTCCTTTACAAGAAAAAGCGCAAATGGTAAAATAAATATAGTTTATTTTAAGCTGGCTGTGGGAGGAGACGTAAATGGCAGGTCTGTTTCAGAGAATAGCACAGAATTACCGGAAGAAGAAAAAAATTACACAGCCGTCCGCAAGGCTGAATGCAAAAGAAGATAAAACAGAACACGCAGGAAAAGTGACGCGTGCTAAGGAAAGGATACATAGTAAAGTGGAAAAAGAAGATTTTTTATTAAGTCAGATCGATGAATTCAGGGAGAAAGCAAAACAGTTACAGAATTTATTGACATCCAAGGAGAGCAAGGTACAGGAACTGCAGAATCTTGTGAATGAGAGAGAAGACAAAGCGCAGGAACTAGAGCAGATCTTAAGTGAGAGACAGGAAGAGGCAGATGAGATCGTATCTGATTTCAGCAAAAAAGTAGACGAGCTTGCAGAACGTGTCACCGCGAAGATGAATGAGATTGAAATAAGTGTCTCAAAGCAGGTCGCAGATGTGAAGAGAGTGACTGAGGAACAGTTAGAGGCAAACCGCAAGTTAAATGAGAATCAGATCGCAGCCAGCAAAAAGCTTGGAGAAGATCAGATCGAGGCAGGCAGGCAGTTTATCGAAGAACAGACAGCAGCCAATAAGAAAGTAAGCGATGAGCAGGTCGCAGAAGTGAAGGCATTGCTGGAGAATGCAACCTCCCAGCTGGATTCTATCAAAACGGATCTTTCAGAGAAAGTTCACTCCGAGAATGTAAAATGCTATCGCAATATTCAGGATCTGTTCAACGAGTTTGATTCTAAAATTGAAAAAATGGATGAGATGGAGAAAAGCGTTGGCGCTGTAAAGGGATATGTCAAAGTACTTTCCTGGTTTTCCATTATCAATTTTGTGATGCTGGTTGCATTTATTTTATATTCATTAGGCGTTTTTAATTTTTAAGGTAGTGAGGAATTTATGAATATTGAACCAAAAAAAGTATGGGTTGTCGGACATAAGAATCCGGATACGGATTCGATATGTGCGGCAATTTCTTATGCATATCTGAAAAACCAGCTGGGAGAGCGCCAGTATGTACCAAAGCGTGCCGGAGCGATCAGTGAGGAAACCCGGTATGTGCTGGATTATTTTAAGGTGGAGGATCCAGAATTAATTACAGATGTAGGGGCACAGCTCAAGGATATTTCCATCCGCAAAACAGCCGGCATCAGTTCGCAGATTTCTTTGAAAAAAGCATGGGAAACCATGAAAAAGTTAGATGTCGTAACACTTCCGGTGACAAACCGGCTTGGAAAGTTAGAGGGTGTGATCGTAACAAAGGATATTGCAACCTCTTACATGGATGTTTATGACAACCGGGTGTTGTCCAAAGCGAGAACCCAGTATAAGAATATTGCAGAGACTTTGGACGGCAATATTATCGCGGGAAATGAACATGCGTATTTTATCCGTGGAAAAGTTGTTGTCGGAGCGTCTGACCTTGGATTTTTATCGGAATACATCGAAGCGGATGATATGGTCATTCTCGGACCGCAGAAAGAAGTGCAGATTCGTGCATTAGAGTCCAATGCAAGCTGTATCATTGTAGGCTGTGGATTTGAGGTAGACCCGGAAGTCATTCAGATGGCGAATAAAAAAGACTGTGTGATTATCACAACACCATATGACACGTTTTCCATTGCCAGATTGATCAATCAGAGTATGCCAATCAAAGAATTTATGACGAGAGAGCATCTTGTGACATTTGATATTGATGATTATGTGGATGATGTCAAAGAGACAATGTCAAAAATCAGACACCGTGATTTCCCGATTTTGGATGAAAATGGAAACTATCTCGGAATGGTATCCAGACGTAACCTGATGAGCATGCAGAAAAAACAGATCATTCTGGTGGATCATAATGAGAAGTCGCAGGCAGTTGATAATATCAATGAAGCGGAGATTTTAGAGATCATAGATCATCACAGGATCGGAAGCTTAGAGACGATCTCTCCGGTCTATTTCAGAAATCAGCCGTTGGGATGTACGTCCACGATCATTTACCAGATGTTCGGTGAGAAAAATATCGAGATCCCGCAGCATATTGCAGGATTGTTATTGTCAGCGATTCTGTCAGACACGTTAATGTTCCGTTCTCCGACCTGCACACAGCTAGACATTCTGGCTGCAGAGGCTCTGGCAAAGATTGCAAAAGTAGATATTGAGACTCATGCAAAGAACATGTTCAAGGCGGGAAGCGATTTCAAAAATAAGACGACTGAGGAAATTTTTTATTCTGATTTCAAGATTTTCCATACGGATGAGTTTGACTTCGGAGTTGCACAGATCAGCGCCATGAGCCGTGAAGAACTTGATAAAGTAGCAGAGAAGCTCCGTCCGTTCTTAAAAGAAGTTCTGGGTGAGAAGCGGATCGACATGGTCTATGTGATGCTGACAGATATTTTGGAAGAGTCTTCCAGGGTGATTTTTGAGGGGCATGATGCAGGCAGGATCCTTGCAGATGCATTTGAAAGAGAAGAAAATGAAAATGGCATTCTCTTAGAGGGAATCATTTCAAGAAAGAAGCAGTTGATCCCGACTCTGATGAATGCGATGGCAGAGAAAGTCTGATTCTTTCATTGAAAACAGGAATGAGTAACCGATTGTCAAAAGGCAGTCAGTATAGGAATGATCAGTGGTTGAAAGTGCTTTGGCGCAGATCCCGTGGGGATTCGCCAAAGCACTTTTTGTATGCGCGGGAAAAAGTGGAATAATTCTTAAATCCACATTCATAACAGACATCCGTGATCGGTTTCCCGGATAGGATCAGTTCTTTTGCGAGCAGCAGACGTTTTGTGGAGAGATAGCTTCCAATACTGTATCCGGTCTGTTCTTTAAATGTGTGCATGAGGTAGTAGCGGCTTAAGTAAAACCGGGAGGAGAGATCATCAATATAGATAGACTCTGTTAAGTGTTCGTTCAGATAATTTAAAATGGACAGTATTTTTTCGCTCGAAGCAGAAGTCTCGATAAATTCTATTTTATTGTGTCCGGCGGCGCGGTTTAACTGGATCAGAAACTCTAAAAATAAAAGTTTATGATGCAGTTCATGTGCAAAATCAGAATCAGAGAGGGAGGCATCCAGATCTTTGGTAACGGCACCTAATCTGCTGTTTCCGAAGGAGTGAACGCGCAGTACATGGGACTTTTCTTCAAAAGCTTTCTGGAAACACAGGCTGAGATCGCTGTCCGAATCCCGGTATGCGGTCAGAAAATCCGGCGAAACGTAAATAATAATACGGTCATAGACAGCATCGGAGTGAATGACAGGTTTGTGTACCTCTCCGGCATGGACTAAGACGATGTCATTTTTTTTCAGGTCATAAGAGCGTCCTTCGATACAGTAAGTCACATCTCCGTTTAAGAGGATGAGAATTTTGTGAAAATCGTGATAGTGGTAGTGAAAGCTACGCATTTCCTCGTCTTTTAAATGAAACATTTTAAAATCTGTTGTCAGATAGCCGACTTTTTTATATTCTGGCATAATAAGTATCCTTTCCGTTTGTAAAATATCCGGTTTTGATTTCAGATAGGTTTTTCGCAGGGGTAAGTAAGCCTGCATCGCAAATGATAGATTTATTATAAAGAAAAAAAGCACAATTTGCAATATAGACAACACAGAAGTTGTATATGTTTTAAATTGTGTTTTGTATAATTAGCTTATATATGGAAGGCAGACAGATTTTCTGAGGCTTTACATAGGCAGTTTCAAAACAGGAAAAGATAAAAACAGAAGAACATGACAAGCAGAAAGGTGGATTTATTTTATGAAGAATTTCAGCAATTATACAGATTATGACAAAAAAGATAATTTACATTTTGAATCCAAAGCGGTACATGGGGCGCTCGGAACAGAACCGTTGACCGGAGCAGTCAGCATGCCGATTTTCCAGGCAGTGACTTACAGACATCCGGCACTTGGAGAGTCCACAGGCTTTGCGTACAGCCGTCTGGAGAACCCTACCAGACAGGAGTTAGAGCGTACCATGGCAATCCTTGAGGGTGGAATCAAAGCATTTGCATTTTCCAGCGGACAGGCTGCAAATATGGCTGTATTTTCTCTGCTGAATCCGGGAGACCATGTTCTTCTTTCTGATGATATTTATGGCGGAACCTTCCGTATTATCGGTGACGTGTTCGGAAAATACGGCATTGAGCACACTTACGTGGAGATGGATGATCTTGACGCAGTGAAGGCAGCAATCAAGCCAAATACAAAAATGTTTTTCGTTGAGACACCGACCAACCCGATGATGAAAGTGGCAGATATTCAGGCTTTATCTGAGATTGCAAAAAGCGTTGGGGCACTTATGGTGGTTGATAACACATTTTTAACACCATATTTCCAGAATCCGTTAAAATTAGGTGCTGATATCGTGACACACAGTTCCACCAAATACCTTGGCGGACACAATGATACACTTTCCGGAATTGTTGTGGTAAAAGACAATGAGGAGATCGCAGAGAAAATACACATTCATATCAAATCCCATGGAAGCCAGTTAGCGCCGATGGATTGCTGGCTGTTACTCCGCGGGATCAAGACACTGCCGGTCCGCATGGACAGACATAATGAGAATGCAAAGAAGGTGGCAGAGTGGTTAAGAACCCAGCCGAAGGTAAAGAAAGTTTATTATGTCGGATTTGAAGATCACAAGGATTACGCGACAACGATCAAACAGACAAGAGGATTCGGCGGAATGATCTCCTTTACCGTAGATTCTTTTGAGACAGTACAGAAGATTTTAAGAAATGTGGATATGATCATGTTCGCAGAGAGCCTTGGCGGAACGGAAACACTGATCACTTACCCGACCACACAGACACACGAAGATACACCGAAGGATGTCAAGGAAAAATTAGGCATTACAGACCGCTTCCTGCGTATGTCTGTCGGTATTGAAAATGTGGAAGATATCATTGCCGACCTTGACCGTGCAATGAATTCATAAAAGAAATGGATAGGGACTGTCAGAAGATGGCAGTCCCTGGATTTGTCTCTAGGATATAGGTAAAAAGACACAGAAAGAGGGAAAACTATGAAATTTACAAAAATGCAGGCGTTTGGAAACGATTATGTATATATAGATGCAATTCATCAGGAACTTAAAAATCTGCCGGAACTTGCAAGATTCGTAAGTGACAGGCATTTTGCGATCGGTTCTGACGGAATGGTTTTGATCTGCCCGTCAGACAAGGGGGATTTCCGTATGCGTATGTTTAACCCGGACGGAACGGAAGGCGAGATGTGCGGAAATGCACTGCGCAGTGTCGGAAAATACGTGTACGACCACAGACTGACCGATAAGACAGAGCTTGTGATCGAGACTCTGGGCGGCATGCAGCATCTGACACTGACAGTGACAGACGGTTATGTATCTAACATCCGGGCAGATATCGGGGAACCGAGACTTTCTACAAAAGTGATCCCAATCAACACAGAAATGGATACATTTGTCGATCAGCCGGTACAGGTATTAGACCGCACCTTTCACATTACTGCGGTTTCATGGGGAAATCCGCACTGTGCAATGTTTGTCGATTCTGTGGCAGAACTTGACGTGGAAAAATACGGAAAAGAGATTGAATATATGACATCCATTTTCCCTAATAAAACGAATGTTACTTTTACGGAGTTTGTGAGCAGGGATTATCTGAAGATCCGTGAGTGGGAGCGCGGAACCGGTGAGACGATAGGTTGTGGAACCGGATGCGCTACTGCGGTAGTGACTGCGATTCTGACCGGAAAATGTGACCGCAAGGTGACCGTGGAACAGATTGGCGGACCACTTCTGATCGAGTGGGATGAGAAAACGAACCATCTTTTTATGACAGGTCCATCCCATACCGTATTTGAGGCTGAGATCGATGCATCCCATATTTTAAAATAAGATGATCACGGAAACCTGTATGCGAAAAGAATAATTGTTTTACGAGTATTTTTATAGCCAGATCAGAAAATAAGAAAAACGATACGTTGAAAGAAAAAAGGAAACGATAAAATGAAATTAAGTAAGATTTGTGAGGAAATTGAATACACACTTCTTCAGGGAAGCCTTGAAACAGAAGTGCGTGATATTATTTATGATTCCAGAAAGATTGCACCGGAAACGATGTTTGTCTGCATGGTAGGGGCAGTGACAGACGGTCATAAATATATCCCGGATGCGGTCGAAAAAGAAGCTTCCGTGATCGTGCTGGAGAAGGAAGAGGAGGCAGCGCAGATTCCAGAAAACATCACTGTGTTAAAAGTGGAGTCCGCTCGTCAGGCACTTGCGCTGATGTCCGCTGCATTGTTTGACCATCCGGCAAGAAAGCTTGTCACCATCGGACTGACCGGAACGAAAGGAAAGACGACCACCACTTATATGATCAAAAAAGTACTTGAGATGGCAGGAAAGAAAGTCGGACTGATTGGAACCATCGGTGCGATGATCGGAGAGGAGCATCTGCCATCAAAGAATACAACACCGGAATCCTACGAATTACACCGCATGTTTGCTGCCATGGTGGAAGCTGGCTGTGAATATGTGGTCATGGAAGTTTCTTCCCAGGGGTTAAAATTAGACCGTACAGCCGGTATTTTATTTGATTATGGTATTTTTACAAATCTTTCACCGGATCATATCGGACCGGCGGAGCATGCTTCATTTGAGGAATATATGGAGTGCAAGAGTCTTCTTTTCCGCCAGTGCAGGATTGGAATTGTCAACGCAGATGATGAACATGTGGACGGTATCTTAAAAGGACATACATGCGAAGTGAAAACGTTTTCAGCAGAAAGAGAAGCAGATCTCATGGCATCTGATATTGGATTTATCAATGAGGATGGAAAGCTTGGAATGCATTTTAAAGTGAGTGGCTGCATGGACTGTCAGGCGAAAGTTCATATTCCGGGAAGATTTTCGGTATACAATTCCATGGTGACCATGTTAGTGTGTCATCTGGCTGGAATTTCGGACGAGGCAATTTTAGAGGGACTTTCCAAAGTGCAGGTAAAAGGAAGAGTGGAAATGCTTCCGGTATCCAAAGATTATACGCTGATCATTGACTATGCACATAATGAAGTGAGCACAAGAAGCGTTCTCACGACATTGATGGAATATCACCCAAAGCGTCTGATCTGTGTGTACGGCGGCGGCGGCAACCGCTCTAAACTCCGCAGATATGATATGGGTGAGGTGACAGGTGAGATGGCAGATCTCTGTGTGCTGACCTGCGATAACCCAAGGGATGAGGAAATCCGTGATATTAACAATGATATCAAAGTCGGTCTGGCGAGAAGCAACGGCAAATACATCGAGATTGACGACAGGAAAGAAGCGATCGCTTACTGCATGAAAAATGCAAAGCCGGGCGATATGATCGTGCTCCTCGGAAAAGGACACGAAGATTATCAGGAGATCAAAGGTGTGAAATATCATTTTGATGAGAGAGAAGCGGTGGCTGAAATCTTGGATGAGATGAAGGCAGGAAAACGTTAAGTTTTTATCAGACAAATGAAAATAAGAAAACGCCGGGTTTAGAGCGTTGATGAACAAAAAAGAAAAGCCCTGAGGGAATGTATGCAGACATTCTTTCAAGGCTTTTCCAAATTAAGAAGGGGGTTATAATTAATAAAACCCATGTCGTGGTATCACCACAACAATTAACATTATGCACCAGATTCGACAAAAAATCCAGTGAATTTATTGTGAACAAAAAATGTACGAATGTGGTTATAGATTGTAGAAATTCAGTAAAACGTCATATGTTTTGAGGTGGAAAGATGATATAATGTACGCGAAGGCAAAAGTGTGCATGGAATGGGTGAAATTTATGACACGAAAGTACGATATAGGAATGTTTTTGGTATATATAATAATATTATGTCTGATTGTTTCACATAAATATCCTCAAAACAGTGAGAACCTTATGAAAATGACATCAGATGATCCATTCGTGATAGAAAATAAAGAATTCACGTTAGCTGATTATGCGTACACAGAAAATAAGTCATCCTTCTTTTTCCTGTTAAAAGATGAAAATGACAATACTTACATAATGTCTGCAACCAAATTCCCACTTGTAGACAGATATGAGTTATTTGATCGCAAAATATTTTATGATAAAGAGATTTTAGAAAAGAAAGATTTTTACAACAAAGTAGTTGTTGTGAATGAAAACGACAAGTTAGTCCTTCAAGAAAAAAAGATATTTCCGATACAGTACTTGTGTATTGTATTAACGGCAGTTGTTTTGATAATTCGGATTCTTGCTGGATTTATAAAAAAAAGATGAATGAAAGTCCAATTTTCGATACGGAAAATTGGACTTTTCGGCAAGTTGGGAGAAGATAGAAAAATGGGATTAGATATTGGTAGACTTTTATATGGGATACGAACAAAATATCAGATTAGCGTGAATGATATTTGTAGAGGTATTTGTGGAGTATCAACCTATTGCATGTATGAAAATGATGAAATGATACCAGATATATTATCGGTAAATATATTTTTGGACAGGATGGGATTTGGAATATTGGGATTGACGGCTTATATTTCTGAAAAAGAAGTAGTTTATTTTAAATGGAAAGAAAGTACCAGAGCGTGTATTCGAAATGAAAACTATAAAAAACTGGGGATGTTACTGGAGCATATGCCGACCGGAAATGTTTCACTAAATAAGAAGATCAGAGAGCAGTATGCATGGTTCATAAAAGGGATTGTGGCTGAGAAAGATACTGCAGATTTAAAGAAAGCAACAGAATGTTATGAGAAGGCATTGGAATGTACCTGTGGTTTTTTGATAAAATCGCAGAAAATAGAGGGAACTTTCAGTGTAAGAGAGATACATATTTATGCTATATATCTGAATTTGTTATGCAAAGTAAATCCAAAGGAAAAAGAAGAAGTTATTTCAAGATTTTATCAGTTAATGCAGTATGTTAATGTTCATTATGTAGAAGAACAGCAGAAAGTAAAGATATATCCGCTTCTTGTCTGTCTTTGGGGAAATCTTGTAATAGAGGGGAAAGATACAGAAGGCTCATTTGAAATATTTGAAAAAACACTTGAATTATTGCGAAAACAAAAATCGTTGTATTGTTTATTGGAAATTATGCGTCTGCATATTTTGGTAGGTTTGAAAGAAAAGCGGGATATGAGCAAAGAGCAGGAAGATATCAAGATATTACAAAGTTTTTTTGAAGAATTTGGCTATCGAGCTCAAAGTCAGATATATGTGCCGCAGGCAAATGAAATTATGCTGGAGCATGTAGGACAATATCTTTCAACAGAAAGAAAAAAAGTAAATTTTACACAGGAAAAAATCAGTGATGGAATCTGTAGTGTGGAAAGTTATTCAAGGATTGAAAATGGTCGTAAACCAACACGGAATAATTATAAAGCATTAACAGAAAAAATTGGTACGGAGAATCGATATTATATAGAATTGGTCAATACAGGAAATATTGATGCGTTACTTTTGCGTAGAGAGATTTCACGTATTTTATTTTCCGAGAAAAGCATGGATAAAGTGTGGGAAAGTTTGGAAAAATTAATGGAAATACTTGGAGAAGATGAATGTGCACAGAATAAGCAATATTTAAAATTTATCGAAATATGTATAGAAAAGGAATACAGTCATATGTCTGAGGAAATATGTTGTGAAGAGTATAGAAAAGTCTTAGCATATTCTATGAATGAAAATTTAATAGGTGAAAAAAAGCATATCTATACAAAAGTTGAGATTAACCTAATCAACCATATATCTGTCTGTTTAGCAAAATCTGGGAAAAAAGAACAGGCAATGAGATTGATTAGAGCATTTTTGGAAGATACGGACCAGATGAAAGAAGATAAGTATCATGAAACAAAATTGGCAAAGCTTAATTATGGAAGGTGGTTATCTGATAGTGGTGAGTACTCGAAAGCAGACAGCATTTTCATGGATGGAGCAAAGCAAATTATGGAAAGAGACAGGGCTGAATTATTGGATCAGTATATTGGAGAAATTGCGTATAATAAATATCTGATGAATGGTTCTGAAAAGAATGAACAGATAAAAAGGTATTCATTATACGCATTGGTACTGAGTAAATTATTTGGAACAGATAGAATTTATAAAAATAGTTTTAATTTCTTTGAGAAAATAAAAGATGAATAAATTTTATATATCGTCATTTTCAGTTTCACCATGAAGTGAAGTCGGGGCAACAGGTGAAGTAGAAGCAATAAAGGTGTATTTTCCGAAATTCACGGTGACAAGTAATAATAATAAAATAAATAAAGTTTTGTTTTTTTCATATGAATTCATTCTCCTTTTCTTTTGAATACACTCATTTTAGGTGCAAGTAGTACAAAGTAACATGACGTTTTATTGAAAAAATATTTTTTCAGTAAAACGTCATGTTATTTTGAGAGTAATATAGATATTATAAATATACAAATATTTAATAAAAGGGAAGGAGGAAAATGGGGTTAATTGATACTGTAGTGACACTACCATTAATATTTAGGAGGATAATGTATGAGTATATTCACAACGACCATATATGGTGAAAAAATGAGAAAAAAACAAATATATGTGACATTATGCCTCATTGCATTGGCGATGCTTGGAATGTGTTTCTTTTATTTAAAGAAAACAGGATGGGGAATGACAGGTGACAAAGCATGGAATGAATTGTTGGATCTGGATAAAAATGTGACATTGGAACAACTTGAGGCAAAGGGATATATAAATGTAACGGGATGTCTGGATGAGGAAAACGAAACGATTAGTGAATTTATCGATAATGCAGGAAACAGGCGTCCGGCTGTTCTTAGACTTACAAGTAATGAGAATGATGATTTGTGCGCAAAGATACTTTTATATGATAAAGAATATAACCTAATTCAGATGTGGACTATGTATCCAACAAGGCAGCAGGCTGTAGCTCCGGGAAAATGCTTTTCGACGGATGTGGTTACAAGTGATAGGGATGGCATTGTAACTGTTACATTAAAAAATATTCAGAATCCAACAGATCCGGCAGAGGAAATATTGCAGGACGAGGTGCTCTGTAAATGGAAAAAGTAAATAATGACTAAAATGCATCCGCGGAGTCGAGAACCTGAGTTGAAGAAATTTGGGTTCTCTTTTTGATATTCATTTTGTCAGTTAAATCATTAAAAATAGATTGCAGGCATATGATCTGGGATTTTATAATCGGTCTTAAGATGATGAAATAAAGAAAAAAAGATATGTCCGTTATATGTCGTTAGAAGAAAAAAGGCTATGTTTACATACGTTATATGGTATAATAATTACAGCGGAGGTATGCCAGCTTCGTCAGCAGATTCTGTTAGATTAAATTTGAATACAAAGTAGGAGGCGGGGTCATATGAAAAAAAAGATACAGGCATTGTGCGCATCTTTATTTATGGGAATCTTATTATTCATGGCAGGAGTTCAAACATTTGCGGAGCCATCTTATACATCTAAGTTTTCTGATTGGGGAAATTTGCTTAAACAATATGCAAATGATGAAAATGGAAATGAAATGATATATGCGAGAGGAAAGAATGGAGTTATAACAAATAAGGAAGTAGAACAGGCAATAGCGTTTTATGATACTTTTGGAATGAGTGCGGAAGAAGCAAGGAAACAGGCAATTTTATATGTTGAGGAACGGGAGGCATTATATCAGCAGGCAATTGAAGCTGGATATACCGTGACAGATAAAGAAGTATATGATTATTTAGAGGAATTAAAGCAATTTATCAATCAGTCAGAGAATAAAGAAGATGCAATGGCGATTATAGAGCAATTCGATTCAGAAGAAGATTATTGGAATTATGAATTCGAAGTTTATAAAAAAGATTTGCCGATACAGAAGTATATGGCAGCAAAGGAAAAAGAGTTTAAAGAAGTTGCGCCACAGGCAAAAAGCATAAATGAAATAGAAGAAGAATGGCAGGAGTATTATGAACAGATAAAAGCGCAGGCTGTTGAAAACGAAGAGTTTAAAGTAGTAGACTAAATTGTAAAAAATCTTTATTTTAACAATATTGTCAGCGGCTAAGGAGGATATATATGGGGAAAAAGAGAATTTATGTGGCATTATGCCTCATCGCATTGGCGATGCTTGGAATATGTTTCTTTTATTTAAAGAAAACAGGATGGGGAATGACAGGTGACAAAGCATGGAATGAATTGTTGGATCTGGATAAAAATGTGACATTGGAACAACTTGAGGCAAAGGGATATATAAATGTAACGGGATGTCTGGATGAGGAAAACGAAACGATTAGTGAATTTATCGATAATGCTGGAAACAGGCGTCCGGCTGTTCTTAGACTTACAAGCAATGAGAATGATGATTTGTGTGCTAAGATACTGTTATATGATAAGGATTATAATTTTATTCAGATGTGGACGATGTATCCTAACAGACAGCAGGCTGTAGCTCCGGGAAAATGTTTTTCAACGGATGTGGTTTCAAGTAATAAAGATGGAGTTGTAACAGTAACATTAAAAAATATCCAGAATCCAACGGTTCCGACAGAAGAAATACTGCAGGATGAGATGCTTTATAAATGGAAAAATTAAAATTGTCAAAAAATTAACAAAACAGCTTGTTTTTTTCATGTTGTGTGATAGAATGAAAAAGCAATTGAATAATGAGAGGAAAAAGCAATTCGAAGAGGAGAAGAGCAAATTATGAAAAAAAGATTACACATTCTTTTCATGGCACTTCTGGCAATGGCTGTACTGGGCGGATGTGGCGCAGATGGCACAGGAGAGTCTTCGGAGGATACTTCCTCTAAGGAGCAGAATGTACAGGAGACAGAAATCAGTGAAGGACCTGTATACGGCGGCTCCGTTGTTGTAGGCATACAGCAGGATATTGACAGTCTTGACCCACATAAGGCAACTGCGGCAGGAACTAAAGAGATTCTGTTTAATGTTTTCGAAGGTTTGGTAAAACCGGATGAGAACGGTAACCTGATTTGCGCTGTAGCAAGTGATTACAGCATCTCAGACGATGGATTAGTATATACTTTTACATTGAGAGATGGTGTGAAGTTTCATAATGGTAACGATGTGACATGTGAGGACGTGAAGTACTCATTAGAAAGAGTGGCAGGTCTTTTAGATGGAACGCCATTAGTTGCAACTTTACAGACAATTCAGGCAGTTGATATTTTAGATGATAAGACGGTTCAGGTGACAGTGGATACACCGAATACAGAACTGATCTACAGTTTTGTAACTGCAATTATTCCTGCAGGAAGCGGAGAAGATGCAGAGGCGGATCCGGTTGGAACAGGACCGTTTTCTTTTGTTTCTTACACTCCACAGGAGGGAATCGTTCTTGCGAAGAATGAAAATTACTGGCAGGAAGGACTTCCTTATCTTGATGAGGTAGATTTTAAAATTGTGGGAAGTGCAGATACTGCATTGTTAGAGCTTCAGGGTGGAAGCATTGATATTTATGCATACCTGACAGATTCCCAGGCGAACGAGTTAAAGGACAGCTTTAATGTGATCTCATCTCCATCCAATGTTGTGCAGGCATTGTTCTTAAACAATGACTATGAACCGCTTTCTGACGTGAAGGTACGTCAGGCGATCTGCTACGCACTGGATAAAGATATGGTGAATGAGTTCGTAGCCGGCGGAAACGGAACACTCATCAGCTCCGCAATGCTCCCTACATTAAAAGACTACTATGAGGACTTAAATGATCTTTATGGTACTTCTGCCAATGTGGAAAAGGCAAAAGAGCTTCTTACAGAGGCAGGATATGCAGATGGATTTGATCTTGCGATCGCAGTTCCATCTGTTTATGAGTTCCATATGCAGACCGCAGAGGTTGTGGTAGAACAGTTAAAAGCAGTGGGAATCAACGCAACGATTGATGCTGTAGAATGGAATACCTGGTTAGAAGATGTTTATACCAACAGAGAGTATCAGGCAACGATCAGTGGTATCACATGCAGTGACCTGACACCGGGATATCTGTTGAACCGTTTCCAGACAGATTCGAAAAAGAACTTTGTGAACTTCAAGAGCACAGAGTATGATGAACTCTGGAAAGCGACACAGGAAACACAGGATGCAGCAGAGAAGGCAGCAGACTATAAAAAGCTTCAGACAATTCTTGCTGAGGAAGCAGCCAGTGCATTTATCCAGGTTCCGGCGAACACAACAGCATTTAATAAGAACCTTGCAGGATACAAATTCTATCCGATTTATGTACAGGATATGAGTACAGTTTACTTTGTAAAATAAGACGGACACAAAAAATAGTGCCGTTATCATCTGATCAGAAAGGAAAGCAGACACATGAAATTTTTAATAAAAAAAATATGCACTCTCATTATGACATTGTTTCTCGTTTCAGTAGCTGCTTTCCTTGCTTTTCAGGTAATTCCGGGAGATGTGGTACGTTCCATATTAGGAACGGAGGCAACACCGGAGAGAGAGGCACAGCTTCGAGAAGAGCTTGGATTGGATAAACCACTGGTAGAACGGTATATTTCCTGGGCAGATGATGTACTGCACGGGGATTTTGGCGTGAGTTACCGGTATTCCAAGAATATGAATGAAATGATGTCCGTGAAGGAATTGATAGGAGATAAGCTGCCGGTGACACTTTATCTGGCAGTGATTTCATTTATCATGATCGTACTTGTGTCAATTCCTTTGGGGGTATTGTGGGCAAAATGTGGAAGCAGGTTCTTAGATGCAGTCTTTGGAGTCTTGACGCAGGTCACGATGGCGGTTCCATCATTTTTTCTTGGAATTTTAGTGACTTACCTGTGTGGCATTGTATTAAAATGGTTTGTACCGGGCGGGTACATAAGTTATCAGGAGAATATGACCGGATTTTTAGCATATTTACTGTTCCCGGCAATTTCGATCGCTTTACCGAAAATAGCGATGACTGCACGCTTTTTGCGTAATTCCATGTTGACGGAGATGAAGCTTGACTATGTGAGGACTGCTTACAGCAAGGGCTGCAGCAAGAATCAGGTCATGTTTGGCCATGTCTTAAAAAATGCCATGATGCCGGTCATTACATTTCTCGGCATGATGATCGCAGAAATTTTGGCAGGAAGTATCGTGGTAGAACAGGTGTTTGCACTGCCTGGGATCGGCAGGCTTCTGATCAGTTCGGTCGGAACAAGAGACCTTCCGGTTGTGGAGATTTTGATTTTATATATTACCTTTGTGGTGATTTTTGTTTATTTTATCGTGGATATTCTTTACCGGGTGATCGATCCGAGAATCCGTAAGAGTGAATAAAAGCCGCAGGACAGATGTTTCCTTTTGCAGAGGAGCAGGCGGCATTGTGCAGGGATAGGCTTGTGATACGGAGTGTGAAACCTATGGAAAATAAGAAAAGAAAAAAATGGAACGGATATCTTGCAGCAGGCCTGTTTATGACAGGTCTTGCTGTGTTTTTGGGGATTTTGGGATGCTTCTGGACACCATATAGTACAACTGCCATGTCAGCAGCAGAGAAATTTACAGCGCCTTCCATGCATCATATTTTTGGAACAGACAATTTCGGAAGGGATATTTTTTCAAGAGTGATGCAGGGATTGGGAACAACGCTTGTGATCAGCACATCGGTCGTCCTTTTTTCAACTGTGGCAGGTGTTTTGTTAGGAGCATTTACCGGATATTTCGGAGGCATTTTAGATGAGATCCTCATGCGTATCACGGATGCGGTGAACGGATTCCCAAGTATTCTGCTTACGCTTGTGATCATATCTTTACTTGGAAAAGGCAGGCAGAATGTGATCATCGCACTTGGGATCGTATTTATCCCAAGCTTTGTGCGGATTGTCCGCGGAGAATTTTTACGTCTTCGTGATGCGGATTATATAAAAAGAGCAAGGCTGATGGGAGTAAGCAGGCTTCGTATTCTGTTCGTACATATTTTACCAAATATTTTTTCCGTGCTGCTCGTTTCAGTGATGATCGGTTTTAATAATGCGATCCTTGCGGAGTCTGGTATGAGCTATCTTGGAATCGGAGTACAGGCACCGGATGCCAGTCTTGGCATGATGCTGTCAGATGCACAGGGATATTTGCAGACAGCACCCTGGTATGCACTGTTTCCGGGACTTGCAATCGTATGGGTCGTGCTTGGATTTTCACTGCTGGGCGAAGGTATCCGGAAATGGGACGGGAGCAGGGCAGAGTAGAGGCTGTGTGGTAGAATGAATGACAGACTGGGGATAAGTATATGAAAGTGGAACAGCAAAAAGACAGCAAACAGAAAAAAATTGTTCAGATAGAAGATTTATCCGTTTCTTTTGATGGCATGGAAGTTGTTAAGCATGTAAATATAGAAGTGAACAGTGGTGAGATCGTAGGAATTGTCGGAGAATCAGGATCCGGAAAATCAATCACCTCACTGACACTCATGGGGCTTCTGTCAAAGCAGGCACAGGTGACATCCGGGAAAATAATCGTGGATGGGGAAGTATTAAGAGAAGCAGACAGACCTTTTGATGAGAAAATGTACCGCAGATTTCAGGGAAGCCGGATGTCCATGATATTTCAGGAGCCGATGACCTCCTTAAATCCGACAAAAAAAGCCGGTGTCCAGGTGGATGAGATCGTAAGGCTTCATACGGATCTTGAGAAAGAGAAGCGTTACGAAAAAGTACTGGAAACTTTTCAGGCAGTCGGGCTTAAGGATGCGAAGAAGGTTTATGACAGTTATCCGCACCAGCTGTCCGGAGGCATGAGACAGCGGGTGATGATCGCCATGGCGGTGATCCTGCATCCGGATCTGATCATAGCAGATGAACCTACGACGGCATTGGATGTGACGATCCAGACACAGATCGTGGAATTGTTAAAAGACATCAACAAGAGTGAACAGAATGCAATGCTTTTTATCACACATGACCTGAATCTGGCAAGACGTATCTGCCATAAGATCGTTGTCATGAAAGACGGAGTTGTGGTGGAAGCCGATGAAACAGAGAAGATTTTCATGCATCCGAAGGAAGCATACACAAGAAATCTGATCGAGGCAGTTCCTTCCAGGTTAAAGCCGAGGGTTTCCGTAAAGAAAGAGAGCAATACAAAGGTTCTTACAGTAAAAGATCTGTCTGTATATTATGAAGACAGATCCAATTCTATTTTCAAAAAGAAAGAAAAACAATATGCGGTAGAACATGTCAGTTTTGATGTGTATGAGGGAGAAAGTCTCGGTCTGGTCGGTGAGAGCGGCTGCGGAAAGACGTCGCTCTCTAAGGCGATCCTTGGAATGCAGGAGCATATGTCGGGAGAGGTGAGCTGTCATGTCAGCCGCCCACAGATGATTTTTCAGGATCCGTACAGCAGCCTGAATCCATCCAAAACGATCGGGTGGCTATTGATGGAACCGCTCAGGGCAGCCGGTATTCTGGATAAAAAGTGTGCAATGTCTAAGGCTGACCGTAAGGCAGCGGCTTATGACATGCTTGCCCGTGTCGGAATGGATGAGAAGTATTTCCATCGTCTGCCATCCGAATTGTCCGGGGGACAGAGACAGAGAATCAGTATCGCACAGGCGCTTATCACAAATCCGGGGTTTATCATTGCAGATGAACCGGTATCTGCACTGGATGTGACCATTCAGGCACAGATCATGGAACTTTTACAGAAGCTGCAGGAAGAAATGAACCTGTCATATCTGTTCATATCCCATGATATCAATGTAGTTTATCATATGTGCGACCGTATCATGGTTATGAAGGATGGAAGAATGATTGAAATAGGGGAGACAGAAGATATTTTTCACGATCCGAAAGAAGCCTATACGAAGAGTCTGCTCGTATAACAAAATAAATGTATGATAGTTTAGTAGGGATTTCATATAATAATTGCCGAAACAATGTGAGTATGGTAACATATATAGGCAAAAGAAAAGCTTTGAAAGAGAAATTTTCTATTTTTAAGAAACAGGAGAAATAAAGAGTGGCAATTGATCAGAGTAGAATTCGTAATTTTTGTATTATCGCACATATCGATCACGGCAAATCAACGCTGGCGGATCGTATCATAGAGAGTACCGGAACACTCACAAGCCGTGAGATGCAGGCACAGGTGCTCGACAATATGGATTTGGAAAGAGAGCGTGGAATCACGATCAAATCGCAGGCAGTCCGTATTATTTATAAGGCAAAAGATGGGGAAGAGTATATTTTTAACCTCATTGACACACCGGGACACGTGGATTTTAACTATGAGGTATCCAGAAGTCTGGCGGCGTGTGACGGAGCAATTTTAGTTGTGGATGCAGCACAGGGCGTGGAGGCGCAGACACTTGCTAACGTGTATCTGGCGTTAGACCATGATCTGGATGTTATGCCGGTCATCAATAAGATTGACCTTCCGAGCGCACAGCCGGATGAAGTGATTCAGGAGATTGAGGATGTGATCGGAATTGAAGCGCATGATGCACCGCGGATCTCTGCAAAAACCGGACTGAATATCGATCAGGTGTTAGAGCAGATCGTGGAGAAAATCCCGGCACCGACCGGTGATCCGGATGCACCGTTAAAAGCACTGATTTTTGATGCGCTTTATGATTCCTACAAGGGCGTGATCGTGTTCTGCCGTGTGAAGGAAGGAACGGTAAAAGTAGGGGATAAGATCAAAATGATGGCAACCGGAGCTATGGACGAAGTGACTGAGGTTGGAAACTTTGGTGCAGGTCAGTTTATTCCGTGTGATGAGCTGTCTGCAGGTATGGTAGGTTATATCTGTGCGAGCATTAAGAACGTGCGGGATACCCGCGTGGGCGATACAGTAACGAATGCAGACCGCCCATGTGCAGAGGCACTTCCGGGATACAAAAAGGTCAATCCGATGGTTTATTGTGGTCTTTACCCGGCGGACAGTGCAAAGTATCCGGATCTGAGAGATGCACTGGAAAAATTACAGATCAACGATGCCTCTTTGTATTTTGAGCCTGAGACATCCCTTGCTTTGGGCTTTGGATTCCGCTGCGGTTTCCTTGGACTGCTTCATTTAGAGATCATCCAGGAACGTCTGGAGAGGGAATTTAACCTTGATCTTGTGACAACGGCTCCGGGCGTTGTATACAAGGTGCATAAGACAAACGGCGAAGTCATTGACCTGACAAATCCGTCAAACTTGCCGGATCCGTCCGAAATTGATTACATGGAAGAGCCGATTGTTTCCGCGGAAATCATGGTGACAAAAGACTATGTCGGTGCAATCATGACGTTATGTCAGGAGCGGCGCGGTGTCTATATCAGCATGGAATATCTGGAGGAAACACGTGCACTCATCAAATACGATCTTCCGTTGAACGAGATCATTTACGATTTCTTTGACGCATTAAAGTCACGTTCGAGAGGATATGCGTCTTTTGACTATGAGATGAAAGGATATGAGCCGTCTGAGCTTGTAAAACTCGATATTCTCATCAATAAGGAGCAGGTCGATGCACTTTCCTTTATCGTGTTCAAAGACAGTGCTTACGAGCGTGGAAGAAAAATGTGTGAGCGTCTGAAAGAGGAGATTCCAAGACACTTATTTGAGATCCCAATCCAGGCGGCAGTCGGTGGCAAAGTCATTGCGCGAGAGACGGTAAAAGCAATGCGTAAAGACGTACTTGCCAAGTGTTATGGTGGTGATATCTCTCGTAAGAAGAAACTTCTGGAGAAACAGAAGGAAGGTAAGAAACGTATGCGTCAGGTTGGTAACGTGGAGATTCCACAGGAAGCCTTCATGAGCGTATTAAAGTTAGACGAGGATTAAGATTTTGGAGTTATATATTCATATTCCATTTTGTGTGAAAAAATGTGATTACTGCGATTTCCTTTCTTTTGCGGCAGACGAGCAGACGCAGAAGAGTTACGTGGCGGCACTGCAGAAGGAACTTGCTTTTTACGGAGCAAAGTATAAAGATCGCAGGATCACGACGATTTTTATCGGCGGCGGTACCCCTTCCTGGCTGAAGGAAGACTATATGCAGGCAATCATGGAGACGGTATATCACTATTTTTCGGTGGAACAGGATGCAGAGATCACGATCGAGTGCAATCCGGGTACAATCACGGAGCATAAATTTGAAGTTTATCGCAGAATCGGAATCAACCGTCTGAGTATCGGATTACAGTCGGTGCACAATGAGGAGCTTAAGATTCTTGGAAGGATCCATACGTTTGAGCAGTTTTTAAAGACGTATGACATGGCGAGAAAACATGGATTTTCCAATATCAATATCGACCTGATGAGTTCATTGCCGGGGCAGACACCGGAGATTTTCTGCGATTCCCTGTATCAGGTTTTAAAATTAAAACCGGAACATATTTCTGTCTACTCACTCATCATTGAGAAGGGCACGCCGTTTTATGAACTGTATCGGTTTGATGCAGTCAGGCAGGCGGCGGGAATGCAGACAGAATCTCTCCCGACGGAGGAGGAGGAATACCAGACCACGAAGATGACACAGCACATTTTAAAGGAGGCCGGTTATCACTGGTATGAGATATCCAATTTTGCAAAGCCGGGATATGAGTGCAGACACAATATCGGTTACTGGAAACGCGTCGATTATCTCGGTGTGGGACTTGGCGCATCCTCCCTGATCGACAATGTACGGTATTCCAATACGAGGGATTTATATACGTATCTGTCAGTTCCAGCGGACAGCTTACACGAGACAGCCGCGCAGATCACGCGAAACGAGCAGATGGAAGAGTTTATGTTTCTTGGGCTCCGCATGCGGGATGGATTTTACCGGGATGAGTTTACGCAGGCTTTTGGCATTCCGATTGAGGCAGTCTACGGTGATGCATTGAATCATTTACAACAGGAAGAACTTCTCTTAAAACGTGAGGGACGTATTTACCTGACGGATAAAGGTATGGACTTAAATAATTATGTGGTGGCACAGTTTATGTTGTAATTTAGGATGCAATTGTTCCATAAATGAACAATGTGAAAATACAAAAATTGTCAAATCACAATAAAAAACAAATATTCACACAAAGAACAATTCAAACCCTTCTGGTTTGTATTTATACTCAAAGTATCAAAAAGGTATAAATGCAAAGCAGGAGGGTTTTTTATGAGATACGGGCATTTTGATAATGAACACAGAGAGTATGTGATCGAGAAAGTCGATCTGCCGACATCCTGGACAAATTATCTTGGGGTAGAGAATTTGGCTGTGGTTGTCAATCATACAGCAGGAGGATATTCTTTCTATAAGAGTCCGGAATATCACAGAATCACACGTTTCCATGGAAACAGTATTCCAATGGACCGGCCGGGATATTATGTATACATCCGTGATAACGAGAAAAAAGAAGACGGAACCAATGACTATTTTAGTATTTCCTGGCAGCCGGTCGCAAAAGATTTAGACAAGGCAAAATACCAGTGCCGTCATGGAATGTCCTACACGGCATATGAATGCGAGTACGACCATATTAAGGCATCCCAGACATTGTTTGTCCCAATCGGGGATGATGTGGTTTTGTGGGATGTCAGAGTGAAAAATGACGGAGAAAAAGTAAGAGATTTAAGCCTTTTCTCTTATCTGGAATTTTCGTTCCATTCCATCAACATTGATAATCAGAACTTCCAGATGAGTCTTTATTGCGCAGGAAGCTCTTACAAAGACGGAATCATCGAGGAAGATTTGTTCTATGAACCGGATGGATATCAGTATTTTACTGCGAATTTTGAACCGGACGGTTTTGACTGCATGAGAGATAAATTCCTTGGTATGTATCACACGGAGGACAATCCGGTTGCAGTGATCAACGGCAAATGCAGCGGTTCTTTTGAAAAGGGCGGCAACCACTGTGGCTCCTTACAGAAGAATATCGTTTTACAGCCGGGCGAGGAAAAACGTTTCATTTTCATGCTGGGTGAAGGAAATCGCGAAGCCGGAAAAGTGATGCGTGAGAAATACAGTAATTTTGAAAATGTGGACAGAGCATTTGCTGAATTACATAACTACTGGGAAAGAAAATGCAGCAAATTACAGATTGAGACACCGAATGAGGGAATGAACACACTGATCAATACCTGGACATTATATCAGTCAGAGATCAATGTCATGTTCTCAAGATTTGCTTCCTTCATCGAAGTTGGTGGAAGAACCGGTCTGGGTTATCGTGACACGGCACAGGATGCAATGACGATTCCGCACTCCAACCCGGAAAAATGCAGACAGCGTATTGAAGAACTATTAAATGGTCTGGTTTCCAAAGGCTATGGTTTGCATCTGTTTGATCCGGCATGGTTTGAGAAGAAAGAGGAAACATCTGAGGATGAGTTTAAATCACCAACCGTTATCCCGACTTCTGAAAAAGACCGTATCCACGGACCGGAAGATGCATGCTCTGACGATGCACTGTGGCTGATCGCTTCCATCGTCGAATACATCAAAGAGACCGGAGATGTCTCTTTTGCAGATAAGATCGTTCCGTATGCCGATGGCGGTGAGGACAGAGTTTATGACCATATGAAGGCAATTTTGAACTTCTCCGAAGAACAGGTTGGCGCAGACGGTATCTGTAAGGGACTCCGCGCAGACTGGAATGACTGCTTAAACCTTGGCGGAGGAGAGAGTGCGATGGTATCCTTCCTGCATTACTGGGCATTGCAGAACTTTATTGAACTGGCAGAGTACTTAAACCGTACCGAGGATGCAGAGCATTATAAAAAAGTTGCAGAGAAAGTAAAAGCTGCCTGTGACAGAGAACTCTGGGACAAAGAATGGTATATCCGCGGTATCACGAAAAAAGGCAAAAAGATTGGAACTATGGAAGATGAGGAAGGAAAGGTCCATCTGGAATCGAACGCTTGGGCAGTACTTTCCGGTGCGGCAGATCACGACAAAGCAGTGAAAGCTATGGACGCAGTCGATAAATATCTGTATACACCTTACGGAATCCTTTTGAATACACCGGCATATACAAAACCGGACACAAGTATCGGATTTATCACAAAAGTATATCCGGGATTAAAAGAGAACTCTGCAATTTTCTCACATCCAAATCCATGGGCGTGGGCAGCAGAGTGTAAACTTGGACGTGGAGATATGGCAATGAAATATTACGACGCGCTCTGCCCATACTGGCAGAATGACATGATCGAGATCCGTGAATCGGAGCCATATTCTTACTGTCAGTTTGTAGTTGGAAAAGACCACACAGCGTTTGGCCGTGCAAGACATCCATTTATGACAGGCTCCGGCGGCTGGGCATACTTCTCCGCAACGCGATACATGCTTGGAATCCGTCCGGATTTTGATACATTGGAGATCGATCCATGTATTCCGGCAGACTGGAAAGAATTTAAAGCAATCCGTAACTGGAGAGGTGCCGTATATCACATCCATATCAACAATGAAGCAGGAGTGATGAAAGGCGTGAAAGAAATCTATGTAGACCACGAAAAAGTAGAGACAATTCCACAGATGCAGGCAGGAACAGAGCATTTCGTAGAAATAGTAATGGGATAACAGTGAATCAGAAAGGGGATTTTATGATGATTAAATTTGGCACGGGTGGCTGGAGAGCCATTATCGGGGATGATTTTACAAAACAGAATATTCAGACGCTTGCAAAAGCTCTCGCAACAAAGATGAAAGATGAAGGCGTGACAGAAAAAGGAATCGTCATGGGGTATGACAGAAGATTCCTTTCCAAAGAGGCAATGCAGTGGGCGGCTGTTGTATTTGCAACAGAAGGCATCAAGGCATATCTGATCAATAAATCATCACCGACACCACTTGTGATGTTTTACGTGATGAAACATGAGTTTCCGTATGGAATGATGATCACGGCAAGCCATAACCCGGCAATCTACAACGGTATTAAAGTGTTTACTGCAGGAGGAAGAGACGCAGACGAGTTCCAGACAAAAGAAATCGAGGAATACATCCAGGCAATCAAAGAGCCGGTAGAGGCTATGGAGTACGAGGAAGGAAAGGAAAAAGGACTGATTGAAGAAATCTATCCGTTGAATGAGTATATTGACAGCATTATGGCAGAAATCAATATGGAGGCAATCCGAAGCACCGGACTGCGTGTGGCGTTAGATCCGATGTACGGTGTCAGTGAGACATCACTCCGTATTATTTTGCAGACCGCACGCTGTGAGGTAGAGACGATCCACGACAGACATGATACGTTATTTGGAGGAAAACTTCCTTCTCCATCAGCGGCAACATTACACCAGCTGCAGAATTTTGTGGTAGACCGTGGCTTTGACATCGGAATCGCAACAGACGGTGATGCAGACCGTATCGGAGTTATTGACGATACCGGAAAGTTCCTGCATCCAAATGAAATTCTGGTACTGTTATATTACTATCTGGAAAAATACAAAGGCTGGCACGGTCCGGTCGTACGGAATATCTGTACTACATGTGTCTTGGATAAGGTTGCAGAAGAGTTTGGTGAAAAATGCTATGAAGTTCCAGTTGGATTTAAGCATATTTCAGCTAAGATGAATGAGACAGATGCCGTGATCGGCGGTGAATCTTCCGGTGGACTTACCGTTCGTGGACATATCAAAGGAAAAGATGGAATCTATGCGGCAATGCTTTTAGTAGAAATGATCGCAGTGACCGGAAAGAGACTTTCCGAGATTATCAAAGAGATCGAGGCGCAGTATGGTGCAATCTCCATGGAAGAGCATGATTATCATTTCTCCAATGAGAAGAAAGCTGAGATCCGGAAAGTGCTTCTGGAAGAAAAACGGATTCCGGAACTTCCATTTAAGATTGATCACGTAAGTTATCTGGATGGCAGCAAAGTTTATTTTGAAAACGGCGGCTGGGTGATCGCAAGATTCTCTGGAACAGAGCCATTGCTCCGTATTTTTGCCGAGATGCCGGATACTGCGGATGCTGCAAAAGTAGTGAAATTATATGAGGACTTTTTGGGATTAAAATAAACACAGACTGGAAGCAGAGCGCAAGCAAAGGGGGATGCCGTTGGCATATCCCCTTTTGTCAGTGTGGAAAGAGTTGCAAGGCAACTTATGATTCTGCTATACTTAAGACAAGATTTCAGAGTGGAGCGAATTGTTATGAAAAAATGGGGGAGTAAGAAACTGCCGTCACTTCAGATTACATTAATGGCTGTTTTCGCAGCATCCTGGCTGATACCGATCGCAGTTTTTTCTTTTTTTATCTTTTATACCTATCAGAATGCATACATTGAAAAATCAGACAATCTGATCAAGAATGCGGTCAATGTTTCCGGTGTGCTTGTGATGAATGAGATTGACGAGGCGGTGACGAAGATGCAGAAGCCTACCTATGAGGGGGAATGGGAGAGCATGTTCGACAAATACGCCAAAGGGAAAGTGACAAGAGCAGATTATCTGACATCGATCAAGGCTTCTTTGATCTCCAAATTTTATATGGATGACCAGATCGCGCGGTATGCATTTTATATGACAGGGGATGAGTCGGCATGCTGCTATTCCGGCAAAAACGGATACAGTTATGAGGACTATATGACGTATGTGCAGCCGGTCGTAGATGAGGTCATGCAAAAAGACAGCGACTATGTGGAAGTATATATCATTGATAATCAGATCTATCTTATGCGGAATCTTTACACGGTAAAAGATTACAAAAAATATGGAACGCTCGTGGTCGGAATCAACCGGAGCAGTCTGTTTCAGAAAATTCCGTTAGAAGAGTCACAGAATATCCGTATTTCTGTGAATGGAGAAGCGGAATATCTGACAAAGGGAAAACATGCAGATGAGGCAGATGAGAAGAAAGAAAATGTCTATGATCAGTTAGTGCAGGTGAACCGGGGACTGACTATGGGACAGCGTGTGACAGGAATTACAGACCGGAATTATGCCGGATATGCTTTTTATGCTGCAACAGATAATTACGAATTGTCGATCTATTATCTTATGGATGAGAAAGAACTGTATTCCGGCATTGCACATCTGAATGTGATCGTGGTCATTACGCTGGCGGCAATGGCATGTCTGATGCTTCTGACTTATTTTTATCTGAGCCGTCAGATCGAACATCCGTTAAAGCGCCTGATGGACGCTTCTAAGGAGATTAAGGATGGAAAGTTCGGAAGTGTCATCGATGGAGAGCAGATGCCGAATATGGAATTTGACAGTCTGGTTTCTTCTTTTAATGCGATGTCACTGCAGGTAAAACATTTGTTTGATACCGTTTATATGGAGAAGATGGCGACAAAGGATGCACAGATCGCAGCGCTGCAGGCACAGATCAATCCGCATTTTTTGAATAATACGCTGGAAATGATGAACTGGCAGGCGAGAATGAACAATGATATTGAGGTCTGCAAGATGATCGAGTCGTTGGGAACCGTTCTGGATTCGAGCATGAACCGCAGGAATGACAGGCTGGTGCGCCTTGCAGATGAACTCCGCTGTGGAGATGCCTTTTTATATATTATGTCCATGCGTTTTGGACAGAGGTTAAAAGTAGAGCGGAACATCGATGAAAGCTTACAGCAGATTTATGTGCCACAGTTGATCTTACAGCCGCTTTTGGAAAATGCGATCAAACACGGGATTGAGAAAGTAAGCTCCGGTACGATCTGGCTTGAAATTTACCGTGATGGTGCAAATGTGAACATTGATGTTATCAATACCGGAAAACCACTGACGGAAACAGAACTGGTGCGTATCCAGAAGATTATTGCGGGCACCTGCCGGCTGGACAAATCAGAGCCGGGGGTACATACATCGATTGGAATTTATAATGTCAATAAACGTATCAGCCTTATTTTTGGTGCAGAGTATGGACTGAAAGTGATGCAGACTGAGGATGGAAGAATTGTCTCAAGAATTGTGATTCCATTGGAAAGTGAATCGCAGGATTAGAAAGAGAAAATGGGAGAATTGATCATGAAAGTAAAAAAACAGATCAGTTTATTATTGGCAGCAGCGCTGCTCTGTACATCCGTTGGCTGTGGCAGAACAAAAACATCTGTGGTGGTGGAGGATCATCCGGTAACACTCCGGGTGATGACAATGTTCGGCGGGACCGATAAAAGTGCAGAGGTCTATGAGGAGATTAAGCGGGAATATCAGAAAGCGCATAAAAATGTGATTTTAGAAGATGAGTCCCGCACGGCAGATGAAGAATGGAAATCTTCCATCGCAGCAGATTTCTGTGCAGGAAATGAGCCGGATGTCATACAGTTTTTTACAGATGCAACAGCGGATCAGCTGGTAGCGACAGGAAAATTCGTGACCGTGGAAGAAATACAGAAAGAGTACCCGGACTATGCAAAAGATACGAAAAATTCAGCCTTAAATCAGGCGGCGAACAGTGATGGCGTAAAGCGGGCAGTACCTACTACCGGATACTGGGAGGGAATGTATTGCAACCGCGATCTTTTTGAAAAATACAGTATTCCGGTTCCAACGGACTGGGATTCAATGTTGTATGCAATTGAGGAATTTCAAAAGCATGACATTGTCCCGATCGCCTGTTCACTGACAAATGTGCCGCATTACTGGATGGAATACCTGCTGTTATATACTGCCGGTGTGGACGGTTACAAAGCACAGTATGAGGCGGCACCGGAGGACTGGGTAAAAGGTCTTGAGACATTTCAGACACTGCGCGAAGCAGGGGCGTTCCCGGATAATACCGATACCGTGAACAATGATTATGTGATAAGACTTTTTCAGGATAAAAAGGCAGCAATGCTGTTAGAGGGAAGCTGGTATCTGTCAAGTATTAAAGATCAGGATAATACAATTGTAGTTTATTTTCCGGGGGTGGAAGATCAGAAGGCACAGAAGAATACGATGGTGGGAGGAATGACTACCGGGTTTTATATTACAAGGAGAGCCTGGAACGATCCTGAAAGAAGGCAGGCAGCAGTTGAGTTTGTCATGGCGAACACCTCACGTGAAGCAGTGCAGAAGTACTGGGAAAGTGTGGGTGCGGTCACGATCACGGCAACCGATGTCACCACAGTAAAACATCTGACCCCGCTGGCAGAATCGGCGCGCAGGTATATTGACAGTGCGTCCGTCACCGTGCTTCCGACCGATGCCCGCATGAATCCGGCGGCATACTCGACACTGATCTCAGGTATATTGAACGTTTCGGAGGGAGGTTCTGCAAAAGCGTTGTTAGACAAAGTGTTAGAGGAAAACATAAGTTATCAGGAAAATAAAAAATCCATAGATGGTACAGGGGAGATAGAAAGTACACCGGATACGGAAGCAGGGGAGAATGAAAATGTACAAAGTGATGATTATTGATGATGAACCGATTATCGTGGAGGGCTTATCAAGGAGTGTTGCATGGGAAAAATATGACTGTCAGGTGGTCAACACTGCGCATGACGGTCAGGAGGGAATCAAGAAGATCCGGAAAGACCGGCCGGATATGATCTTTTTGGATATCTGTATGCCGGAGATGGATGGTCTCAGTATGGTGGCAGCGCTAAAATCTGAGTTTCCGGATATGCAGGTGACGATATTGACCGGATTCCGTGATTTTGAGTATGCACAGCGGGCAATCCGCCTTGGAGTTGCCAGATTCCTGCTAAAACCTTCCAACATGGATGAAATTGAGGAGGCGATCCAGTACATGTGCAGTGTCTGTGCGAAACAGCAGAATCGTGGCAGCACAGAGGAAGTGGAAGAAGTGGAGGAACATGAACATATTGCAAGTAACTTCATTGTGCGGAATGCCTTGAATTATATGGAAGAAAATTATAAGGAAAAAATACTTCTCTCAGATGTGGCGGAGAAAACGTATGTCAGCCAGTGGCATCTGAGTAAGCTTTTGAATAAGGAGACCGGGCAGAGCTTTTCGGAAATCCTGAACGGCATCCGGATTGAGAAAGCCAAGGAGCTGTTAAAAGATCCGTCGTTACGGATTGGAGATATCGCAGATGAAGTCGGCTTTCTTGACATGGCACATTTCTCCAGAGTGTTTAAGAAAATCAATGGCATCTCGGCAAATGAATATCGAAACCAAATGACGGAAACAGGCAGGCCGGAATCGTAAGATTCCGGCTTTTTTCTATGCCTTTTCGAAAATCATTTGTATTCTTTTGTGCATGTTGCCATGAAAGTTGTCGATTTTGGCATCCGGATTCACAATATTATGCAAAAAACAACAATCACGTGCCGTGACTTCAAAGGGGTATGAGGATACAATATTAGTATCAAGAGAAGGGAAGATAAAGGGGGAAACACAAATGGCAGAAAAGACGAAAAAGAAAAAGTTGTCTGCAAATAAGAGTAAAACGCTCATTCTTTTATCTATGGCATTACCCGGGGCAATATGGTTTTTGCTGCTCCGGTATCTGCCGATGGCGGGAGTGATCCTCGCATTTAAGGATTACAAAGTGTACACAAAAGCGCCGAGCTTCTGGAACAATATGGTGCATAGCAAATGGGTGGGGCTGGATAATTTCAAATTCCTGTTCTCGACACCGGATTCCTGGCGTTATGTGAAAAACACAATTGGATACAATGTGTTATGGATTTTATTGGGACTGGTCGTTTCAGTTGCGTTTGCGATCATCTTAAATGAGATCACACAGAAGTTTGTGGCAAAAGCATACCAGACAATGATGTTTTTTCCATATTTTTTAAGCTGGGTAGTTGCAAGTTACTTCGTTTTAGCATTCTTAGATCCGACAAGAGGTCTTTTGACGCATTGGATGAGTGCACACGGCATGACACCAATCCAGTGGTACAGTGAACCAAAGTATTGGCCATACATATTGACCATCTGTAATATCTGGAAGAATACAGGATATTCGACCATCCTGTATCTGGCAGCAATCACAGGTATCGATGCTTCCCAGTATGAAGCGGCAAGCATTGACGGAGCTACCAAATGGCAGCAGATCCGTTATGTGACATTACCACATTTGAGAACCATGATCTGTATTCTTCTGATCATGAATGTAGGAAGAATTTTCAACTCCGATTTCGGATTATTTTACACGGTACCGTTGAACTCAGGTTCCCTGTATTCTGCAACACAGGTTATCGATACTTATGTTTACCGTGTCATGACTGCAACGAATAACATTGGAATGAGTACGGCAGCAGGATTATTACAGAATGTGGTTGGTTTTATCTGTATTATTTCCGTGAATAAGATCGTACAGAAAATTGATGAGGACAGCAGTCTGTTTTAGGAGGTTTTAAATATGAAAAAAAGAAGGATCAATGCCGTCAGCAGACCTGTAGAATTTGTCTTTCATTTGAGTATGTTTCTATTTTGTCTGGCGTGCATCATACCATTTATATTTGTTATTATTATTTCGTTTTCTTCGCAGGAAAGTATACGTGAGATCGGTTATTCTTTCGTTCCGACCTCATGGTCTTTGGAGGCATACAGTTATATCTGGAAACTGGGAGATCAGTTGTGGAGATCCTATTTTAACAGTTTCTTTATCACAGCAGCAGGAACGATATTCAGTCTTCTGGTAACAATTTTATATTCTTATGCGCTGTATAGAAAAGATTTTAAATATCGCAAATTTTTCACTTTCTTCTGTTTCTTTACCATGATCTTTGGTGGAGGACTTGCACCGACATTCGTTGTGTGTAAAACAGTGCTTGGGTTAAGTGACAGCTACGCAGCCATTATTGTTCCAATGCTGTTAAATCCATTCAACCTGATCGTTATGAGAACTTTTTTCCAGAGTTCTGTGCCGGGCGAGTTGATCGATGCGGCAGCGATCGATGGCAGTGGAGAGTACAATACCTTATTTAAAATTATTATTCCAATTTCAAAACCGGGTATTGCTACAGTAGGACTTCTGACAGCACTTGCATACTGGAATGAATGGTTTATTCCAATGCTTTATGTCAAAGATGCAAAATATATACCATTACAGTATCTGTTGATGCAGATGCAGACCAAGGTAGATTTCCTTGTAAAGAACAGTTCCATGATTGGAGCTGAGGCAGCAAACATTATGAGTTCTCTGCCACAGGACAGCCTCAGAATGGCATTGGTTGTATTGATCGTAATTCCAATCGCCTGTGCTTATCCATTCTTCCAGAGATACATTATCTCCGGACTTACCATCGGTTCCGTAAAGGGCTGATGTATAAAAAATATTAGAACGATTCACAAACAATTTTTATCAGGTAGATACGGCAATGAAGCCGACTACATAAATCAAATTTTTCAAGGAGGGTTTTTTCATGAAAAAGAAACTTGTATCAAGCGTACTTATTGCTGCAATGCTTTTATCCATGACGGCATGTGGCAGCGACAACCAGGCAGCAGACAGTAATGCAGCAGGAACAACCGGAGGCACAGAAGCCAGTGGGGATGGCGATACAACTGCAGCATCCGATTTAGAGCCTGTCACATTAAAGATGTACTTCCATGGAAGTAACGTCACAGACGACAGTCAGGTATTAGAGAAAGTAAATGAATACTTACAGCAGCAGATCAACGTAACGTTAGAACCAATTTGGGGAACATGGGGTGATTTCGATACGAATGCGGTTCTTTCCTTACAGGGTGGAGATGATGTGGATATTTACTTTACCTGTTCCTGGAGTGCTGATGAATATAACAAGTTCGCACGTGACGGTTACTGGGTAAGATTAGATGATCCTGAGAACAACCTGATCGAGAAATACGCATCCGATCTTTGGGATGTACTTCCGGAAGTGTTAACAAATGGTGCTACCATCAATGGTTCTGATGGATATGGTGTTTATGCCGTTCCTGGATACAAAGATATTGCAACCCAGAACTGCTGGGATGTCAATATGACAAGAATGAGAGATCTTGGTTACACAGATGCAGATGTAGAACATCTTGATTATTACAGTGATGAATTTGAAGAGATGCTTGCAAAAGCAAAAGAAGCAGGCGGATCTGATTTCTATCCATTATTAGTAGAAGGTGCTGTATTAGAGAGAATGGTAGACAACTCTATCATCGTAACAGGTGACAGTGGAACAGGTAACTTCATGTCTTACTACTTAGATCCAACAGATGTATCCAAAGAGACTTCTTATGGAAACAAGATTTTAAACAAATTTGCAACAGATGAATTCAAGAAATTTGCTGAGAGAACACGTCACTTCTTTGAGGCAGGTTACATTGATCCGGCTATGGCAAATGCAAACCAGGCAAATGATACAAGAACTGCAAAACAGTTGACAGGCGAGTACTTAATCGGAACACAGTCCTATGCTTTAGGATATGAACTTCAGGCTTCTGACGAGCGTAAGATTGAAGTTAAGATGGTTCCTTGTACAGAACCTTACGTTGATACAACATCTTCCCAGGGTGCTATGATGGCTATCTCTACCGCATCTAAGAATCCGGAAAGAGCAATGATGTTCCTGAACTTATTAAACACAGATTCTTACCTTATGACTATGTTAAACTATGGTATTGAAGGTGTTCATTACGAATTAAAAGACGGTCTTGTAGAATTTACAGACAAGAGAGCTGACTACCAGCCATGGACCAATGGTATGGGTAACGTAACAATCCTTCCAGCAACAACCGCACAGGGCGATGAGTTCTGGACCACATTCAAGAACTACTATGGAACAGCAAAACAGATTCCAATCTTAGGATATGCTTACGATGCAACAAACTGTGAGACACAGATGGGTTCTGTAGCAAACGTTGTAGCAGAATACATGCTTCCACTCTGCACAGGTGCAGTTGATCCAGATGAAAAGCTTCCAGAATTCCTTCAGAAACTTGATGATGCCGGAATCAACGATATCTTAGATGATGCAAATGCACAGTTAGACGAGTTCATGGCAGCAAAAGGAAACTAGAAATAAAATTTTTAGAAATTACAGCCGGCTGATTTTTCTGCCGGCTGCAGTTTTATCAGAAAGAAAAGAAGAGGATTATGATTGTCAGAAAAATAAAACCGGAAGAATTAAAAAGAACGAAAGAGTTATTTGCTACGGCTTTTGAATTTACTTACGATAATAAAGATTCGACAATAAAGGTTTATGAAGATACCGTAAGCAGCCCAAAATCAAGAGAAGACGATACACCATTAAATAAATATGCGGCATTTGAAGATGATGACAAAACAATGATGAGTTGTCTCTCTGTCAATTCCTATGAGATGAACTTTGATGGAAATTTAACAAAGATGGCTGGAATCGGTGGAGTGTCATCCCTGCCACAATATCGCAGAAGAGGCGGTATCCGTGGATGTTTTGAGAAAATGCTTGCAGATTTATATGAAGAAAAAGTTGATTTTTCCTATTTATATCCATTTTCCAGTGTGTACTATCGGAAATTCGGCTTTGAGATGGGATGTTTCGGAAAGCAGTGTAATTATCTTTTGTCCATGATTCCTTCTTTTGATCTGAAAGATGGATATTTTGTATTGGTGGATGAATCCAACCGGAAACAGGTGCTTTCGGATGTAAAGCAGTTGTACGAAGCATGGGAAGTAAAGTATAACGGTATGATCCATAATGAAAGTTATGAATATGCGTTTGTGACAGAAGCTAATCCGTATAAGAATCAGGAGTTTACCTATCTGTATTACCGGGGTAACCGGAAGCCGGCAGCTTATTTTACAATCCATAAAGAAATGCGGGACGAGGGACAGATTGTTGTCTGCACCCGGTTAGTTTATGCAGGGAAAGAAGGTCTTCAGGGATTTTTAGCACTGGTAAAAACAATGGAAAGCGATCATGTGCGGGTAATCTTTACGATCCCTGCATGCGAGACGATGGAATGTCTGGTAAAGGAATGGTCTATGGGAGCTTTTTCTGAAAATCAGATACTGCTTGGCATGGTGAGAGTGGTGAATGTGGGGCGTGTGCTAAAAAAGGCGGCTTACCGGGGAAACGGACAGTTGATCCTTGGGATAACAGATCCTGTATTACCACAAAATAACGGCAGTTACTGGATTCGATTTACCAACAGTACACTGACTGCAATTGAGCGTATGCCGCAGGATCAGGTGCCGCAGATTACCATGGATATTGCAGATTTTGCACACGGTATTTTCCGGGGATTTGCAGAGGGTGAGATATCAGGTTACGATTCGGTAGAGATACTGGATCAGAAGGTAATACAGAATGGAACCCTCGGGCAGATTTTTTATCCAAAGAAAAACTTTATTATGGAGTACTTTTAAAAAAATATTTCTATATGGAAAAAGGATACCTTTGTGAAAAAAGGTGTCCTTTTTTTGTGCCCGGATACCGTTATGCTGATAAGGGACAGGGAGGAAAAAAACATGAAAAAGAGACACTATGGGAAAATGCTGCTTCTATTCGGGGCAGCCTATATGCTTATGATGGGGTGCGGAACAAAGGAAAACAGTAAAATGGATACAAAAGATATGACAACAAGGGATACAGAGTTTCACACAGAATTATTTGGCGGGAATACCTATATCTTTTCGCCGGAGGATGATCCAAAGCAGGTGGCAGAAACATTAGATGCTATTTATGAGAAACAGGAAGCAAATCAGTTTGGAGAGGAGCGTTATGCCATCTATTTTATGCCGGGAGAGTATGATGAAACGATCGAGGCGAATGTTGGGTTTTACACACAGGTGGCAGGACTTGGAGAACTTCCGACAGACACAAAATTACAGAGTCTGCAATGCACCGCAAGATGGCTTTCAGATGATCCGTCAAATCACAATGCATGCTGTAATTTCTGGCGCGGAGTAGAGAATATGGAATTGGAAACAAATACCATGTGGGCGGTTTCACAGGCAACGTTTATGCGGAGAGTGCAGGTCGATGGTGCATTATTTTTACATGATGAATACGGATGGTGCAGTGGTGGATTTCTGGCGGACTCCAACACCGATCTGATGACGGATTCCGGCTCACAGCAGCAGTGGCTTTCCAGAAACTGTAACTGGAAAGCGTGGATGGGTTCTAACTGGAATATGGTCTTTGTCGGTACTGAAGAAGGAAAAAATCCAACCGGAACCTGGCCGGTTGTTCCGTATACAGAGGTGGAGAAGACTGAAGCCATGCAGGAAAAACCATTTTTGATCTATGACGATGAGGAAGGTTATATGGTCTATGTGCCAAAAGAGCGGGAAAATGCTGTCGGTGTTTCCTGGGAAAATGGCAGTGAGGGAGAAAAAATCCCGATTGACCAGTTTTACGTTGCAAAGCCGGAGAAAGATACGGCAGTGACGATGAATCAGGCATTGGAAGAAGGAAAAAATCTGCTTCTGACACCTGGAATTTATGACCTTGAGGAACCGATTGTCGTAAATCGCCCGGATACGATCGTGCTTGGCATGGGACTGGCAACCCTGCGTGCAGCAAAAGGAAATGTCTGTCTGGAAACAGGGGATGTACAGGGACTGATCCTTGCAGGACTGCTTTTTGATGCCGGGGAAACAAAATCGGACAATCTTCTTGTCGTTGGCAGCGAGGACCAGAAATCCGAGGATAATGGGAAAAATATTTATTTAAGCGATCTGTTTTTCCGTGTCGGAGGAACAGATACAGACACACCGGTAAGCGTCAAGTGTTGCGCTACGATCAACAGCAGCCATGTGGTCGGGGATAACTTCTGGGTATGGCGTGCAGACCACGGAGACAATGTGGCGTGGGAAGAAAACAAGGCAGAAAATGGAATCATCATCAACGGAGATGAGGTCACGATGTATGCGCTGATGGTAGAACATTTTGAACAGTATCAGACGGTATGGAATGGAGATCACGGAAAAGTGTATATGTATCAGAGCGAGATCCCATATGATGTTCCAACCCAGGAGGTCTGGATGAGCCATGAGGGACAGAAGAAAGGATATGCTTCTTTTTATGTGGATGGCGCTGTGGATGCGTTTGAAGCATGGGGGCTTGGTGTTTACCTGTATAACCGGGATGCGTCCGTGGAACTTGATACCGCCATGGAGGTGCCGGATAAGAATGGAGTGAAAGTACACAATATCTGTACTGTGATGCTGACCGGATATCCGGGTATGAACCATATTATTAATGAATCGGGAGATTCGGTGACCTTTGCAGGAGAACGAAAAGTGATCTGTGAATATGAGAACGGTCTCATCCGGTAAGATATAAAAAAAGGATACCTTTTTGAAAAAGAGTATCCTTTTTTTGTGCCTTGCTTTTTTTAGAATAAAAATATCAAAGTAGGAAGGGTAGGATCAGGATGAAAGGATATCAATTTGAAGATACACAGGGAACATTCCATTTGAAAAAAGCGGAAAATATCAGCTATCTTTATTTTCCAATTGCAGGGGAAGCAGGGTTGAAAAGTTCCTTAACACCGAATCTCGGCGGTGATGCGAAGATAGATCAGAATACATTTTTACTGGAGCCGGTAAGTGCAGAAAATCTTGTCAATAACCGGAACAGCAGAAACTTCTGGTGCAATGTGAAGGGAATCGGAAGCTGGTCTTTGACTGGTAATGCAGCAGAAGCGTTAAGTAAGAAATTTACGGAAATGCAGGATGACAGTGAAGTGACAGCCGGATTTATGTGGCAGAAGACGACAAGGGAATCCAAAAAGTATCAGCTTCGCGGAGAAATACTTTCTTTTATTCCAGTAGAGAAAAACGTTGAGGTCATGCTGGTGACGATCACAAACACAGGACGCATGGCACAGACAGTTACACCAACGGCGGCGATACCATTATATGGAAGAAGCGCGGACAATATCCGTGACCACAGACATGTAACATCTTTATTACATAGAATTGAAACGACAGACACAGGCGTTCTGGTGACACCGACATTGTCTTTCGATGAGAGAGGACATCAGGTCAATCATATGACTTATTACTGCGTGGGCTGGAGTGGCAATGGAGAAAAGCCGGTAGATTTTTATCCGACAGCAGAGGATTTTGTCGGAGAGGGCGGTAACTTTGAGAGACCATATGCCATTGTAAAAAAAGCAGAGGGTGTCAAAGCAGGAACAAGGATCGAAGGATTAGAGGCAGTTGGAGGTCTTCATTTTTCAGAGGTCACATTAGAGCCGGAAGAGGAATGCAGTTATCTGATCTTTACCGGAATTACAGAAGATATTCAGGAGATCAGGAATCTTTCCAAAACTTATACAACCAGAGAGATGGTATTGGAAGAACTGGAAAAAACAAAGGCATACTGGCAGGAAAAAGTAAATGTCGCTTATCATACCGGAGATTCGGATTTCAACCAGTTTATGCACTGGGTAAGTTTTCAGCCAATCCTGCGCCGTATTTATGGCTGCTCATTCCTTCCGCATCATGATTACGGAAAGGGAGGAAGGGGCTGGCGTGATCTCTGGCAGGATTGTCTGGCACTTTTGATCATGAATCCGGATGGAGTAAGACAGATGCTGCTTGATAATTTTGCCGGTGTCCGTGTAGATGGAAGTAATGCAACGATTATCGGAAGTAAACAGGGAGAGTTTGTTGCAGACCGGAATAATATCACAAGAGTGTGGATGGATCATGGTGTATGGCCAATGATCACAACAAAGTTTTATATTGACCAGACCGGAGATCTTGAACTGTTAGAAAAAGAGGCTGCTTATTTTAAAGACAAACAGATCGCAAGAGGAACCAGGACAGATACACTGTGGGATGAATCCTATGGCTGCTGGCAGAAGACCAAGCGCGGCGTGCGGGAAGAGGGCACGATTTTAGAGCATCTGCTGTTACAGAATCTTACCGCTTTTTATGAAGTAGGAGAACACAATAACATAAGACTGCGCGGCGCAGACTGGAATGATGCGCTGGATATGGCTTCTGAGAAGGGCGAGAGCGTGGCATTTTCCAATGCTTATGCAGGCAACCTTGCCGATATTGCAGAATTGCTGGAAGCATACCGGAAGAAAACCGGAAAAGAAACGGTTTCCATTCTGGCAGAGATTGTGATCCTTTTGGAAGATAATCCGGCATTATACGATTCTGTTGAGAAGAAGCTGCATGTATTAGAGGAATATTTACATACGTGTGAGCATGACACAAGCGGAGAAAAAGTAGAGATCTCCATTGAAAAACTGACTGAAAACCTGCGTCACAAATCGGAGTGGTTAATGGAGCATATCCGGAAAAATGAGTGGGTAAAGGATTCGGAAGAAAACGGCTGGTTTAACGGTTACTATGATAATCATGGACGTCAGGTAGAAGGAGATACAAAAACCGGTGTCCGCATGATGTTAACCGGTCAGGTATTTTCCATCATGGCTGGCACTGCGACAGACGAACAGATCCGGCAGATCACGAAGAGTGCAGACCGTTATCTCTATGATGAAAAAGTGGGTGGCTACCGTCTGAATACAGATTTCGGGGAAGTCAAGACAGATCTTGGAAGAATGTTTGGATTTTCCTATGGAGATAAAGAAAACGGAGCAGTCTTTTCCCATATGGCAGTGATGTATGCCAATGCACTTTACAAACGTGGATTTGCAAAGGAAGGTTATAAGTCTTTGCATGCATTGTACAGACAGTCGGCAAACTTCGAAGTAAGCCGCATCTATCCTGGAATTCCGGAATACTTCAATGGAAGAGGACGCGGTATGTACCATTATCTGACAGGAGCTGCAAGCTGGTATATGCTGACGGTGATCACAGAGATGTTCGGAGTAAGAGGTCAGGTCGGTGATATGATCTTAGAACCTAAACTTTTAAAAGAGCAGTTTGATGAAGAGAAAAAGGCATCCCTTACACTGCAGTTCGCAGACAAAAACTGGAAGATCACTTATTTGAACCGCGAAGAAAAGGATTATGGAGAATATCAGATTGCAGATGTAACGGTGGATGGAGAGAAGATAAATTTTGTGCCAAAACAGCATGAGGCAATTCTTCCTAAGAATATGATCGAGAAACTTTCTGGTAATGAGACACATCAGATCGAAGTGGTTCTTGCCTAGGCAAATCTTACATTATAAAACAATTGCAAAAAAATGGAATGGAGAAGAATATGGCAGAGGAAAAATTTTTAATTGAAAACTATGGAAAAAAGAGCACTTTTGCAAGCTTTCTTCCAGGCATTTCCGGAGAGAAGGGAATTCCTATCTGGTGTTATTATGTAAATCGTGGACAGTGCGTGGTCAGTTTCGGAGTCGACAATAAAGATCATTCGATCATGGAATTTTATCCGGCACATCAGGCGTACCAGAATGTGAAAACGACAGGATTCCGTACTTTTGTAAAAAAAGATGGAAAAGTGACAGAGCTTTTTGCAGATGAAAACCAGACACACCGCATGGAAATTGCCATGAACGGATTAAAAATTGAAGAGGAAAATGACGTACTTGGAGTGAATGCAAAGGTAACCTATTTTACACTTCCGGGAGAAAAAATCGGTGCACTGGTGCGTAAGGTAGAACTTACCAATACAACTGGGGAACATGCCAAAATAGAAGTTTTAGACGGTATGCCGGCACTGATCCCATATGGAGTTGGAATTGACAGTATGAAAAACATGTGCCAGACATCCAAAGCGTGGATGCAGGTCGAGGATGTGAAAGAGGGACGCCCGTATTTCCGCGTGCGTGCCAGCATGGCAGATACCGCCGCAGTCACAAAGGTGGAGGGGGGTAATTTTTCCATTGGATGTCTTGCAGATGGTACGAGATTACAGTCGGTCGTTGATCCGACGGTTGTATTCTCCTATGATACTTCCTTACAGAAACCGATTGGATTTGAAGAGACGGCATTAAAAGAACTGCTCGCAAAAGAGCAGATCACCATGAACCAGTTGCCATGCAGTTTTTATGGAACAGAGGCAGATCTTGCAGCGAATGAGAGCATTTGTTTCTATGAGATCATCGGACAGGTGGAGAACAAAGAACTGTTGAGGGCATATGCAGCCAAAAAACTGGACGCAGTTTATTTTAACGCAAAAGCAAAAGAGGCAGAAGAACTGGTAGAACATCTTTGCAGCGGAATCGCAACGGAGACAGCGTCGAAAGATTTTGATGCTTATTGCCAGTATACTTATATGGATAATGTCTTAAGAGGTGGTTATCCGATCAAACTTGGCAACCATAAGATTTTTTACGTGTACTCCAGAAAACATGGCGATCTGGAAAGAGATTACAACTATTTTTCCATGCTGCCGGAGTTTTATTCACAGGGCAATGGAAATTTCAGGGATGTCAACCAGAACCGCAGATGTGACACTTTCTTTGCACCATTTGTGGGAAGGGAGAATATCAAAACATTTTACAGCCTGATCCAGTTAGATGGTTACAACCCACTGGGCGTGGAAAAACTGACTTATCAGGTAGCAGAAGAAAAAGCGGAAAGTCTGCTGGCTCTTCACGAAAATTTATTTACAACCGAGCAGGAAAAACAGGAATTTTGTGAATATATCAAAAAACCATTCACACCGGGGGCTCTGTGCCGGAAGTTAGAGGAACTGTGTGGAGAGCAGGAGACAGAAACGTTATTTTCCCAGATCATCGATCAGGCAGACGGACTTGTGAACGGCAATTTCTTAGAGGGCTACTGGAGTGACCACTGGACTTACAATCTCGATCTTGTGGAGGATTATCTCGAAGTATTCCCGGAAAAAGAGAAGGAATTACTGTATGAGAGAGATTACACGACCTTCCTCTCACAGGTGAATATCAATCCGAGATACAGACGTTATGAGGAGACGGAAAATGGTCTGAGACAGTATCATGCATTAAATGAGAAGAGCCGCAGAAATACGGAAAAAAAACTGGTGCGCGAGGCAGGTCAGTCCGGAGAAGTTTTAAAGATGACACTGCTGGAAAAATTAGTGTTACTCTGCGCTGCAAAATTTGCCGCGCTGGACGCTTACGGCATGGGTGTGGAGATGGAAGGCGGAAAACCCGGCTGGTATGATGCGTTAAACGGTATGCCGGGAATGTTTGGTTCTTCGATGGCAGAGACCTACGAGCTTGCCAGAATGTTGGAATACACGATCGGAGCATTAAAACGATATCCGGGAGAACTGGAACTGATCGAAGAATTTTCGGGTTTCTTACAGCAGCTTGACCTGATCAATGCAAGCGAAAAAGAAGCGGTTGGCTTCTGTAAAAAACAGGGCTGTACGACTGCCGAAGAGGTGAAAAAAGAGGGCGAAGTCCTCTCCTTCTGGAATCAGATCAACGATGCAAAAGAGGCTTACCGTGAGAAAGTATTCTCCGGAATATCGGGTGTGAAATACCTTGTTTCCACAGAGAAAGTTGTAAAAATTTTAAATGATTTTCTGGAAACAGTAATATGCGGAATTGAAAAAGCATGCATATTGGGAAATGGCATCTGCCCGACCTATTTTACTTATGAAGTTTTAGAGTATGAGAAGGTAAAAGGCGGCTATAAACCATTAAAATTTATGGTTCAGGAAGTGCCATATTTTCTGGAAGGACCGGTCCGCTATCTGAAATTAAAGACCGGAAAAGAGAAAAAGACAAACTTATATGAACAGGTGCGGCACAGTGATCTCTATGATGAGAAGCTTTCCATGTATAAAGTCAACGCCTCTTTGCAGGATACATCCTTTGAACTTGGCAGGGCGAGAGCTTTCACACCGGGCTGGCTGGAGAATGAATCCATCTGGCTCCATATGGAATACAAGTATCTGCTGGAACTGATCCGAAACGGCATGTATGAGGCGTTTTTTGAGGATTTCCATAAGGCTGCGATCCCGTTTTTGGATAAGGAAGTGTACGGAAGAAGTATTTATGAGAACTCCTCCTTTATCGCAAGCAGTAAAAATCCAAACAAAGCATATCATGGCAAAGGTTTTGTGGCGCGCCTTAGTGGATCGACCATCGAGTTTATCAGTATGTGGAAACAGATGATGTTCGGCAGTCATATTTTATCCATGAAAAATGGAGAGTTGTATTTTACACCGCAGCCTGCAGTGCCGGCATACCTGATCCCGGAAAATGGAAAAGTATCTGCCATGCTGTTTGGAAAGACAAAGGTAACGTATCAGTTTGCAGATGTCACCGATTACATTCCGGGACATTATGAGATTGCATCCATGAAATTTACCTATCGGAACGGAAGTGTTGCAAATGTGAACAGTGGTGTTGCAGGAGAAAAAATAGCTGTGGATGTCCGTGAGGGGCTTGTGACATCCATTGAGATTGATGTTCGATAAGAAAAAGGAGGTGCCGGATGAAAATTATCACAACGGACTACGAAAACAAAAAGTTTTGGGAAGAAACAGAAAAAGAATCCGCGCTGATGGGGGACTGCATGCATGTGGTCAACATCTGCCCGGATGTAACGTATCAGACATTTCACGGTTTTGGCGGGGCACTCACAGAGGCTGCCGCACATGTCTATGCAGGAATGAGCAAAGAAAAACAGGATGAGATCATCGAAGCGTATTTTGGAAAAACAGGGCTTCGCTATAACATTGGACGTATCCATATGAACAGCTGTGACTTTGCACTTGGCAATTACACTTATGTGGAAGAGGGAGACGATAAGTTAGAGACATTTGACATTTCCCATGACAGAAAAGAGATCCTTCCATTCCTTGCAGCAGCCAATGCAAAAACAGCCGAAGGAACAAACACAAAGGGACTGAAGTTATTAATGTCTCCGTGGTCGCCGCCTGCTTTTATGAAAACAAACGGTGAGATGAACCATGGCGGCAAATTAAAGGACGAATATTATGCGGCATGGGCAGAATATTTTGTAAAGTTTATCCGGGCATATCAGGAAGCTGGAGCAGATATTCAGTGGCTTACCGTACAGAACGAGCCTATGGCAGTGCAGACATGGGATTCCTGTATTTATACATCTGAGGATGAGAGCCGTTTTGTAAGAGATTATCTCGGACCGAAGTTAGAGGATGCAGGTCTTTCTGATATCGGTATTTTTGTCTGGGATCATAACAAAGAAGAAGGTTATCAGCGTTTTAAGGAAGTGATCGCGGATGAAAAGACAAGAAACTATGTAAAAGGAGAGGCCATCCACTGGTATACCGGAGATCATTTTGAGACGATCGAGATGGTGCGTAAGAGATATCCGGAAAAAGAAATCTTCTTTACAGAGGGATGTGTGGAATACTCCCGTTTTGCAGATTCCGGAGAAATCTATAAGGCAGAAATGTATGCACATGATATTTTGGGAAACTTAAATGCCGGAATTAATGCATCTCTTGACTGGAACCTGCTCTTAGATGAAAAAGGCGGACCAAACCATGTTGGAAATTTCTGTGCGGCACCAATCATGTGTGCGCCTGGGGAAGACAGCTATGAAAAGAGACTGACTTATTACTATATTGGACATTTCAGCCGTTATATCAAAGAGGGAGCAGTGAAGATCGGTACTTCCCGCTATACCGATGGTATAGAAGTGACTGCGTTTTTAAATCCGGATGGAGAGCGTGTCGCAGTCATTTTGAATAAATCCGAAAAAGAAGTTCCTTATACACTGCGTGAAATGACGAAAGATGCAGGCTATCAGGGAGTGGAAGGTGTGATCGCACCGCACAGTATCCAGACAATTGTTTATTAAAAAAAGGACACCTAAAAAAAAGACACCATTTTAAAATTTAAAGCATTTTTACAAGAGGGGATTGAACTTATAATTCAATTATCAACAAACAACAAATGTTGTAAAACAAGGAGGCAAAATCCTCTCCTCACCAATGGGTTCGGATTTTGCTTCGTAAAACAAGGAGGATTATATATGAATTGGAAAAAAGTAGTATCAGTATTGCTCGTAAGTGCAATGACATTATCCATGGCAGCATGTGGCGACACAGCAAGCACAAGCGATAATGCAGCAGCAGGAACAGAGACAAAGGGAAGCACAGCAAATGCATCCAGCGATGAAAAGTTAGTTGTATGGACATTATCAAACGACTTGATCGACTTTGGTAAGAGATTCCAGGAACAGACTGGTGTAGAGGTTGATACAGTGGTTATCGAGCCAGCTGATTACCCAACAAAAGTTCAGACAGCATTACTTGCAGGAGAAAAAGAACCGGATATCATCGTTGGTGAGCCAAAGATGTTAGAGGATTTCTTTGATGCAGGTTTCTTCGAGGATTTAAACCAGGCACCATACAATGCACAGGATTATGCAGATCAGATCGTTGATTATGTATGGCAGGTTGGACAGGATGACGATGGTATCCAGAGAGCAATCTCTTACCAGATCACACCAGCAGGTATCTACTACAGAAGAGATATCGCAAAAGAAGTATTCGGAACAGATGATCCGGACGAAGTTGGAAAATTATTCAAAGATTATCCTACTATCTTAGAGACAGCTCAGACATTAAAAGATGCTGGATACAGAATCTTCTCTTCTGATGCAGAGATGAACGTATTCTCCGGTGATAGTGCATGGGTAGTAGATGGAACATTAAATGTTGACCAGTCCAGAATTGATTACATGGATCTTTGCGTTGACTTATATCAGAATGACTTAACAGCATATGCAAGCCAGTGGTCAACACCTTGGTATCAGGCTATGGCTGGCGAGGTACCTATCTTAACAGCAGATATCCAGTCTAATGCAGATGATTCCGTTAACGTTTGGGATGCAGATCAGTTCGCAGAGGCAACAAAAGGACTTGATACAACAACTGTATTCGCATTTGGTCTTCCTTCCTGGGGTGTACTTACTATGAGAGATAACGTAGGCGAGACATCTGGATTATGGGGCGTTTGCTCTGGACCAGCAGCAGGATTTGACGGTGGTACATATATCGGTATTTCTTCTCAGTCTGAAAGAAAAGACACAGCTTGGGAATTCGTAAAATTCTGTACATTAAATGAAGATACAGCTAACTGGTGGATTGAATACTCACAGGGTGATACAGTTTCTTTGAAATCAGCTCTTGATAAACACAAAGATGATGAGAACCAGATTTACGGTGGTGAGAAATTATACCAGTTCTGGTTAGATCAGGCACAGTACATTGATACTTCTAAAGTAACAAGATACGACAAAGGTATCGGCGATGCTTGGGGAAATGCAGTCTCTTCTGTTAAAACTGGTGAGAAGACAAAGGATGAGGCAATCTCTGACTTCTACGATACAATTGAAGCAACATATCCTGAAATCACAGTAAACAGATAAAAATATCTCCAAAATCATTTTCTTACGGTCTGCACAGTGAATGTGCAGACTGTAAGAAAAGACAAAAGAGTACAGGAAAAGAATGGCTATCCTCTGAGATAGTTATGAAGAAGGAGAATGGCAGAATATGGGAAAGAATAAAAATGGTTTGAAAAAATATGATAACGTGGGATACTTCTTCGTTTTACCATTTGTTATTGTATTTTGTATTTTTAGTGTTTATCCGGTATTAAGAACCTTATATTTCAGTTTTACAAATGCCAAGATTGCAGGAGTCGGTGTGACATCCTGGGTCTGGTTTGACAACTACAAGCGTGTATTCACAGACAAATTTTTCTGGAGAGCGCTTTGGAACACGGTAAGGATCTGGGGTGTGAATATCGTATTACAGCTCGGACTTGCATTTTTACTTACCATTGTATTTAGTGATATCAAATACAAAATCAAAGGACTTGGAATTTTCCGTATTATTTATTACTTACCGAACTTAATTGCAGCAACATCTGTTGCATTCTTATTTCAGACATTACTGGATTGGCGTTATGGAACGTTCAACCAGATTATTGCAAGCATCTATCGGTTATTTGGTGCAAATTACACTCCGGTCGACTGGCTTGGATCATCTGCAACAGCAGGTGTGACCATCGCAGTGATCAGTTCCTGGATGTGGTTTGGTAACTCCTTCATTATGTTAATGGCTGGTGTGCAGGGAATCTCAAAAGATTATTTCGAGGCAGCAGCAATTGACGGAGCCGGAAGATGGACCGTATTTGGAAAAATCACATTACCATTATTAAGACCGATGTTACTTTATGTAGCAATCACATCACTGATTGGTGGATTACAGATGTTCGATCTGCCGTATCTGATGTCAAATCCGGCAGGGGCATCTTATAACTCCGTATACACCGTGGTAATGTATCTCTATAAATTTGGATTTACAACAGGAACAACACAGACTGGTTATGCATCCGCAATCGCCTATGTATTATTCCTTATCATTTTAGCTGTTTCCATTATACAGTTAAAAGTGTTTAACCAGGATGAAGAGAAAGCAGCAGCACGCCGTGCAAAAAAACGGGCTTCATCTAAGACGAAATAAGGAGGATTACTATGAACGGCATTGGATATAAAATCAAAAAAACAATTTTATATATCTTACTAATCCTGCTTAGTGTAGTGTGTATGTTTCCATTTTTATTAATGATTGTCAACGCAACACGAAGCGGATCTGAGATTATGAAATCATTTACTCTGATTCCGAGTGTTTATTTAAAAGAAAACTGGGCTACTGTATTTAAATACTTCAACCTGTTTTTAGGTATGTGGAACAGTTTGAAAGTAGCAGTTCCATCTACATTACTCTGTGCATACTTTTCCGCTATGACAGCTTATGCACTGGCAATGTACAAATTCAAGGGAAATAAAGTATTATTCATGACGATTTTAATTTTCATGATGATACCTGGACAGCTTGGTCTGATCGGTTTTTATAACTTATGTACCAAACTTCATCTGGTAAACTCTTATATCCCATTGATTATTCCGGCAATTGCTTCACCGGGAACCGTATTTTTCTTAAGACAGTATGTACTTTCCGTTATGCCACCTTCACTGATCGAGGCAGCCAGAATTGATGGAGCAAGCGAGTTATATACATTCCACAGAATCGCAATCCCAATCATGTCACCTGGGATTGCAACCATGAGTATCATGGGATTCATCGGTGGATGGAATGCTTACCTGTTACCTATGATTATCTTAAATAAAAATGAGAAATTTACATTACCGGTTATGATGGCAACTTTAAGGGCATCAACAGATATTACTGCAAACCAGGGCGCAATTTATCTCGCCGTTGCAATTTCTGTTATTCCGATTTTACTCGTATTTGCATTCTTCTCTAAATACATCATCAGCAGTATTTCTGCAGGTGCTGTAAAAGAATAATGACAGTACATAAAATAGTTTCCTTACCATATTCTTCTCTAAATAGATAAAAACAGAAACGCTACTCAAAAAATTGGGGTAGCGCTTTTGTGTGTTTAAAAAGAAAGTAAAAAGAACTCGGAAAATGTCATGAAAACAGGAAATTTGCTCTGTCGGGGTTTGCGGGAAACGAAAGAAAATGGTATGATAAAGATACTTGGAAACAGAAATAAAGGGGAAGTTTTATGGTTACATACAGAATCAGAAAAATGATCGCATGGGGCATGGCAGTGACCATGACAGCCGGGATGACAAATGTTTTGACGGGCTGCGGAGCGGAAAGAGAAGGACAGGCTGTGGAGACATCTCAGGTGGAGGACACCTCACAGGGTGATGAGGATACACCGGCATGGAAAAAATATGCCGGAGAACCTGTTACGTTAGACTGGTATGTCAATTATTCCTGGTTTGCAATACCGTGGGGAGAGAATGCAGTCTCTCAAAAGATTACAGAGGAGACAGGAGTAAATATTAATTTTATTACACCAATCGGGAATGAAACAGAAAAATTAAATGCACTGATCGCATCGGATTCTCTGCCTGATCTGATCACATTAGGGTATTGGGAGCCACAGGTGAACCAGATGATCGAAGAGAACATGGTCTATGCATTAAATGAACTTGCAGATGATTATGATGCCTATTTCTGGCAGGTCACAGATGCAGATGTGGTGAACTGGTATACAATGGATGATGGCAATATTTATGGATATCCGTGTTCCACGGTTACACCAAAACAGGTGAAAGAGCATGATGACATCATATCCAATCAGACGTTTCTGGTACGTAAAGATATTTATGAGGCAATTGGAAGTCCGGATATGACAACACCGGAAGGATTTAAAGCAGCAGTGGAGAAAGCGGCAGAGATGTTTCCTGAGGTGAATGGGGAAAAATTGATCCCGGTGGGATCCCATGTATTTGATAATCAGGGAAATGTTTCCTTTGACAAATATCTGATGAATTTTCTTGCGGTTCCGTGGGAAAAGGATGGGAAATATTATGACAGATATACAGACCCAGAGTATGTTATATGGTTAAAAATGTTCCGTGAACTGGGGGAGGAAGGGCTGCTTGCCAATGATATCTTTGTGGATACACGGATACAGATGGAAGAAAAACTGGCAAAAGGTCGGTATTTTTGTATGCTCTATCAGTACAGTGATACGATCTCACAGCAAAAAACATTGTATGAGAATGATCCGGACAGCATTTACATGGCGGTTGAGGGACCGAGAAATTCCAATGGGGATGATCCGACACTGCCGACTAACAATATGAATGGATGGACATTGACGCTGATCTCAAAAAATTGTAAATATCCGGAACGCGCCATAGCGTTTATGGACTATATGATGAGTGAGCATGGACAGATGTTGATCTATCTCGGTGTGGAAGGGGTTACTTACGATATCGTGGATGGTAAGCCGGTATTAAAAGAGGACGTCAGCAAAATTTTAAATTCCGACCGGGAGACTTACGACAGGTTATACGGCGCAGATGATGCTTATTGGATGCTGCAGAATAATGTCATGCAGCTTCAGTGGGAGCAGAAGGCAGGTCCTGCTACTGAACAGTTACTCGTGTGGGCATGCAAATATACAGTCTACAATGGACAGTATGATGTGAGTTTGTCGACAAGTCCTGAAATTGCAGCTATGGATGAAAAATGTACCAAACTCTGGAGTGAGACACTGCCAAAGCTTCTTCTCGCATCAAATGAAGCACAGTTTGATGAAATATTTGAAGAATTTGTGGGAAAAAGGAATGCCATGGGCTATCAGGAAGTTTTGAAACAGAAAACAGTATTAATGAATGCAGCAAAGGAAAAAATGGGAATTAGCGAATGAAAAAAATAAGAGAGCTGTTTCGAAATACAAAGCTAAATATCAAATTTACCAGTATTATCATTCTGTTTATGGTGATTCCAATCGGGGTGTTAGCAGGGGTTTTGTTCTATGTTATGGAGCAGAATGCGGTGCAGGAGAACATGGATTACATGGAATATACAATGCAGCGGAATGAGGATGGAATCAAGACAAAGATTGATTCTATCAATATGTCCACACAGTTTTTCTTAAGTGATGATTCCCTGCTTCAAATGTTGAATGCATCTGCGATTGGGGGAGAAATCTCTACGGCCGACTGGCTGGATTTTAAAAATAACGAAGTGTCGGCGTTGGAACGGTTAGTTAACAATAACCCATTGCTGTATGGTGTCCGTGTCTATGCGGTGAATGACAGTGTGCAGGAGATGATGCCCATTTTATACAATGCATCCCGTATGAAAAAACAGGAGTGGTCCAAGCAGGATAAATATGTCGGCTGGAATTTTGATTACACAGATAATATTTTCAATTCCTATACGATGAACCAGAATCGGAAGATTATTTCACTTGTCACACCGATTATTGACAGTGCCAATGGAAAAGTTGGTGTGATCGAGTCTGCCATGACGATGGAGAATATGTTTCCAAGCCTGTACGAGGGAATTGAGGATGAGTGGAGTTTCTTTTATTCGGATGAGGGAGTAACCTATTTTGGACAGAAAGAGCAGACAGAATCTTCAGCGCTGCTTGACGATATTTTAAAACAGCGTCCCACAGAGGACAAGATACAGACCATTTATAAAAAATTGGATGGAAAAAATCTTGTAATCTCTTATATGCAGGTGCGCGAACTCTCCGGTACACTGATCTGTGTGAAGGATATCACAAAAAATGTTCATAATGTATATTTTATGCGTGATGTGTTTGTGGCTGTCATGCTGGCATTTATCATATTGCTGGCGTTCTTTATCAACCGTATTGTGCAGCATCTGTTAAAGCAGTTTTATGAGATCTTAAAGTCCATTCGAAAAGTACAGAAGGGTGATCTTGATGTCGCGATCGAAAACTGTGGCAAAGATGAGATGGGCGAACTCGGAACGCAGATCAATAAGATGTTGGAACGTATCAAGGAGCTGATGGAAGATAATTTAAACCGTGAGATGTTAGCAAAAAATTCTGAGATCCGGGCTTTGCAGAATCAGATCAATGCACATTTTATTTATAATGTGTTAGAATCGATTAAGATGATGGCAGAGATTGATGAAGAATACGCCATTTCTGATGCGGTGACCGCATTGGGGAAACTGCTGCGTTACAGTATGAAGTGGGTATCAGGAAATGTGCTTGTGGAGCAGGAGTTAGAGTACATTAAAAACTACATGGCTCTGATCAATCTGCGGTTTGATTATGAGATTTATCTGTCGTTAAACCTGCCGGAACTGGTATTAAAACAGGAGATTCCGAAGATGTCCCTGCAGCCGATCGTCGAGAATGCCATTTATCATGGAATCGAACAGATGGCAGAGGACACAAATATCTATATCAAGGGCATTTTAGACGGAGATGACTGTGTGATCGAGATCACAGATGCCGGAAAAGGTATGTCAGAAGAAGAAGTGGAGAAGCTTCGGTTAAAGATTGCAGGAAAAATTGATTCCAACGGAGGCTCCGGCAATGGAATTGGTCTGAAAAATGTACAGGACCGTATCCATATTGCATTTGGAGATCAGTATGGAATCGAGATCGCATCCAAATTGGGGTGTTATACAAAAATTATGGTCCGGATTCCAATCACGCATAGACAGTCAGAGGAAAATGACCCGGAGCATAAGTGAAAAAGAAAGGCACAGGGGACTGTGACAGAAGAGAGATACAGGATTAGAAGAGGGTAAGGAAGATAATGAAAACAGTTTTGATCGTTGAAGATGAGAAAATGATCCGTCAGGGAATCAAAACAATGATTATGCGAAGTGGTGTGCCAATCGAGACCATTATGGAGTGCAACAATGGAGAGACTGCGCTTGAAATTCTGAAAGAGCAGGAGATTGATGTGATGTTTACGGACATCCGTATGCCGAAGATGGATGGCATCGAACTGGTACAGAAAATGCAGAGCCTCGAACATATTCCACTTACCGTGGCAATCAGTGGTTATGATGATTTTGCCTATGCGGTGGAAATGTTAAGAAACGGGGTGCGGGAGTATATTTTAAAACCGATTGAGCGTGAAAAAATCACCGAAATCTTAAAAAAACTCAATGCAGAGATTGAGAGCCGGAAAGAGAAAGAGGAGAACAATCAGAAAATTGGTTATCAGCAGATGCGGCACCTGATGCTTTCCGATGAGATTTCCGGGGAGGAACAGCGCACAATCGAAAGTCAGTATGCAGATCATTTTTATACCGGAAATTATTATGTGTGCTGCCAGAATCAGGTCAAGAGAGGAGAACTGTCCGACGATAATTATATTTTCATGAAAAATATGAATGACAATGATATTTTTATTGTTCCGGCAGAGAACCTTTCCCTCTTATTGAAAAACGAATTGCAGGATGGTTACATTGGAATCAGTGCGGCGCATTGTGGCTTAGAGAGCATCCGTCAGGCATATGCGGAGTCTGTCATGATGCGAAAGAAAGCATTTGTCCGCAATAAAGTGGAAGCGCAGTACGGTGTATTTCAGGAAAAGATACCGGAAGGTCTTATCACGGAGGCCGCTAAGTTGACAGAGGAGGCAGCCAGAATCCAACGCGTCCAGTTGATCGGAACAGATCATACAGACGATCTGGAAAAGAGTTTTCATCAGTTCTTTTATGAAGTGAAAAATGGAAGAATTGATGAGGCTGTTTTTGAGAGCTGTATGAAAGATTTCTTTACGGAGGTAGAGAAAACCTATCAGAATGCTTTAGAGACAGAGGGAGAACTTTTATTGGAATGCAAAGAAATCTGGAGTGAAAATTGTATCGATTCCTACGAGGACAAGGTAATGGAATTTGTGTTGCAGCTTCATGAGAAGATCAATAGCAGCTATGACCAGAACAAGAATGTACAGAAAATCAAAATGGCTGTGGATTATATAGAAGAAAATTATGCAAAGGATCTGAATATGGCGGTTGTCTCCAATTATATTTCCATGAATTACTCCCTGTTTTCCTACTCATTCAAGCAGTATACCGGAAGCAATTTTGTGAATTATCTCAAGGAAATCCGCATGAGAGAGGCAAAAAAACTCCTGACCGAAACCGATATGAAGATTATCGAGATCAGTCAGGCAGTCGGGTATGACAATGAAAAGCATTTTATGAAAATTTTTAAAGCAACCTGTGGAGTATCTCCGACAGAATACCGTCACAATGCTTATTTATCCAAATCCTGATGAAAAATCTGTTTTTGCTGGTACATATGTTCATCTGCCTTGGAAAATAAAGCTTTGACATCTTCTTTGGAAAGGGATGCACCCGGTGTGGACTGGGCATAGCCGCCGCTGGCAGAGATCTTATATTCCTTGTGGCTTATTTTATTATAATTATCTAAGTACTTATAGACGCGGGTGAGGAGTTCATCGGCATCTTCTTTTGTGTAATCCATTGTCAGCAGATAAAATTCATCGCTACTGAATCTTGCGCAGATATCGGTGGAACGGGTGACACTGGATAGGGCATGTCCGATGACCTGAATCGCAAAATCCCCCTCATTATGACCATAGTGGTCATTGATATATTTCAGGCGGTTTAAATCAAACAGAAAACAGGTCACAGTACTTTGGTTTTCTGCAGCTTCCTGAAGTAACAGCGTTTCACGGTGCAGATAGCCGTGTTTGTTATAAAGTCCGGTCAGCGCATCCTTGGTGTAAATGTCCTCCAAGTGAGAGACGAGGATGGAAGTACGTTTTGCGTCACTCAAACGTTTTAATAACTGGTTGATATTCATGAACCAGTGCACGAGCTGGAAGTGATAGTCAATGCGGTTGTTCTCGTAAGCTAAGGCAATATAGCCAAAAGTCTTATTCTTGAAGAACAGCGGAAAATAAAGGTAGGCAGAATCTGACTGTCTGTAGATATGTTCCGGCAGGAGGGAACGCTTGGTAAAACTGCATTCCGGCAGTCTTTTGCCATCCCGCAGACTTAATTTTAAAATAATCTCATCCTGACTTGGCTCAAAATCCATTTCATTTTCCGTTAATTCCAGTATGTGCTGGGAAACGCTGTCCCAGTTGGCGTACAGACACAGATAAAATTCGGAACAGTTTGGAATAGAATGAACGTAATTCTCCAACAGATCCATCGCTTCATCTATGTCGGCAATATTTTGGAATTCAGCAGACATTTTCATGGAACTTAAAATAGAAGACTCCAGAGAAGCAATCTGACTGGTCAGTTTCTGCTCAAAGTAAATAGCAGGAGTCTCTTTTGTAAGACTGCATCCACAGGAATTTTCCAGAACCATCTGTGCATGTACCACAGTGATGGCAGGAACATTTTCCTCATGGATTAATTTCATCAGTTTTTCTACGGAAGCTTCCCCAAGTTCATAGACAGGGAAAGAGACGGTCGTGAGAGAAGGTGTGAGATTCTGTCCTTCTTCACTGTGGTCACAGCCGGTGATCGCAAGGTCCTCTGGAATATGATAACCGGCAGAGATGGCAGCAGTCATTAATAAAAGTGCCAGTTTATCATTGTAACAGACAACCGCATCCGGTTTTGTTTCATTTTCTTCAAAGAAGCGGAGTGCTTCAGCAGCGGACTGCGCAGTGTAGGTTCCGGTATAGATGGAATGTGCGTGTGGTGCAATGCCATGTTTTTTTAATGCGTCCCGGTAAAAATGTTCTCTTGCATCCGAAAAGAAACGCTCATCGGCACATCCAAAATAACAGATATTTTTGTAGTGATGTTCTGTGATGAGATGTTCTGTGATATCAAAAAAAGGATGGTTATTTTCTAAGGAAACAGAGGGAAACTGCTGCTTATAAACAGCAATCTGTATGATCGGACAGTGGCATTTTTCTTTCAGCAGGGAATAGATCTGATCCTTTAACTGTTCGTTTGGATAAGTTTCAGACGCAAAAATAACACCGCTTAAATCATCAAAATTCGGCAGTGTCAGAATGCTTTCCTCTCCCAGACTGTAGTCCCCGAGATTCTCGCCATCCATAGAAGCAAAAATCTCAGCAGTGTAACCGTATTCTAACGCTTTGTCAATAATACCCTGACATACATTTTTCTGGTAAAATCCCATGATATGGGAGATAAAAACTCCAATTTTTTTGTTGTGATACATGATAAAAACCCCTTGGTAGCAGCCATAAGGCGGCAGCTTCTTTTCCCTATAACAATATAATTTTATTGTACAAAAAATCAAAATGTTTTACAATAGGAAAAGCTTTAAAATGAAAGGAATCTAAGAAAATGATACAGGATATTGCACCAATGCAGTTGGATAATTCCTATAAAAAGAAAGTACCGCATGCAGGCAGCAGAATGCTTGGTTTTGGAGAGAGAACAGTATATCTGGAATACAACGGGGAACTGCAGTTTTTGACTTACGAACAGTGGAAGGATTACAACGCAAATGTGCTTGGCAGGGAGGTGCCGCCATGTGTTTATCTTTTTTCCATCGGGGAGGAAGAATACTTCCTGACGGAGATCAAAGAGGATACGAAAATCGGTGAGTTTCGTTTTTATAAGATGTTTGATGTCCGGGCAATGCAGCCGAAGGAACGCGTCCTTGCAGCTGCGACCGCATGGCATTTGTTTGTGTGGTATCGTGACAATCAGTTCTGCGGCAGATGTGGGAAAAAACTGGTTCACAGCGAAACACAGCGGATGCTTCAGTGTCCGTGCTGCACGAACATGGTATTTCCGAAGATCGCACCTGCGGTCATCGTGGGAGTCACGCACGGCGATAAAATCCTCATGACAAAATATGCGGGCAGAGAGTACAAAAGGTATGCGCTTATCGCCGGATTTACAGAGATCGGAGAGACAGCAGAGGAGACAGTCAAAAGGGAAGTCATGGAGGAAGTCGGACTTGCTGTGAAGAACATCCGTTACTATAAGAGCCAGCCATGGGGCTTTGACAGCAATCTTTTACTCGGCTATTTCTGTGAGCTTGCAGAGGAGGAAGAGATCCACTTAGACGAGGAAGAGCTCTCCGTGGCAGAGTGGGTGGATTATCACGATGTCCCGGAGGATAGGGAGAAGTTAAGCCTGACACATGAGATGATGACGTATTTTAAGGAGCAGAGGAGACGATGACAGGAAGCTTTTGGAGGCAGGAAAATATATGGATAAACTGAAAGGACACTTAACAAATCCTAAGGATTTCAGTAAGAAATATTAAGATTGCCTTAAACCCCTTTTTTTCTGAAAACAATATGGTACAATTTGCCATAGGTCAAAAAAGACAAGGAAAAAAAGGAGATCATGTAAGCATGGAAGACAACAATGTAAAGGAAAAAAAGCATTTCTTTCATAAAAAAGAAAAAAAGACAGAAGTGGCTGAAGTACCAAAGAAAAAGAAGAAAGTATGGCTGATCGTTTTAGTGATTGCAGCTATTGTAATTGTATTGATCGGCAGCGCTGTTAAAAATATGACTTCACAGATTGAGACAGCAGCGAATACGGTTGAGGTAGAACCGGTAGAGAAAAGGGATTTATCCGATTCAGTTTCTTTGAAGGGAACGATCGCAGGACAGAGCAAGACAAATGTCATGTCCCTTGCAGCAGCAGAGATCACAGCCGTGAACGTTCAGGTGGGTGACATTGTAAAAGAGGGTGATCCGCTTGTGACATTGGATCAGAAGGATATTGAAAAACAGATTGCTGAGTTAAAGACAAATATTAATAATGCGAATGCTGTTGCAGCAAACGATGAGGCACAGAAGCAGAACAGTCTTACCCAGAACAAACAGGATCAGCAGGATGCACTGGATGCAGCACAGAAGACGATCGATAAAGCACAGGCTGATGTTGATAAATATAAGAAAAAGGTATCAGAGTGTGAGGATTATATTTATTATCTGAAAAACAACTACAAAGATACTTCTGAGTATGATGGAAAATTAGATGTTTTTAAATCATCTTTAGAGACAGCACAAAATGCATTGGATTCCGCAAACGACAATTATGCATCTGTGCTAAAAAACACAGACAGAAGCGTTGCATCTGCCCAGAATACCGTTGACATGCAAAAATACCAGACAAGCACGACCAGAGATTTAAAAGACCAGCTGGAGCAGTTACAGAAGCAGCTTGCAGACTGTACACTTTCTGCACCGATCGGTGGAGTTGTCACAGCCGTCAATGTATCAGTCGGAGATAAAAACACAGCAGGAACGACCATGATCACGATCGAGGATACATCTTCCTTAAAAGTGATCGTAAATGTTGAGGAAGCTGACATTTTAAAGATCCAGGAAGGAATGCCTGCAACCGTTTCAACGGATGCAACAGGGGATGAAGAGATCAAAGGTACGGTAACACGTGTGGTCAGAGTAAAAAATCAGTCCACCAACACAAATGGTACAGATACCAATACCTCAAGCGGTTATTCTGCTGAGATCACGATCGACAACACAGAACTTCTGGTTGGAATGAGTGCAAAAGCCAAAATTGTGATCAAAGACAGAGGCACACAGCTTGCAGTTCCATATGATCTGATCCGGCAGGATGACAACGGAGATTCCTATGTTCTGGTAGCGGAAGCAAATGAAGATGGAACAGCAACCGCAGTCCGGAAAAATATCAAAGTCGGTGAAGAGGTAGACTATTATACAGAAGTGACAGGCGGCGATCTGAAAGAGGGCGACCAGCTGATCTACGATAATACATTTTCTGTCACCGAAGGTCAGGTGTTTACTCCGGAACAGATATATTCCAATCAGGCACTTGACACAGAAGGCATGATGAGTACGGAGGCAGAATGATCGTGAGTGAACCAGTAATCCGTATGGAGAATATTATAAAACGTTATTACATAGGCAAGCCGAATGAACTGCAGATTTTAAATGGGATCAGCCTGTCAGTCGATCAGGGAGAATTTGTCTCCATCGTCGGTGAGTCCGGTTCCGGAAAAAGTACATTGATGAATATTATCGGTGTCCTGGACCGTCAGACTGAGGGAACTTACTTTCTGGAGGGAAAAGATGTAAATAAAATGGATGATTCCATGCGAAGTGCAATCCGAAACAAGAGGATTGGTTTTGTATTCCAGAATTTTAACCTTCTTCCGAAAGCCAATGCATTAAAAAATGTCATGGTTCCGCTGTTATATAGTACTGAGAGGGAAAAAAATCAAAAAGAGCGAGCCATGGAAATGTTAAAAATGGTTGGCATGGAGGAACGTGCTTTCCATAAACCAAACGAGCTTTCCGGTGGACAGAAACAGCGTGTGGCGATCGCGCGCGCAATGATCAATGATCCGGCGATCATCTTAGCGGATGAGCCGACCGGAGCGTTGGATTCCAAAACCGGACATATGGTCATGGATCTTTTTCATAAGCTGCATGAGGAGCAGGGAAAAACCATCGTTTTGATCACACACTCACAGGAACTTGCGGCGGAGACAAAACGGATCGTTACGATCTTAGATGGTAATATCGTGTCAGATAATGGAGGTGAAGGCTGATGTTTTTGGAAAATATAAAAGAGGCGATCACCAGCATTTTCAGCAATAAAATGCGTTCGATTCTGACCATGTTAGGAATTATCATCGGTATCAGTGCAGTCATCACGATCACGACGATCGGTAATTCCATTCAGACTACTTTGACATCCACCTTAAATTCACTGGGTGGCAATACGGTTCAGGCATATGTGGATGCAAGATATCCGGAAGATGATGCAGACTGGGATACCTGGGAATACCCGGAAATGAAAACATCGGACTTTGTGACACAGGAGATGATCGATGAACTGGTGGAAAAATATCCGGATGAATTTGATGGAATAGCAGCTTCTGAATTTCTTGGAAACGGACAGATCCGGCAGGATAAAAATACTTATGCCAATGTATCTGTTCAGGGGACTACTTCCGAGTATATTGATTATATGAAATTAAAGATGTATGCCGGAAGAAACCTTACAAAACAGGATAACAAAACAAAGAAGAACGTCTGCATTGTGGCAGATACCATGGCAAAGCAGTATTTTGGAGATGAGAATCCAATAGGAGAACAGATCACTTATGCAGACAGCGATGGAAATCTATATAATTTTACAATTGTAGGCATATACGAATATAATGCAGCACTTTTTGGCAAGGTGGACACCAGCGTCCCGGAAAAAGACCGTTATACTACAATGTTTATTCCAATCCAGACCTGTTTTAAGCTGATGGGAAAGGATCAGTCCGGTTACACAAACTTTAACCTGATGGTCAATTCCCTGGCTGATATCGATCAGGCAACGACAGATGTTACAAACTTTTTTGAAGAGAAATATGCAAACAATGAAAATTTCCATGTTACTACCTATAATATGGCGTCTGATATGGGAATGATCAATACCGTCATTAATGTGATCACGATCGCAGTGTCCGGCATTGCATTGATCTCATTGATCGTAGGCGGTGTCGGTGTCATGAACATCATGCTTGTGTCTATTACCGAGCGTACAAGGGAGATCGGTGTTCGGATGGCACTTGGAGCGAAGAGGAGCACCATCCGTATGCAGTTTGTCATAGAAGCGATCGTACTCTGTATCTTTGGTGGAATGATCGGAATATTGATCGGGGTGTTTAATGGATTTGTATTAGGCAAAGCAGCGGAGTTTGTGATCCAGAATATGTATTCTGAATATTCAAGCTACATTATTATGTCGGTACGGCCGTCTTTATCCGCTATTGTACTTTCCTTATTCTTCTCCATGCTGACAGGAGTATTCTTCGGATACTATCCTGCAAACAAGGCAGCCAAGATGGAAGTCATTGATGCATTGAGATATGAATAACCCGGAGTTTAATTGACGTAGTGTCGCAGATTCTGTGGTGCATTTATAGGTTGTGAAAGGGCAACCATAAGCGTCCTCTCGCAAGTCAGAATTTTATATGTAATGAAAAAGAAAAACGGTATAAACGAAATATTAT
>ERZ773149.78-NODE-78-length-99779-cov-44.962196_pt1 | contig 99779 bp, 93 predicted proteins | sample MGYA00511081_ERZ773149 | MGnify/ENA primary metagenome ERZ773149 (study PRJEB29015, sample SAMEA2737846) | human gut metagenome | biome: human gut; feature: human-associated habitat; material: faeces | place: China | collected 2012 ...
TTCCTCAAAGCTTACATATTGTGCATACTATGAGGATGCTATTTGCGATATTATTGAAAAGTACAATAAATATTGTACAAAGCATTACGATGAGTCATATCAAATTGAAAGCATATCTGAAATCACGGAAGTTAATTTACCAGCAATATGCTTATTAAATAAAGCAAAAGCGAATGGATATCATTATGCACTACTAGTTGATATTAATGAAAAATATGTTTCATTTTATGAAGGCAATTTTACAAATATGTGTTCTGTACCGATAAATGAGTTCTTATGCAATGTTTCAAACATTTTTTTGTTTTAGAAAGTATGTTAAAGTATATAGGAATGATTGTGAAAGGAGAAATTTCAATGAAAAAAATAAATCTAAATGAATATGTCAAAACTTCAAATTTTATTAAACCAGTAAGTACAGAAGATATAAATGGCGGTTGCATTTTGGTACTTGGTTGTAACAATTATGGGTTCTATAAAAAGTCTTATACTTATAAGTGTGATAAAGTAAGTGCGCACACAAAGGCCGCAATAGCATACGCAAATAGTCATAAATACGGCCCTGGAAAATATCAGGTTACAGGAAATTCAAGTGTTGTATTTCTTGGATAATAATTAAATAGCAACATCATTTACTATATACTTTTAACATGTTATCCGTAAATTTTGACATAGTTGTATCAATAAACTTTTGTTTAAAGTAAATTATTATTATACAGAGGAGTAAGCTGATGAAAAAATTTGTAAGTATTTTATTAGCAGTCGTATTAATATTTTCTGTTTTAACCTGCGTCGGATGTGAAGCAGACAAAAAAGAGGAGAATACAATTACTTATTATCATTATGAGCCGTATGTATCACCAGTTTCTATTTTAATATATCAATATAATGAAAAATGTGAGAATGTTCAAAATAGAATCAATATTGTTGAGTTTGATAATATTGAAAAAATGACAAGTCAACTTACAACTGAGCTTATGGCAGGGAAAGGTCCTGATATTATTACATCTGGTGAATTATCTCTATTATCATCATCAACAGAAAAACTTATTAAACAGGGTGTATTTGCAAATATTGACGATATTATTTCTAATAGCGAAGACAAGGATAAATTGAAATTATCCGATTATAATTCTAATATTCTTGATGCGGGTATTTACGATGGAAAAAGATATTTTATTCCTGTAACATTTGAGCCTCAGATTTTACTCTCCTCATCAAGCAAATTATCAAAATATTTAGACAACGAACAACCGAATTTAACATACGATAACATCAAAGAATTGAGCGGAAGTATTAATAATGATGATAATAATCAAGCTCTGTTTTCCGGCGTTGAGGATTATAAAAATGTTTTTCTGAATTTAATAAATGAAAATGTTGACCTATATTCTCAGGAATATGATTTCGACAGCGACGACTTTAGAAAGTCTGTCACCTCACTAAAAGAACTATACAGCAGTAATGAGAAAAATGAAGATAACATAGTGTCAATGTTATCATCAAACGGTCAGATTGAATTATTTGCGTTATATGATGAAATTGCAGACATTGAAAATGATAATGACGAGCCTATAATTTTGAATACACCGAATAAAGACGGTGAGTCCACGGGTGTTATAACCGATGCAATTTTTATTAGCAATAATTCCGACAACAAAGAAAAAGCTCTTGAGTTTATTGAGTATGCGTTATCGGAAAAGGTGCAGAGTGATTTTTGCGGAGCCAATATAGAGGAATATCTACCGACAACCTCTTACGGAAGTGGCTGGGAATATCCCGTCAACAATGAATCTTACAGTAAATTATTTGATAAAGCAAAAGAGGTAAAGTATATTAATAACACTGCAAATATTTCAGAAGCTAATTTTATGTATGCAAAGGATTACGTTGATAACATAAAAAGCTATAGACTTTATGGATTGTATAATTATTATAACACAGAGGTTATAGGTGATATTGTAGATAAATTTTTATCCGATGAAATAGATGAAAATAAATTTATTAAAGAGCTCAAATCAAAAACTGAAATTTATCTTGAAGAGTAAATATTTTTGAAAAGTAAAACGATGTTTATAAGATGTTTTCTCGAAATATAATTTAAGAAAATAAAGGTTTAGCGATGAAAATATTAAGCTGCATATTAATAATAATTCTAATAACAAACAATTTGCATATGAATTTATAAAATTTGTTTTGAGTAACAAACAGCAAATGAAAATTGAAACAAATGATATACAGGTTAATGTGGCAGCATTTGAAAAATATATGGAAAAAGCTAAATTATATATAGGAAGTGAAACAGATAATAAAGAAAATTATATTCGAGTGTTAAAAATCATATCTGATATATAACTATGTTACTTTCAATTATTAATGAAGTGAATTTAACTCAGTGCATATTAATTTCGCTACTTATCCGTATGAATTAACAAGTAGGGCATTATTGTTGATTTAAATAATAAAAATTCAGATAGACTACAGATTAATAATTTAGAATTATGTTAAGATATATATAATCACAAGGTGAAGCATTATGAAAAATAAAATTGCGATAATTTTAACATTACAATTTATTATTACTGTGTTTGCTTTCAGCGGATGTGGTGAAAGTACAGCTTCAAGCAATTCCTCAAAGCTTACATATTGTGCATACTATGAGGATGCTATTTGCGATATTATTAAAAGGTACAATAAATATTGTACAAAGCATTACGATGAGTCCTATCAAATTGAAATCGTGGAATTTGAATCTCAGGAAGAAATGAAATTAAAAATGTCAACAGAAATTATGGCAGGTGAAGGACCTGATATTTTTTCTTTGAGTCAAAAGCTTCCATTTGAGAAATTAACAGATAGCAAAACTATTGCAGATGTAAACGAGCTTATAAGTGAATTTAGTTATGATATAGGAATAGATAACTGCAATTCAAAAATTATGGATGCAGGAGTGATTGACGGTAAAAGATATTTTATACCTTTGTTCTATTCACCTGATGTTTTTATAACTACAGAGGAAACACTTAATAAGTACAATTTAACATCATCTGAATTTTCTTTTAAAGCATTATCTGAGAAACTTTCAAAAAATAAAAAAGAATATTCTCTTTTTGGAAGTGCCGATGATAATATTGCCTTTTTTTATTCGTTTTTAGATCAATATATAGATTTTAACAGCGGAAATACAGAATTTAACAGCGATAAGTTTTCGGAAGATTTGGATTCTATCTATAGCTTGATTAAGAATGACACTACCGACGAAAATGTTAATTATTTTTTATATGAAAATATAAATAATGGTGCTTCTATTTTATATAAGGAAATGCCTGCTTTTAGTGGTATAGTAAGGACATATTCGTGTTTAAAATATTTAGGATCAACTCCTGTGTTTGTAAATAATTACAATATGGATGATGATTCAATTTCTGCCTCTACAGATGTTGGTATTGCCGTTAATGATAATTGTAAAAATAAAGAAAAATTACTGCCTTTCATTAAGTACTGTTTGTCCTGTGATGTGCAAAAAAATATGAGTGAAGAATGTATGTATTTGCCTGTAAACAGCGATGCTATGGAAAAATGCATTGATTCAATAGATGAAGTAATAGATTTTGAAGATATAATTGTTAGTGATAAAGAAAAAGCTATTGTTGAAACTGCTCAAAGTGCGGCGATAAGAGATTATAAATATATTATAAACAACATAACAAAATGTAATTTATATGGGTTTAATTATTTATCGGATACTTATTTTAATCCTTCGGTAATCAGTGATATAGTTGATAAATATTTAAACGGGGATATTTCAAAGGAAAAGTTTATTCATCAACTTACAGCAGCAACTGAGATTTATTTGAAGGAATAGATTATGTTAAAATTTTATTATATGTAATAGAAAACTTACAGAAATTTTCTTGTGTATGAGAGATATAAGAGGGTAGTATGAAAAGAAATAAATGGAGGATGTTCGCGCATTACCATTGGTCGTTGCCTTAAAAATGGTACATATTATGTTGCATCAGTTTCAGGTAAATGTTCAAGTTATTCAAAGCATTTAAGCAAAGCTTACTCATCAGCTAAAAACTCAAAAATGTCAAATGGTCAGTACTATGATTGGCCTGATGGAAGTATACACGGATAAGGATAAAATGTAATTATGTTCACACGCTTTTTATTTAAACCGCATGAATCTATTAAAGTCATACTAGCTATACTTTTAAGTGTTATAATAATTACTTCATTTTCAAGTTGTGCAATAAAAAATAACAGCGAACAAAATCATCTTGTTTATTACACATTAAATGATGAAGACTCTCTTTCTTGGATTATAGAAAAATACAATAAATACTGCATAAACAGTAATAATCCGTCTTTCCAAGTTGAGATAGTTAAATTTGATTCTGAACAAGAAATGTCAACGCAGATATCAACTGAAATTATGGCAGGAAGTGGACCTGATATTATTTCACTTAGTCAAAAATTGCCTTTTGAAAAATTAATTGAAAGCCGTTCATTAATGAATATTTATGATTTGCTAAAAGATGATAATTCTTCAAATGCAATAAATCTTGATGATTATAACGTTAACATACTCAACGCAGGAGTTTATGATAATGGTTTATATATTGTACCGCTGTTTTATGGAGTTGATGTATTGGTATCTACAGAAGAAAGATTGAAAAATTTCGATATCAAAGAAAATAACGGCTTTTCTTTGACATACAGTAATTTTTCAGATGTATTTGAAAATTTTTTTTTAAATGATGAAGGCTATTCATTTGTATCTAATGAGTTGTCGGATTTTTTGTGGTTTGATTATCCAATGCAACTCTTTTGCAGATTTTTAAACAGCTATGTTGATTTTGAAAATAAAGCTGTGTATTTTGATACCGATGAATTTAAAGATAATTTAGATGTAATGATGCAGATGTTGACGATTTCTCAAAAAAACAATACAAATGAATTGTTTGACGGATTGTATATAAATCGGTCATTTCCGTTGATGGCAGGAAGTTATTCTTATTATCAATCTATAAATGAAACACCTGTAGTTTTTCGTGGATTGACAAAAAACAAAGATGTTAATTCCGCACACATACAGGTTGGATATGCAATTAATAATAATACACAACTAAAGGAGCAAGCACTTGCGTTTATAAAATATACCCTTAGTGATGAAATTCAAGAAATTGGTGCAACAGCATCAGGAAGTTTGAGTTTTCCTGTGAATATATCTGTTTACGATAATGCTAAGCTTGTTGCCGGCTCAAGAACGGATGATAACAATAAAATTATCGGGATTGACAACGATTTTATGAAAGCATACATTGACATTGCCGATAATGTAAACGCTTGCACCTTGTATCGAGATGTGTCAAATTCATATTATAATGACAATGTTATCGGTGACATTGTTGACAATTATATAAATAAAGGTATATCAAAGGATAAGTTTATTCGTCAGCTCTCTGCTGCTACGGAAATTTATTTAACAGAATGAATGAGGGTATATGGAGTGGATTGTGCCGAAAGGTGGGGTGGAGATGAAGAAATCGGTTGTCAGTTTGTTTTTGCTTGTTTTAATCGTGATTATGAATTTTGTGGGGTGTACCGAAAGCGAAAATTTTGGTGATGTGAAAAATAGAATGACCTATTACACATCTAATGACAGTGATGATTTTTGTGATCTGATAAAAATATACAATAATTATTGCCTGCAATTATTGCCTGCAAAATTATGATAAATCATATCAGATTGCTGTTCTAAAATTTGCTTCGGAAGATGAAATAAACACAAAGTTGTCAACTGAGCTTATGGCCGGAAAAGGTCCCGACATTATTTCAATCAATCAGAAATTACCGTTTGAAAAGCTATTAAACAACAGCACATTTCTTGATGTAAATAAGCTTTGCGACAACAACACACAAGCGGATAAAATAGACTTTAATAATTTTAACAGTGCAATAATGAAGTGCGGAATTTATAACGGAAAACGGTATATTGTACCGCTGTTTTACGGGACTGATGTATTTGTTTCAACACAGGAAAAGTTGAAAAAGTTCAATATTTCCTGTGATAACCATACTGTTTTGACATATAAAAATCTTTCCGAAAAATTTTCTTCGTTCAGTAATGAAAAGGCAAATTTTGGTTTTATAAGCGGTTACAATGACACAAATTCTATGTTTAATTATCCTATGCAATTATTTAACCGATTTATAAATAACTATGTTGATTTTGAAAATAAAGTCACATATTTTGAAAGCGATGATTTCAAAAGTAAACTTGACACAATGTGTAGATTGCTGAATGCTTCAAAAGAAGATTTTCCTGACTTCATATTTGATGACCTTTACATAAACCGTTCATTATCACTAATGGTAAGAAAATATGCGTATTATAAATCGGAGAATGAAACACCTGTGATTTGCAGAGGATTGGTTAAGTCGGATAATGATTATTCCGCATTTGTTCAGGTTGGATTTGGAATAAACAGCAATACACATTTTAAAAAGCAAGCGTATGCTTTTCTTAAATTTGCACTTTCTGAAGATGTTCAAACTAAAATGTGCGGGGCAAAAGGAATTTCATATTCTGCAAACATATCTTTTCCGGTCAACAAAAAGTCATTTGAACAGGCAAAATATAGTGCCTCAAAACAAGCTGATGATGACGGAAAAATTATCGGGATTGACAACGATTTTATGAAAGCATACATTGACATTGCCGATAATGTAAACGCTTGCACCTTGTATCGAGATGTGTCAAATTCATATTATAATGACAATGTTATCGGTGACATTGTTGACAATTATATAAATAAAGGTATATCAAAGGATAAATTTATTCGTCAGCTTACATCGGCAACGGAAATTTATTTGACTGAGTAGGAATAAATTATGAGAAAATCTAAATTAACAAGAAAACAAAAGGAACATATAGCAGCATACCTGTTTATATTACCGTCTTTTTTAGGCATAGCGGTTTTTTACATTGTGCCGTACATAATTTGTTTTATAAAAAGCCTGTATGTCGGCGATACTTTTGTGGGCATAGAAAATTACATACAGCTTTTTCAAAACAACACATTTTTGCTTGCACTTAAAAACACGGGCATATTTACAGTTACGGCGATACCGTTGTTAATGGTGATTTCGTTTTTGATAGCGTTGTTTCTTAATTCTTTTAATAAAATATCTTCCTTTTTCAGAAGTGCATTGCTTATTCCTGTTGTAGTCCCGATTGCATCTCTGATTTGCGTGTGGCAATTAGTTTTTGATGATTACGGTGCAATCAACGGATTACTTAATTCACTTGGATTTAATACTGTTGAATTTTTTAATTCGGAATGGTCTATGGTGATGATCGTTTTTATTTATGTGTGGAAGTACTGCGGATTTTGTGTGATTCTTTTTACGGCAGGTATTGCCAATGTTTCGCAATCTCTCTACGAAAGCGCAAGGCTTGACGGTGCAAAAGCTCATCAGCTTGTAACTAAAATTACTATACCTATGATTGCGCCAACTACATTTTTTGTTTTTCTGATGGAGCTTATTTATTCATTTAAAATTTTCCGTGAGGTATTTGCTTTGTTTGGTGATTATCCAAACACCAATGTGTATTTTTTGCAGAATTTCATCAACAACAATTATTACAATCTTAACTATCCAAGATTGTCGGCGGCGTCAATTGTCTTATCGCTGTTTATAATTATAGTGCTGTTTATTTTCTTCTGCTTTGAAAGGAAACACAGCTATTCTTGAGAGGTTTGTTATGAAAGATACGGTTATGAAAATACTAAAATATATTTTGTTGATTGCTGTAACTGTGCTGTTTTTGTTTCCTGTCATTTATATGCTTGCTTGTTCATTTATGACAGGTTCACAGGTAAGCGAGATGCTCAATTTTTCTGACGGAAAATATAAAGAACTCAATATGATTCCGAATATGGCAACTTTGGAGCAGTTTTATCAGACTCTTTTCAGAAAACCCGAGTATTTGTTGAAGTTCTGGAATTCGGTTGTTTGTACTTTTCCGACAGTAATCGGTCAGGTTGCAGTATCATCATTGGCGGCTTTTGCTTTTGCAAAATTGAAATTCCCGTTCAGGGACAAGCTGTTTTTCATATACATAATTTTGCTCATTCTGCCGTTGCAGGTAACACTTGTTCCTGATTATATGATTCTTGAAAATATGAATTTGCTGAATAATTTTCTTGCGGTAATTTTACCCGGAACTTTTTCTGCATTCGGAATTTGTCTTTTGAGGCAAAGTATAAAATACATTCCCGATTCCGCAATTGAGGCGGCAAGAGTTGACGGTGCGTCATATTTGAAGATATTTACTAATATTATTCTTCCGCAGATTAAGGGCGGACTCATAACACTTGCGTTGCTCTGCTTTATTGATAATTGGAATGTAGTTGAACAACCGCTGATTTATTTTGATAATGAGGGTATGTATCCGCTTTCCGTAACGCTTACTGATGTCGGTAGTTCGGATTACGGCATAATATTTGCCTGCGGAGTTATATTTATGATTCCTGCATTGCTTATTTATCTTTACGGACACAGGGATATTGATTCGCCGTTTGTCGGAACTGATAAGGGATAGGAGAGAGGTTTTTATGAAAAAAGATAAGCTAAAGAGCGTAGTGTTGAAATTTTCAATTGTATTTTTTATTGTGATTGCATTACTTACATATTTTTCAAAAACAATCAATAATATGCTTCTTCCAAAGGTCAAAGTGGTTTCGGTTCAAACAGGTGTAATTGACGATACCGCAGGTTCAAATGATATGAAAACACATTATCTTTTGCCTGTTTCATCGGTGGATGGGGCAGGCAATACGGGAATAGTATTTGTTATAAATAAAACCGAAAACGGTGATGCAACAGTTGAAGAGGTTTCGGTGGATATATGTAACAGTGACGAGCTGTATTGCGAGGTGACATCGGACTCACTTTTTGGCGACAGTCAAGTTGTATATAAAACAACCAAGAGTATAGAAAACGGTTCAAGTGTTTATATTGAGGAGGAAACAGTGTGAGCAAAAGAAAAATTGTTTCGTTTCTGTTACTGCTGTTGCTGACTGTGAGCGTTTTTATTGCGAATATTATAATTATTGAAAATGCAAAAGGGCAATTACCTGATGTTACTCAATTAACTTATGATAAAAATTCAGAAACTGCTCCAAAAACGGTTTCTGAACTTGAAAAGCTGTTTGAACGGATTACTGACAAAGGCATAGCTTTTTGTTCCGAGGGTAAAGAAACAAAAGTTAAGGAAGAAACCGTAACTACGGTACTTGTGAATGAAAACTGGTTTTCGGATTATAAGACCGAAATTAACGGCGAAAATATTTCGTCCAAAAACATAGATAACAGAGATAAGGTTGCAATAATTGGAAGTTCTCTTGCTCTCAAACTGTTTTTTACAACAGATGCAGTCGGTAAAAAGATTTGCATTGACGGAAATCAATATACAATTTGCGGTGTGATATGTGAAAACGAAAGCTTAATAAATAAGTTTTCTGCTGATGACAAACAGAGGGTGTATGTTCCATATACAACATCCGAAAATTATGGTGACAGAACGGTTGATATGATTGTTTACGATAACTCGGTATATACGGGAGCAATTGTTGAGCAAATGGATTTGCCGCAGTATTATTCGGTTAATCTGAATGAGAAAAATCAAACGCTCTCGTCATTTGAACATATTTTATACCTTGCAATATTTATCGGATTTAGCATTATTGCATTGAAGTTGTGGTATAGGTTCAGTAGAAAATTTTTTGAGGAGATAAAAGAAAATCTCAAATTAAACTACTTTCTAAAATCGCTAAAAAATATTCCGCTAAAATATGTTGCACTTGTGCTTGTTTTTGCAGGAATACCTGCCGTGCTTTTGATTGTGTTTAATATTTGTGATTTCAGCATTTTTATCCCCTCAAAATATATACCGAATGATAACATTTTCGACATTTCAAATTACCTGAATGTGCTTGTCGATAATGCACAAACACTAAACTCACAAAACCTAACAGGAAATCCAATGCTTGTAAATCTGTTCTCAAGAACATTTACAGCGTCATTGTGGCTGACAATAATATTTTTGATTAGTATTATAACCGTGCTTTTAAATTTGACAGAATTAAAACTTCATAAACATAAAAACACCGACAAGCAGTAACTAAACTTGACACATACAATTTATCTGACAGAGAATGCATAAAATAGCAATAAAATAGTTTGACTAATATATAATATTGTGTTAAAATTATGCGAGGAAGTATGGTATGTTCAGTGGCAGCTTCTTTAGTAACAATTTCCGTATCGACATATTTGAGTAATGTATGGAGTAGTGAAAATGAAAGAAAGTGGTGTGGTGTGTAAAAAAAAGAAAGTATATCTACTTTCTCTTTTGCTTTTTTTGATTTCTTATTTGACTACAGTTGTTAATATGATTGTTAATATTATTACTGGTAGTTTTCATTTATACATTTTTAGTACTTTAAGCTTTATGTTGCCATGCTATAAATCTATTAAAACAACAGATGTGTTTGGTATCGTTTTAACAATATTGTTGTTTTTGATTAGTTTTCTGCTCATATTTTTTACCGTAAAATATGATGTGTTAAAATATGATCAAAGCAAAAGACCGTTGTGTTATACGAGCTTACTCTTGTGGTTTTTTATAACTCAAATATTGTCTTCGTGGATACTGGTTGATTCACATTTTCAAAATTATATTTATTTGTCTGTCGCCGAATTTTATGAAAGTGAAGAGTTACAGTACATGAACTCAATAATTATTTTTGGAATATATCAACTCATTATAGGCTTAAAACGATTGTATGATTCTAGAGAAGCATATGACGCAACCAATATTTCAATCGTTCCACCTTTTGAAAAGTATTTTACTGAAAAAACTATTTTTTGTTACACCGTTCCTAATTATATATTTTCCTGTATAGGAGTCTTATCAATTATATATATTAGGTATGTTTTTATCGACAGTTATGCAATTAGCTTTTGGATTTTTATTTTCTGTGTGCTTTTTAGTTTATGCCTTCTGCTTGCAACTTTAATAAAATATCGCCAGATTGTAAAATATAGAGGTGTCGAAATAATTGTAAGAAAGAATTTAAAAATATCTATTTTCCTGCAATTGAAATTAGTTTTTTTAATATTTTGCACATATTGTATAACGTTGTTGTTCGCTTGATTTTTGATATTGGGTAGAACATTTGCTGAAAGGAGGCTCGAAAGAGCCTCCTTTGACCCAAAAAAAGCAACCGGTGGCTAACCTTCCTAAAAAACAAACACAATGTAGATCTTGTGGCAGACCAATAGGCAAGAAATATGCATGGCAATGTAAAAATCCTACATACTATTAATTTTATTTAATTTAATGTGAGGTTTATGGTTTAATGATTTTTAATATTTTTGGAGGCTTAGTTAAAAGTCTGGGTGTTTACAGACATAGTCCTCTGCTTTTAGCTGTATTTTTAATAATTCAACTTATCTGTATTATTGTTTCATGTATATTTGACAATATGTATTTTAAGTCTGTCATTTCTGAAACTTCTTTCACAAATAAGAGGTATAACAGAGTTAAACATTTTGTGTATGATACGATTGTTAATCTGTCAAACAGTATGTTTGTTCTTATGGTTGATGAAAAAACTAATATAGTTTCTCCTGCACTTTACACAAAGAAAAGCAATAAAATTTCTATGATAAACAGAAATGCTGAATATACTGTATTTGAGCATATTGATTTTTCTGAGAGTCATTGCCCAAACGAATACAAATTTATCAGAGCTTGTAAATTGCGGGATAAAAAGACAGGTGAGCAGGTTCTTTTTGTAGCCGTGCCAAATCGTGAAACTGATATTCTCGCATATTCCGATTCTGCACATAAAGCCGACAAAACCGTAACTTTCGGTAAATTCAGAATATTCTGTTTTGTTGAATCTAATGGCAACCTATATACGGATTTGTCTGTCAATTCAGAAAAAGTACCTCTTGAAAAAACAAAGAGAAAAGGTATGTATTTTATCGGACTTGACGAAGTTACAAAACAAAATCAAAGTCCAAAAAGTAATACGATTTGTTAAACACTATCAAAAGTTGCTTTTAACTAAATATAACTTTTGATTTGGTAGAACACTTTGCAGTAAGGAGGCTCGAAAGAGTTTCCTTACTAGTTGATGGAATTGAATGGAATGGAAAAACAGGAAGAGAACATATAAAATCTTGGTATTAAAAGGTAGCATAGATGATTATGAATATTGATATTAAAACATATAGCTATAGCAAAATTAAAACATTTGTGAATCTCAGATATTTATCAATGCGAATTCCTGACTTAATATTTAAAATGTTAAGCTATTTTGCATACAACTTTTTAATGGTATCAGTTATAACACTTCAAATTTTTACAATGCAAGCTCACCCACTTGAAGGCTTTTCATTTTTTGATGACCGTGTAGTGCCATTTCTTATAACTGCAGGAATTTTGTCTTGTATTATGTCAATTGTAACTGTATTTGTGTATCATTACAAAACAAAATGGAGTGTAATACTAAATAGTGCTATAACTTACTTTTATGTTTCTATAATATTATTTTTGCTTTCGTGTTTTTTTGCGTTTGAGTTTACTGTTTTTAATGCGATATATGCTATATTTAAGATTGCAATATATGTTCTTTCTTATTTTATCTATGTAAAGTATTTGTTTGAGAAAAAATTGCCGAAAATTGAGGAGATAGTTCACAATGGAAGATCGTTTCCTGCAGGAATGATAGCAGGTGCGCTTACCATTGCTATAAAACCTGTTATTAGCCTTTTAGGTCAAAATGGTGGTCTTAGCACAGCTACATTTAATGACTTTATTGCATTTTTTGAGTATTTAATTGCAGTTTGCCTAATTGTTAACATGGTTGATGCCTTTGTCAAGGCTTACTACGCAAGAATATATAACATCAATTAACTTACTAAGACACTTTTTACAATAAGGTAGGGTAGAACATTTGCGGTAAGGAGGCTCGAAAGAGCCTCCTTTGACACAAAAAGTATGATGCTCGCAGTAATATTACCGATGTTACCAAAGACGGAGTTTTACAGTATCATTACGGTTACGATATGATGAATCAGCTTGTTAGCGTAGATGATAAGCTGAACGGTAAAGTTTATAACTATACTTATGATGCAGGCGGTAACCTTATATCTGAAACCGTTACCGATTCAAACGGTACAACAAGCAATGCTTATGAATATAACAATTCAAATTGGGGAGATGTTCTCACATCATATAACGGTCAGAACATAACCTACGATGAAATCGGCAATCCGCTTACATACCGTGACGGAATGTCAATGACATGGAAAAACGGCAGACAGCTTGCAACACTCACAAATGGTGATACAAGCATAAGCTATGGCTATGACAGCGGTAGTGTTCGTACAACTAAAACCGTAAACGGAGTAAAATACACATATGCTTATCTTAACGGACAGCTTATGTATGAAACTCGTGGCGACGCAAAGTTCTATTATTCCTACGATGCAAACGGAATTTTGTATAATGTCAGATACACTTTGACTGACGGCGGTACCGAGTATTCCTACTACTACACCCACAATTCCCGTGGTGATATTATCGGGATTTACAATGGTGCAGGCGAACTCAAAGCACATTATGAATATGACGCTTGGGGTAATGTGATTTCTATAACCGATAATAACGGCAATGCAATCACAAACCCGAACCATATCGGTAATTTGAATCCATTCCGATACAGAGGCTATTATCAGGACACAGAAACAGGTCTTTACTACCTGATGAGCCGTTATTACGACCCTGTTACTCACAGATTTATTAATGCTGACGGTTATTTCCAGTCAGGCGGAAGCATTTTAGATGCTAATACTTTTGCTTATTGCAGAAATAATCCTATAATGAATAGTGACTGTACTGGTACAAGTTGTAGTAAGCATAGATCGTATTATGTGCCAAATTGCGGATATTGTGACCCTTCGTACATTCATGAAATGAATGAAAAAATAGATTGGTTAAATAGAGTATATAATACATCTCCTGAACATCGAATTGTTAAAGTAAATATTGATGGTTCACGTGTATATGGAGATGCTACTTTGCCGACTGTATCTGACGGATTTGTCACGATTTATTCTGGTGCATCAACTTTTGGTGGTGCGTTTACAAGTGGTTATTCTCAAGTATTACCGTATGCTGCGGTCACTACTTTGCCGATTACAGCGTATAATATTTATTCATACTATAATGATCCTAGATTAACTGCTGATCAAGCGGGAAATTTAACTATGTTAGAAGTGACCAACTTTGCAGGAACAATGTTATTAACTGTAGCTGCGGTATCTTCTCCGCCCGGTTGGGTGGCGTTAGCGGTTACAGGTGTCACAGTGGTAGCTTCATGGGTAGGTTCTGAAATTATATCAAACCAGAAAGAATATTATATTAATTATAACAAAGAGAATGGATTTTATTAAAATGAAAGCAAAGAAAATTTATTATTCAATTGTCGTAGGATTGCAAAGTTTACTTATACTATTGTTGCTTGTAAATGTAGGTTATTGTTTGGTTACTTCGGATTTAACTATGTTTCCTACAACTGCATTATATTTAAACTTTTACCCTTTTATAAATTTTTGTCAAACGCATAATCCATACGATTTGCTTGTATTTATATCTTTGATGATTTTAATACTTGTAATGCATTTTGCAACAATATATATTCTTTTTAAAAAGGTTAAAAGAATATATGCTTGGGTAGTTATAGTTAATGCATATATGTACGCCTTGACTCTATATAGTAACGGAGATTTAATATATGTGTTAAAGGGCGGTGCATATTTAATCTATGGATATAGCAATGTGGCAATGTTTTGCTTGCTGTTCATTGCGGCTTTAATTAAACTATATCGTAAGAGGGTTCATATTAATTCAAGCCTTGCAGATGATTATTTTTTACCCAATGAAGAGGATGACAGACCGGAGGATAAATGCGACAGAACAATCCAAGCCTGTATTTTAGCTCCGATTTTCCAGACAGCTTGCTTTGCATTTTCTTTGATAACAAAGTACTACGGTTCATTGCTGGAGAATTATTTGTTTTTGTTTTATATTGTGTTCGTTATAGTGTCGATTTTTATATTCGCATTTTCATATCGTGATTACAAAAATGTTGCAAACTCGAATCAATTTTCTGATGAGCAAATTAAAAAAGTGGAGAAATACATAAAAATTCAACCGATTACCTTTGCACTTTTTCTCGCATCGGCAGTTTTGATATTTGCATTTTGACAGCAACAAACTCTACAATAAAATAGGGTGGAACAACTGCTGTAAGGAGGCTCGAAAGAGCCTCCTTTGACGCCAAAAAAGTATGATGCACATAGTAATATTACAGATTTTACCAAAGACGGAGTTTTACAGTATCATTACGGTTACGATATGATGAATCAGCTTGTTAGCGTAAATGATAAGCTGAACGGCAAAGTTTATAACTATACTTACGATGCCGGCGGTAACCTTATATCCGAAACCGTTACCGATTCAAACGGTATAACAAGCAATGCGTATGAATACAACAATTCAAATATGATTCAAACGGAATTTTGTATAATGTCAGATATACCTTGACTGACGGTGGTACCGAGTATTCATACTACTACACACATAATTCCCGTGGTGATATTGTCGGAATTTATAACGGAGCAGGCGAACTCAAAGCACATTATGAATATGACGCTTGGGGCAATGTGATTTCTATAACCGATAATAACGGCAATGCAATCACAAACCCGAACCATATCGGTAATTTGAATCCATTCCGATACAGAGGCTATTATCAGGACACAGAAACAGGTCTTTACTACCTGATGAGCCGTTATTACGACCCTGTTACTCACAGATTTATTAATGCTGACGGTTATTTCCAGTCAGGCGGTAATATTCTGGATGCTAATATGCATTCATATTGTGGTAATAATCCGATTATGTTTGCAGATCCAACGGGCTTATGTTATGAACCTCAATATACGAGTGCGGGAACATATATCGGTAAATATTGGGTTATAAAAACAGCAGTTCCGGGTGTACCGGGTTTTTGTAATAGTTGCAAATCTAACGGTCCAAATTCTGGGAACAAGTATTATGTTGAATCTTCTAAAAATAATAAAAATACAAAAGGAGATAGTAACTGGACACCAAGAAAAAACTCTAAAAAAGGGTCAGAAAACAGGCAAAAATCCGGCGATCGCGAACGTAATGTTGCTCATCCCAACGGCGAGGAACATAGTAGGGTTCCTAAAGGCAACGGAGTAAAACATTTAACTGAAACACCATTTGAAGAGCGCATGGGTAATTTTGGTATATGTTTAGCTTGTGCGGTTGCAGTTATATATTTAGTAGGTAATGATGTTACCGGTGCTGGAGTTGCGGATGATGTTGCACTTGTACCTACTATTGCATTGCTTTGGGATAGTGCCAGTAAGGCTTTTGGTTAAAATATGGAAAAGAAATTAGTTAAATTAAAAAACGGAATAACTTTTATATCACAGAAACTTGATAATGTTCATAGTGTTACTATCGGCGTTAATTTCAAAGTTGGTTCATTATATGAAGATCAAATCAATAACGGAATTACGCATCTGATTGAGCATTTGTTTTTTAGGCAATGGGATAATTTGCCTCAGAAACAATTGTATTATGAAATGCAGTGCATGGGAGCAGAAATTGCAGCAAAAACATTTCACGATTATGTTAGCTTTTCAATCACCGTAACACCCGACTCATTTATTAAAGCATTTAAACTTATCACAAAATGCCTAAATAAATTTGACTGGACTGATGATATAGTTAAAATTGAAAAAGAAGTTGTTTACAAGCAAATTGAAAATGATTATCAAACATTTGATAATTGGATTGATAGTTACTACTTTAAAGATACCAAATACGAAAAAACTATTATGGGTACGATTGAATCTGTACAATCAATATCTTTAAAAGATATTAACTCTTGGAAAGATAAATATTTTTGCAGCAACAATTCTTGTGTAGCTATCACTGGTAATTATTCGGACGAGGATTTTTTGACAGTTCAAAATATTCTTTCCCAAATTAATTCTTCTGGAAAACTCGCCGAAACAATTATCTGTTATCCACTGCATTTTGAAAAAAGAAATATCAGTAACAGGTATTCACTAATCTCTAATGATACAGATATTAGTGATATAACAATCTTTTTTGATATTAATAAAGATTATAACTATGAAACTGTAAGACTTCTTTCAAGTATACTTGGTGAAGGTTGCGGAAGTCTGCTGTCAATGATTTTAAGAGAAAATTATAATTTTACAGATGATATCTATACTAATTTAACATGCTATTGTGGATTTCGCCGACTGTCAATTTCTTTCAGTGTAAATAATTCTGACTTTATTGAAAGTCTGCACCATTTCTTTAAATCGCTTGTAGATTTTAGAAAAGAAATTTCAACAAATGATTATTTGACATCCATCAACTTTTTTACAAAAAATCAATTATTTGATTTAGACAACTCTAACGAGCTTAATAGCAATTATGTTTTATGTGATTTTGTATTATATCCATCAGTAATATCTGAGCCAATAAAAAGAAAAGAAAAATATGAAAAGATCACATTAAAAGATTTAAAAAAATACGCTAATGATATTTTTATTGCTAAAAATCTTTCCTTATTAATTCAAACAAATCTTGATAAAAAGCTTGTAAAAAACTCTATTGAAAAAATGATAAAAACATTATAATAATTACATTATTTTTTGTGGGTCTATATTATTTTGACTTTTCTACATTCTGCCTGTTCAGCTATCGTGGTTATTACTACGATAAAAGTTGAAATCCGAAACTATCAACGGTGAAAAGTATGAATATAAGTATGATGCACATAGTAATATTACAGATGTTACCAAAGACGGAGTTTTACAGTATCATTACGGTTACGATATGATGAATCAGCTTGTTAGTGTAGATGACAAGCTGAACGGTAAAGTTTATAACTATACTTACGATGCCGGCGGTAACCTTATATCCGAAACTGTTACCGATTCAAACGGTACAACAAGCAATGAATATGAATATAAAAATTCAAATATGATTCAAACGGAATTTTGTATAATGTCAGATACACCCTGGCTGACGGCGATACCGAGTATTCATACTACTACACCCACAATTCCCGTGGCAATATTGTCGGAATTTATAACGGTGCAGGCAAACTCAAAGCACATTATGAATATGACGCTTGGGGCAATGTGATTTCAATAACCGATAATAACGGCAATGCAATTACAAACCCGAACCATATCGGTAATTTGAATCCATTCCGTTACAGAGGCTATTATCAGGACACAGAAACAGGTCTTTACTACCTGATGAGCCGTTACTATGATGCCGTAACTCACCGTTTTATAAATGCCGATGGTTATTTTCAGGCTGGTACATCTATTCTTGACGGAAATACTTTTGCATATTGCGCTAATAATCCTATTTATTCTTCTGATCCTACAGGTTCGTCTATAATCTTTGGAGCTCTTATTGGGGGGGGCTACTGAGTTTTTTGGCCAAATTATATCTGGTAAAAGTATTGATGAAGTTGATTGGGGCTCAGTTTTTGTAAGTGCTGGAACGGGTGCTATGCTTGGTGCAGTAGATGTTTTGGGCGTTGGAGCTGTAGCAGGTGTTTTAATAAAGGGCGGTATTAGTTTTACTGGATCTTTAATGAAATACTCAAGACATGGGGAAGATTTTAATTTAGCTGTTCAACACTCTGCGGTAGATGGTCTCAGTACTATGTTCTTTGCTAGTATATCAAATGTCTTTAAAACATCCAGTGGAAATCATTACAATTACAATGTTAATAACTCAAATCAAAGAGTTAATCGTTGGTCAACTTCAATTGAAAATGTGGTGAATAATTCTCGTAGTTTTAAGCCAAAAGTGTATGCTCCTTCAAAACCAAAACCTGCTCCTAAACCACTTCCTAAAAAACAGACACAGTGTAGGTCTTGTGGTCGCCCAATAGGAAATAAGTATTGGCAATGCAGCAGTCCGTCTTATTATTGATCGGGATTAAAAATATGAAAAATAATAAAAAATATGCGGTAATAACTTTTATAGTTGTTGGTGTTTTTTATGTAATCATGTTTATTGTGACATTGATTGAGAGAAACAGTAATAAAATTATTAGTCCAGCCGAAACAAGAGATTCGTCTATTTACATAATCATACTTGCTTGTTCACCTATTGTTTTGATGATTTGTATGTTATATAAATATAGTGATCGGCACAAATACAGATTTAAATATTTTGCTGATATTAGTGACGAAGTTCTATTTTCTAAAAATAATCGAAGAGTGAACGAACATTCGGTGTTATTTCAGTTTATGGTGGGTTGTAGCAATGTATTTGTTGTTTCTTTAGATAAGAAATCAAAAATAATTATACCTGCCGTTTACACAAAGAAAAACAATAAAATTTCTATGATAAACAGAAATGCCGAATATACTGTATTTGAACATATTGATTTTTCTGAGAGTAATTATTCAAACGAATACACTTTTATCAGAGCTTGTAAATTGCGGGATAAAAAGACAGGTGAGCAGGTTCTTTTTGTAGCCGTGCCAAATCGTGAAACTGATATTCTCGCATATTCCGATTCTGCACATAAAGCCGACAAAACCGTAACTTTCGGTAAATTCAGAATATTCTGTTTTGTCGAATCTGAAAATAATTTCTATACTGATTTGCTTGTTGATTCGGAAAAAATCCATCTTGAAAAAACAAAAAGAAAAGGTATGTACTTTATAGGTTTGGATGAAGTTACAAAAACAGATCAAAAGTCAAAAAAGTAATATAATTTGTTAAAAACTATCTTAAGTTACATTCAGACAAAGTATCAGTCGGAATAGGGTAGAACACTTGCTGAAAGGAGGCTCGAAAGAGTTTCCTTACTGGTTGATGGAATTGAATGGAACGGAAAAACAGAAAGAGAACATATAAAATCTTGGTATTAAAAGGTAGCATAGATGATTATGAATATTGATATTAAAACATATAGCTATAGCAAAATTAAAACATTTGTGAATCTCAGATATTTATCAATGCGAATTCCTGACTTAATATTTAAAATGTTAAGCTATTTTGCATACAATTTTTTAATGGTATTAATTATAACCTTTCAGATATTTATGATGCAAGTTAACCCATTTGAAGGTTTCTCGGTTTTTGATGATCGTGTAGTACCATTTCTTATTACTGCAGGAATTTTGTCTTGCATTATGTCAATTGTAACCGTATTTATCTATCACTATAAAACTAAATGGAGTGTGATACTAAACAGGGGAGTGACATTCTTTTATGTTTCAATTACCATGCTTTTACTTTCATGTTTTATTGAGTTTAAGATTACGGCATTTAATGTGATATATGTTATATTTAAGATTGCAATATATGTTCTTTGTTATTTTATCTATGTAAAGTATTTGTTTGAGAAAAAGTTGCCGAAAATCGAGGAAATAGTTTACAATGGAAAACCGTTCCCTGCAGGAATGATAGCAGTTGCTCTTACCATCGCTATAAAACCTGTTATTAGCCTCTTAGGTCAAAATGGTGCTATAAGTTCTGTGATATTTAATGATTTGATTGCACTAACTGAATATATTGGTGCTGTCTGCTTAATCATTAATATAATAGACGCTTTAGTTAAGGCATATTATGCAAAAATATATAACATCAATTAACTTACTAAGACACTTTTTACAATAAGGTAGGGTAGAACATTTGCGGTAAGGAGGCTCGAAAGAGCCTCCTTTTTTTTTGCCTAAAATTCCTGTAAACCCATTTTCGTGTTGCAAGAATGACTGATGAGGACGGCAGAATAGAGAGGGGGAGTGATGATGGATTACTTGTATCCTCTTTAAATGCTCCATTTATTATAAAGTTCATAACTCACCCCCCTTTATAATGAGCAATCGTAATAGAATAAATTATCAAAATGCTTTGCGGTTATAATCGCAGATAATTTACTAATGACAGGAATTGCGGTATATTATCTATAGATGGATACAGTCATAATGGTTTATAAACCTATATATATATGCAGAACTTAAAGCACACCTTTCGCCGAATGGGAAAACTTATCTGTTTCTCAACGAGATTCAGGAAATCAAGGGTTTGGAAAAGATCGTCAATTTGCTGGTGTCGGACTTTGATGTATGATGAGCCACAATTTCCGTATGATGTTCTCTGAGCTCTCAACATACCTGACGGGATGTTATGTGTCTTTCCGTATCTTTACATTATTCTTCGGCGAATTTGACAACGCTAAGAACCATCTAAACTTAAATTATATCAAGGTTTAGAAGACTTTTTAGCAAAATGCATAAAATAAGATGTGATAAATTAGAACATTTTTTAATTGAGCAAATCTTAAAAATATGATAGAATAATGTAGAAGATAAGTAAAGAAGGTATTTTATGTTGTTAAAATATAACCGAAATTTATATAGTAAAGATGCTTTGTTAAAGGCTGCATTTAACTTTACCGACAAGGCATATATACATCTTAGTCAAACTGAAAATGAATATATCGTTGATTTTGTCGTGAAAGAGGGGAATATCGTGTCAGAAAAAGAATTTGACAACGAAATGATCTTTCAAACAATGCGACATAAGGTGTATTTGGAAACTGCTGATATCCGAAAAATTATGGTTGCACGAGCTATGGCATCTACAATAATTGATGATGAAGAACCTAAGCCGCAAACAACCGATTTTAATGCTGATGAAATCCTTACAGATTGGTTTGAAAACAATGAAAACAATTGAATTTGACTTGAATTTATATGATCAAAAGTGCATTAAAAAAGCCATCGATGACTTTTATGACATTGCAGAAATTATTTCTGAAAAATGCGACAACAAAATAATTTGCAGAATGTTAGCCTCAAAAGCGGACATAAATTTAACTGCCTGTGAATTTTCAAACTATATTATTGATCTAATGAATGTGATATAAATGAACAGTTTGAGCGTATTAAAAGTTGTTTTCATTATTATTTTATGTATAGGTTCGTCGTATACTGATATAAAATTCGGATATGTGAAAAATCTTTATCTGTTGCCGTTTTCTTTGCTCGGAATTGTCTTGCTCGTTTTGCAGTTTCTGCTTTTTGGAGCTGAAACACTACTTGATTCTGTGATTAGTATTTTAACCTCTCTGATAATATCTGTTATCTTATACATTGCACATATTTGGGCAGCAGGCGATTGTAAATTTCTGATTGTACTTTCACTTTTAACACCGGTAGAATTATACTCTAAATTTAATTTTCTGAATTTTTCTATAATTTTTGCAATTGCACTTGCTTTTGCATACAGTTATATATTCCTCATTTTTGACTCTATATATTGCGGTATTAAACAGAAAAAAATCGCCGATAAAGCTAAAATTAAATCGGGTATGAAGTCGTTTGCATTAAATTATATAACATCCGTTTGTTCCATAATAGCAATTGACAACATACTTTTATACTTTTTTGCTGAGTTCTTCATACATTACATATTTGTACTGTTAGCAATAAATATATCTTTTGTTATTTTGCTGAATTCATTAAAGCATCTTGATAAAAGAATAATTTTGCCGATAGCATTGGTGTTGGCAGTCATATTTATGTGCCTTAGACAATCGTTTGGAACTATGTATTTTGTTAATTTCGGACTTGTATTTATAGTTATGCTTATGAAACTTTTTATCAGTGAGTACAACTATGAATATATAAATACTTTTGATGTTAAAGCGGGTATGATTATTTCTACGGAAACTTCAATGCTGTTTTTGAATTCAAGAGTGAAAGGTCTGCCTGATATGTCACATGAAAACGTAAGCGATAGAATATCCGAAAGCGAATGTGAAAGTATTCACCGATGGGAAAAGTCAAAGTATGGAAGCAAAACGGTTAAAATAGTACGAAAAATTCCGTTTGCTATATTTATTTCTCTTGGAATAGTAACATATATCGTTGTGGGAGTAATGTTAAATTGATTATAAAAATTAAAGACTATGACGGAAAGCCAAGAATATTTTCATTTGCTAAGAGTGAGAGAGTAAAAGATTATTTGTTGGAAAAAGAATTGAATACGGGACTTTTGAGCAATAGAAGTATTATCATTTACCCTGAAAACATTACTCTAAATCTGTCAGAAGAAGAAACACAAAGATTTAGTTTGTGTGCCGATTATGATGTTTTTCAGGTTGACAGCAGAGGTAATGCCTATAAATACTTTAATAATGCTTCACTTGATAATGCAATACTTGTAACAAACAGATGTAATTCAAATTGCGTTATGTGTCCGACTGCTGAATCTATACGAAGAAACGGCGAGAATTATTACGGTGATGAACTGATAAGAATAGCAAAATATTTTCCGAATGATGTGTGTCACATAACAATTACTGGTGGAGAACCGTTTTTGATAGGCAAAAGTATTTTTGATTTACTTTCTTTTCTTAAAGATAATTTGCCGAATACTTCGTATTTGTTACTCACAAATGGCAGAATTTTTAGCAATAAAGAATACTTGAATTTATTCAAACAAACTTGTCCTCATGCTCTTAAATTAGGCATACCTATCCATGGGTATAACAGTGAAACTCACGACAGCATTACTCAGGCTAAAGGAAGTTTTATTCAAACATTTAACGGTTTGTTGAATTTGCTGTCAATCGGGGCGAAAATTGAACTTCGTATAGTTGTAAGCAGATTGAACGCAGACTTCATAACCGATATAGCTAAACTCATTACCGATAACTTCTTAGGCATTGAGTGCGTAAAATTTATCGGACTTGAAATGACAGGCAATGCGGCAAAAAATAAAAACAGAGTATGGATAAGCTACCCCGATGCTTTCAGAGTATCAAAGAAAGCAATTGATTTACTGATTGGTGCAGGCATTGATGTAGGATTATACAATTTCCCTCTCTGTGCTGTTGATAAAATGTACAGAAGTCTTTGCGAAAAAAGCATTAGTGATTATAAAATCAGATATACAGAACGATGCGAAAAATGCTGTCAAAAAGACGCATGCGGAGGAATGTTCGCAGGTACTGTAAGACTTTCAAAAGACGATATTATACCATTAGGAAAATAAAAATATGATTAACTATTTTAATTTTAAAAAATTAAATAATGAATATCTTATTACAAATGATTTAGGACGATATTTGTTTGCTTATAAAAAAGAACTCTTCTCTCTGATAAATAACCAAGTCGATATGAATTCAGACTTTGGAAAATCTGCAGAGGAAAATATGTTTTGCTACGATGGTTCTCCGAGAGGATTTGCCGAAAAAGTAAAACCTTATTTTCGTGACAGTAAAAATTATCTTTTCTCGTCAACCGGATTGCACATTTTTGTTGTCACTAACAGCTGTAATTTAAAATGTGTGTATTGTCAAGCTCAAAACGGTAATGAAATACCTAACGGATTTATGACAGAAGAGATTGCAGAAAGAGCCGTGGATGTAGCATTAACTTCACCGAATGATAATCTTTCATTTGAATTTCAAGGTGGTGAACCTCTTGCTAATTTTTCTGTTATTAAACATATCGTGGAATATACAGAGTTAAAGAAAAAATCAAAAACTGTCACGTACAACATTGTGACAAACCTCACGCTTATAACTCAGGAAATTATAGATTTTATTAAGAAATACAATGTAGGCATATCAACTTCAATTGACGGTAATGAACTTGTGCATAATATGAACAGATGTTATCGCAATGGCAAAGGTTCATATTCTGATGTAAAACAATCTATTGGACAATTAAAACTTAATGATATAAAGTTTGGTGCAATTCAAACTACGACCTCCAACAGTCTGCCGTTTTATAAAGAAATAGTTGATGAGTATATTTCAATGGGCTTAAAAAGCATTTTTATCCGACCGCTTACTCCTCTTGGTTGTGCAAATAAAGATTGGAACATTGTCGGATATTCTGCCGAAGAATTTATAGAATTTTACAACAAAGCTTTTGATTATATTTTGCAACTCAACATGAATGGTACAGAAATCAGTGAAGGTCATGCAACAATTTTTTTGTCTAAGATTCTGCACGGTTATCCTGTGAATTATATGGAGCTGCGTTCTCCATGCGGAGCAGGTATCGGTCAGATTGCTTATTATTATGACGGTAATATATATACTTGTGATGAGGGAAGAATGCTTGCTGAAATGGGAGACGATTCCTTTAAACTCGGTAATGTATATGACAATACATATGATGAACTTATAAATTGCAATAATTGTAAAGCTGCTTGTATTTCAAGTGTACTCGAATCACTTCCGACTTGCCACGATTGCGTTTACAGCCCCTATTGCGGAACTTGCCCTGTAACAAATTTGGCATTAAATAAAAATATATTTAACAGAGAACCGAATTCTTACAGATGTAAAATATATAGAGGGATTCTTGATAGAATTTTCTCCGCACTCCAAAACGAAAAAGAAAAATCAATAATAGAGAAATGGTAGGTGTAAATTTATGGAAAATGATATGTTCCCAAAGGTTAAGAAAGAGATAATCAATTTTATCAATGATGAAGAGGGTAATATAACAAGAAACAAGATACTCGCAGTCGGTTCAATGGTTATTTTGTTAAGCATAATTGCAGGAATAAATGCTCAGGCCGCACATTCTTCTCACAGTTCACATTCTTCGCATTCATCAACTTCTTATCATCGTTCTCATGTGTCACACACATCTGCTAAAAGCCATTCGTCACATGATTCGCACAGCAGTCACAGTTCACATTCAAATGTTGCTACTGAGCATAATTCTCACGCTTCACATGCCTCACATTCTAACATAGCAACTGAACATAGTTCTCACGCATCACACAGTAATGTAGTAACCGATCCTCCGACTACACACAAACCGACAATACCGCCTACTACACACAAAGTGACTGTTCCGTCGACCACTAAGCCGTTACCTACAACCGCTCCTACAACTGTACCCGACACAACAATTGAAAATAGCACAGCTGTTCAGGCAACTACCAAAGCTGTTCAAAGTGCCGCCAATTCAGATAATTCAGTTGTTTCTGCCGGTGCCGGAGCAGTAGCAGGTGCCGCCGCGACAGGTGCAGTTGCATATGCAATTCATAAACATAAAAAGAAGTAGTTATGTCCTTAGGCAAAATATTTGTAAATCATAATCACCTCTATATATAATATGTATAGCGTGATGTATGTTAAACTCCTCTATGTATTGACATATAAAAACAAATAGATTATTCTGTTTACAGAGACAGTATCAGACTTGAAAAAACAAAAAAGAAAAGGTATGTACTTTATAGGTTTGGATGAAGTTGCAAAAACAAATCAAAAGTCTAAAAAGTAATATAATTTGTTGAAAAACTATCTTAAGATATATTCCGACAAAATATCAGTCAGAATTGGGCAGAACATTTGCGGTAAGGAGGCTCGAAAGGGCCTCTTTAGAATACAAGCAAAATTTAAAACATAATGGAGTAAATAAAATGATACCTTCTTATAAATCTAAAAAACCAAGTGTATATCAGAAAATTGAATATAATCAATAACGATTACTTATTTAATATTTTTAACATCTGAGCCATTGGGCTCTTTTTTTATGCCTAAAATTTGGCGGCAGGGTAGTTGCAACAGGTAATATATACAAATACAAGCATTTCTTATTGTCGGAATTTACAAAAATAAAATAACTCATAAAAATATATTTACAACTTTGCACGATGTGATATATAATAACAATAGCATACAAAATGTAGGAAGATAGCGGTTAAAAACAGTGAATAATTACCAAATGAGTTATAAGTGAAAGGAGGATAGATTAAAGTTTAAAAAGAAAGCATAGGGGAAATTTTTATTAAACTTATCAACAAATCAAAAAACAGGAGGCTAGAGTATGAACGGAAAAATAAAGAAAATGTTATCGGCAGTTTCAATAACATTGTGTGCAACGGTTGGGTTATCGTTGCCTGTTGATGTTGTAGCGGCGACACTGCCAAAGACGGAAACTCAATATTCATCATTCGACAATATTGTCGGAGAAAATCCCGAAGAGAGCAAAATTGTCAAAGAGCTAACAGGCGAAAGAACGGAAAATTCAAAAGAATTTTTGCTTGAAGACGGAACAAAGATGACTGCTCAGTACAACGAACCTGTCCACTACAAAGACAGTAAGGGCAAATGGGTTGAATATAACAATACTTTATCTGAGGATAAGACTGCATCTCCAGACGAAGCGGGCGATTCTTCATACACAAACAAAAGCAGTGATATTTCGGTCAATCTTTCAAATAAAGCAAAGTCAAAAAATATGATTTCACTGCAATCAAACGGATATAAAATCAGCTGGGGCTACGATAATGCAGGCAAGAGCAAGGCTGATGTAAAGAAAAATAACGAAAAAACAAGCGGTAATGATAAATTTACTACGCTTAAAAATATAGCAACAGAAACTTTGTATAAGGATGTTTTCAGCGATGTTGACTTGCAGTATTTTGTTACTACAACCGGCATTAAAGAAAACATAATTCTCAAAAGTGCAAAGGCTCAAAATGAATTTACATTGAATTATAAAATTCCGAACCTTACAGCAAAGCAGAAGGGTGATAAAACAATCACGCTTTCAAATAAGGACGGAAAGGAAATATATACAATTTCAGCACCGTATATGTACGATGCAAAGGGCAGTACAAGCACTCAGATGAAGATTGAGATTGTAAAGCAAAAAGGCTCAAATCTTCAGGTCAAGCTGACCGCCGACTACGCTTTCATTCATACAATTGGCAGAGCATTTCCTATTACGATTGATCCTGAGATAACAACCAAAACGGGTTCACAGCTTTACTATGGCGAGGCAAGCTCAAGCGGAAGAATAATCAATCACGGTCCATACTATCTTTCAAAAGACAATATGATGATTGGAAGAGCAATTAAGCTGTATGCTCTTGGTAACGGTGAAGAAATCATCAGTGCGAAGTATAAGTTTGAGGTATCAAACAATGATGCTTTGTTTAACAGTAAAGATGATTCGCCTATAATTATCAATGCACATAAGCTGAATACATATAATTCAACAAACTGTACTTATGATTCAAAGGTTCTTGACTATGACTCATTAACATATGAGGATAACCGATATATCACATTTGACCTTACTAAACAGTATAAAGAGTGGTACTCAAATTCTGATACATCGGCAAACGGATTTGTACTTGAAGCGTTTGATTCGATAGGTTCAAAACAGATTAATATTTATGAAGGTTCTTCTTCATCTGTAACACCTGCCTTAACACTCATCTATAAAGACTTTACAGGCATGGAGAGCAATCTCTCATACCACACAATCAATGTCGGCACTAACGCACAGGCGGCTGTATCGGATTACCTCGGCAACCTTGTGATTAACCAAACTTTGTATGAGGGAACAGGCTCAAGAATGCCGTTGAGCATTACTGCAACATACAACAGCATTAACAAAGACACAGCCTTTGAAAACGGTCCTGCAAGCGGTTATGGCTGGCAGTTCTCATTTAATCAGTATGTAAGAGAAGTGACTGACAAAAACCTTACCAAAGCAGGCTACAATTATATCTATACCGATGCTGACGGTACAGACCATTACCTTAAACTTGCTCAGGGTGAAACTGCTAAATGGGAAGATGAGGACGGCTTAGGCATTACGCTTACCAAAGACGAAAATAACATTTTCATTGATAACGGTTCAACAACTCAGACTTACGAATCAACCGCAAACGGCGGTAAACTTCTTTCTGAAAAAGACGAACACAAGAACACGATCACATATACCTACACCGACGGTGACTTAACCAAAATCACAGACGGTTCGGGGAGAGAAGTTCAGATAAAATACAAGAGCAGTACCGACGGCAAAAAGGTTGTAAAAAGAATTACAAAGCCCGACGGCACAAAAATTGATATTGGCTACGCAACTGCAAGGGACAAGGTTACTTCAATTTCATTCAATGACGGTCACATTTCACGATTTGAATATGACGATAATTATAACCTGATTTCAATTTCGGGTGTGTCCGACAGCTATATGAAATCCCTGCCGACACATAAATTCACTTACACAAACGGCAAGGTAACTAATATCACCGAATACGGCACCGACGGCACAGAGGGAAATCACCTTAACATAAGCTACAAAGCCGACAATACAACCGTGTTTACAGATAAGCAGGGACACAGCGAAACCCATATTTTTGATAACAGCGGTTCAACTGTTTCTGTCCTCAATTCAAATGGCTATGCGACTTCGTCCGAAAACACAGGACTTGTAATTAACAACAGTGCAAACGCATACACTAAAAACTACATCACAGAGTCCTCACAGCAGACAGAAGTTGGCGGAGGCAAATATTACTTCGTGTCAAACGGCACAAAGGGCAGTACCGCAAGTAAAGGCGGTAAAGTAACAGTCGATAATTCACCTGCAACAGAAGAGGACGGTTACTATCAGTATCTCGGAACAACTTCACTCAAGGTTGAAAATCCGACAAGTGAGAATAACTCCGCATTCTTTACAGGCTTTGCTCATCAGTTCAAAGAAACGACTTTCAACGGCAAGGATGTAACTTTCTCCGCATATGTAAAGACAAAGAATGTAAAGCAGATTTACAGTGGTGGCTCAGTCGGAGCAATCCTCAAAGTTAAGTGTCTTGATTCATCAGGTAAGACTGTAAAAGAAATCAACAGTATCGGACTCACAGGAACACTTGATTGGCAGAGAATAAGCGTAACAGCAAATGTGCCGAGTACAACAGCGTCAATCCGTGTGTATGGCTTGATTAGATATGCATCCGGTACAGCATGGTTTGACTGCATTCAGTTTGAAGAGGGTAATTGTGCCAACAACTTTAACGCTCTTCAAAACAGCGATTTCAGCTCAAATGACAACTGGCTCACAGAAGAAAACAAGAGCATTTCAGCCAACAAAGGAACTGTAACAATAGGCGGTACAGCAGGTGCATTTGATGATGAAAATGCCGATTCATCAAGCGATGACTCAACAGACGAAACACAGCCGTCAACATACACCAAAACAGTTACAGAAACCGAACCTAATGACAGCATCACCACATATGATGATTACGGCAATGCGGTTAAAACCGAACAGGGATATGTAACAAGAACTGTAAAGAAAATCTATGAGGTTGAAGAAAGTGAAACAACGGAAGAAGTCACAAATCCAAGTGATACTGATAATTCGGCTGATGACGATTCGGATACTTCATCTTACGATAACTCTTTAGGCAACAAATATATCTATCAGAATATCAAAGTAGGCAGAGCGGGAGTATCGTTTAAAATTAACGGTACAGCAAAGTCAAATTCAGTTCCGCTTTCAAATGAAAACAGAACATTTGGCATTGCACTCAATATTTACTACAATAACAGCAGTACACCTGAATTCCATTATCAGAACTTTAGTGCTAACACAGACGGTTACCAGCAGGTATCACTTTCTGTAACTCCTGAAAAAACAAATGAAGTTGTAAATTATATTGCATTTGCGTTTGTTTACGGTTATAATGAGAATGAAATGACGGTTGATAATGCGGAAGTAAACATTTCACCGTTAATTCAAAGCTCCGAAGATTCTAAGAATGAAACTTCTGAAAAAGAGGCTGTTGACGAAGAAGTCTTATCTGAAAGTATTGATAAGTCAAAGCCGTATATGCAGACAAGCTCTGAATATGACAACACAGGCAACTATGTAACTTCTGAAACAAATGAGCAGGGAAGTACAACAAAGTATGCTTATGATGCAAACGGCAACAAAACTGCTGTAACAGACGGAAACGGCAATGTAACTAATTACACCTATGATACGAACGGAAATGTATTGTCAATAAAGAACGGTACTTCCGGAAATGATTATTCCTATACAGGCTCAGGCTATGTATCGAAAATCACTCATAACGGTTTTAGTTATTCATTTAATTATGATGTATTCTATAACCTTCTTTCAACAAAAATAGGCAATGTTGCAATTACAAGCAATACCTATGACAGTAACGGCAATCTCGCAAAAACAACCTACGCAAACGGTGATTATTTTGAATACACCTACGATGATTACGGTAATATTACTTTAATAACAGGCGAAACAGGCAAAATTGCCGAGATGATTTACAACAAGCAAGGTCTTGTTACAAAAGCAGTTGATTATTCAAGCGGTGAAACCTCATATTACTATTACACATTTGACGGTTCGCTTGAAAGAGAATACCGCACATCATCTGACGGCAGTCTTACTCACTATATTATTACAAACGCTGACGGAAATACAGTTGAAAAAACATCCGTAAACGGTCAGACTAAAACTATCACTACAGGTACTGATAAAGACGGAAAGTCGTTTGTAAGCAATGACGGTGTAACTAACGAAACATCAACCGATGATTTCGGCAGAACTACACAGGTCAGAACTGTACGCAGTGACGGTACTCTTGTATTTAATACAGACTATGAGTATGCAAACGGCAAGGCTGAAAATTCAACAACTAACCTTGTCAGCAAGTACAGTCAGTCATACGGCAGTGACAGCGTTTTATCCTACGATTATTCTTATGATGCAAACGGTAATATTACCGAGATTAAGCAAAACGGTAAGCTTACAAACAAGTATGTTTATGACAGCCTTAACGAGCTTAAAGAAGAATACGACTATGTAAATAAATTTTACATTAACTATTCCTATGACAGAGCAGGAAATCTGCAAAATAAATATGAACAGGTTCTTGATCCCACCTACGGTTATCCGACAGGAACGCAGAACGGCAATACTTATGAGTACACCGATACAAGCTGGAAGGATAAGCTGACAAAGGTTAACGGCAGTAATATTTCATACGATGCAAACGGCAATCCGCTTTCATACCGTGACGGAATGAGCTTTGAATGGGAGAACGGAAGAATCCTTAAGAATATAAACACTTCCGATAAAGCCATTCAGATGAGTTATGATTCAAACGGTATGAGAACACAGAAAACCGTTGACGGAGTTAAGACCAACTATTACTACGACAGCAACAAAAATTTAATTGCTCTTGTAAAGGGTAATGACACTCTGTTGTTCTACTATGACAGTGACGGAAGTGCAACCTCATTCTCATACAACGGTACAATGTACTTTTATGTGAAGAACTTGCAGGGTGATGTAATCAGAATTATTGACCTCGCAGGCACAGAAGTCGCAAGCTATGTTTATGACGCTTGGGGCAACATAAAAGATACCAAAGGCGAGCCGACAATTCGAGAAATAAACCCGATTCGCTACCGTGGCTATGTTTATGATACCGAAACTTCACTCTATTATCTCCAAAGCCGCTACTACGATCCATTCACAGGCAGATTTTTGAATGCGGACGATACACATTACATTATGTTCCCGTCCTTGATGGCAAATTTGTATACATATTGTGATAATAATGCAATTAGTAATACGGATACAAATGGTAAAACAGCTTGGTTATGGATGTTAGGCTTGTACGCAGTGAAGAAGTCAATGCCATTACAATTCTATTTTCATTCAATACTTAATAGGCAACGCTACAAGTGTTACGATTTTTCGGATAATAGTATGTATGCCGATAAAATTTTGGGTTCGATGGCATATTATAATTTTAAGAAGAAATATCACATCATAAATTTATATCCGGCATTAGAAAGAATGTATCACCAAAATCGATTATATATGATTTATAATGGAACTTTTGATCCTTATCATACGGGTGAACGAGACTTATATTTATCGATAGGTCAATGTAAAGTAAATATCTGCTATGTAATATACGGTAATGTTAACAAAAGGCATGACATTGCTTATAGTGTGACAGTAACTTTTACTGATGACTACGATTTTGAACATTGGACTAAAAGTAAAAAGAATTTATTGACCATGTGTATAAATAACATTTTAGGATATTATCCTCAATCGCTCGGATTGATAGTTCCCTACTCATGGCGTATACAGTATAAATTTTCAGGCACGTTCAGATGTCGACATTGATGCAAAAGGAGGCTAAGATGAAATTTACCGTACCGAAGCTGATATTTTTGTTAGCTACTATTGCTATTATTGCTATTATTTTGTCGGGATGCAATATTGACGATGTGTTGGGATATTTGTCAACCGTCAGGGTTGATGAATATGATATGGAGGTAAATTACTATAATGAGGGCGCAACATATCTCTTTTCCGGCAAGGTAGTGCTGACCAAATATGATGAGGAAGATAAAGCAAAGGATTCTTGGCTTGAAGACGAGCTTGGACTGCGCCTTAATACAGGGCAAGTTGGGGATGTGAAGCCGATTTTGTCGGGCGATTTTGACGAGGTGGGCTATGCTTCTAAACAAATATTTATTAAAAAGGACGATTTGTATTACGTCTTTAACATTGACAGCTACACCGTACCAGAAAATTTATACGCTTTCGCCTACGATAATTATGACGATATTGTGCTTTCGTATGAAATGAACGAATATACCGCCGAGGAGTTTTCCGATAAATATGACAGCGGCGCGATCGACTGGGGAATTGATGATTTCGGGTAATTGTCTGTGAAGTTTGATTTGAAGCAACTCATATCTGCGCTATATAGCAGTGCGCAGCTTGACATGATGGATTTAAGATGAGCAGAAAACATAAAGTGAAAAAATATTTACATTGGTTCTGACCGTTATAATATTGGTATGCACAGGGTGCTCCTTAAAGGAATATGATTATTCAGAATGGGGAAAATATGAATTTTCCGATAATGAACACTCTTTTTACTATCCGAAAACGGAAAATCGTATGTAAGCAATGATGGTATTACCGCCAAAACTACAACCGATGATTTTGGCAGAACTACACAGGTCAGAACTGTCCGCAGTGACGATGTCCTTGTATTTAGTACTGATTATGAGTATGCGGATTGTAAGATTATTAACAAAAACCACCTTATGGTAATTTGCTTATTATCATAGGTGGTTTTTTTATTGTACTTTTTAGGAGATTAGTCCAATGAATTTATCTAACGGAAAACGCATAAAATAGCAATAAAATAGTTTGACTAATATATAATATTATGTTAAAATTATGCGAAAAGGAGGGTGACAGCTCTATGGAGCAATATATGCCGATAGTGTGGATAGGCTTTGCAATATTTATGTTGCTTTGCGAAGGCTTTACAACGCAGCTTGTATCAATATGGTTCGTTCTCGGCTCGGTTTGTGCCGCAGTAACTACAATATTTACAAGCGACATTACAATCCAGTCGGCGGTGTTCCTTGTTGTGTCACTTGTTTCGCTGATTGTGACACGACCGCTTGTGAAACGCTTTAAAAGGCGTAACAAAACAACGGGAACAAACGCAGACCGCCACATCGGTCAAGTCGGGTTTATGCTCACAGATTTAACCGATATTGACAAAACAGCACAGGCAAAAGTTGGTGCGGAAACTTGGACTGTAAAGTCCGACAAAGCACCGCTTTTAAAAGGAACAAAAGTTAAGGTTCTTGCAATAGAGGGCGTAAAGCTTATTGTAGAACCCGTAACAGAATGAGAGGTAAATAATGTTAGGACTTATTATTTTAGGAATTATCCTTTTAATCCTGCTTATAGTAATCGTAAGCAATGTCAAGGTAGTACCGCAGGCACACGCATATGTAATTGAAAGACTCGGAACATATCATGTAACTTGGTCAACAGGCTTGCATGTAAAAATTCCGTTCATCGACAAAATTTCAAAAAAAGTTTCACTAAAAGAGCAAGTGATCGACTTCCCTCCACAGCATGGAGTGAATAAAACGATACCTTCTTTTAAATCTTAAAAAGTAAGTGTATATCAGAAAATCGAAGATAATCAATAACAATTACTTATTTAATATTTTTAACATCTGAGCCATTGGGCTCTTTTTTTATGCCTAAAATTCTTGTATACTCATTTTTCGTGTTGCAAGAATGGGTGACAAAAAAACGGTTGAATGGTCTGGGCGAGAGATGATTGATTGCATAAATCATTTCTCAATGCTCCATTTTAAGGGGCAGAACTCTCACTTTCCTTTAAAGAAATAATCGCAATAGAATAAATTATCGAAATGTTTTGCGGTTATAAATTGCAAAACTAATCTACTACTGATAGGTGTTGATGATGTCAAGATGATTTGTATAGCAGACTTCCTGTTAAGTGCTGAATACTAATGCTTAGAATTATTAAATGCCCGCTTGGTAACAGGCGGGCATTTTCTGTGTTTTATTGTATTTCTTACGATAGAGATATAATTCGTTTTAAAAAATGCAAATTCACAGTGATAATAGCAAAAATTAGCTATAAAAAAGGAAACAATATAATAAATCAAGGCTCAGTTAATACTGAGCCTTGATTTATGTTATTTGGATTCATTTGATTTTTCTGGATAGAGGCAGGGGATAGCTGAAGCGATTTTTTTCAAATCGTCCGTGCTTTGATCTGCACAAGCTACCACAACATCAATGACTGCTGGATTCTTTAGAATTATATCAATTGCGGTAGACAAGTTTTTTACAGTATCTACATCTTTGACTTGCAATAAGCTTTCAAATAGAGGAATGCGGTTATTAATTTCTGCTATAGACAATTCATCAGGGCTTTCAGAAAACAAGGCATCGACCAACTTCTGTGATGATTCATTTAAAGCAAAAAATTTGATTATAGCATTACCTGTTTTTGCCGGCAACATACTAAGCCAATTGATTGAACTGTTGTATGGATCATCATCCTTATAAAAGATTGAGACAGGCACATCAAGAGCTTTAGCAATTGCATTTAATGTTTTTGTATTTGGTTTAGCAACATAGCCGGCACAAATTTTTGATAAGGTAGTGTAGCTAATGCCGGACAGTTCCACAAGCTGTTTGATTGTGATACCTTTATTTTTACGGATTTTGTTAATTTTTGAAATATCAATAATTTCCATTCATATTAACTCCAATCTTTAACGCTCCACATAGCTTAACTTTGAAATTTTCTCCATAATAATACAATATTATTATACCCGATGTTGCAACATTGTCAATAATCTTTTTTTTGAAACTTTTAAATAATTAAATCATTAAGTGCAACTCTTGACATCTTATTAACCTAACTGTATAATGAAGAAAAGGCATATATTCAACAAAATATTCAATATAAAGTCGAATTTCAGCGTGAAATTATACCTGATTTCGTGCCGTTATTCTTTTTATCAGGTGATGAATGTTGTATTTTTTAAAAAGCAAAAACATAAAAACAAAATTAGATAAAAATACGAATAAGGCGTTTGTTCCAACTACGATTTTAATTACTGTATTACTTTCTGTATGTTCTTTAGTCCATGCAATATGTTCTTTCTTTAATGTTGTAGTTGTATTTGTTTTTATTTTGCATTATGCAAAGGGTTCACAACCCCGTGGTAAAAAAATTGTATATACAATAGCTATATTATTGTGCAGTACTCTATCCCTTTGTATGGCTATTATGATTATAATTGCGTTAATAAGCACTTGTGGCACAAGTAAGTTTGTTGATGTGTTAAGAACATTATGAGGAGGAGTTGTATGCGTTCAGAAGAATTAAATACAATTAAATATGTAATTAAAAACTTTAACTTATTAAAAACACAGTTTCACATATTACATAGTTACAGAATAGCAGATTACATTGAAGGTAAAGTAGATTTTTTGGACAAATACAACATGAGCGATTTTATAAGTCTTATTGAAAAATTATCCTATACCTTCTCAATGTACCACAATGATAAGACTAACAAAATTATCATGCACACACTTCAAGGCGAAAATATTAGAAAAATAACTGAAACATTGTGTGTGAGTAATCACACGGTATTAGACTCTCAAAATGAATTTTATAATTATGTGTTAGCCAATGTGAGGAGTTTGTAATATATGTGCCTGACTAACGAAGAATGCATTTATATCTTATGTCAATACAAAAACTTCAAATTAGCATATGAATTCTATGCAACGAATGATGATATAGCTGACGATATATCTTGTATGCTTATGGATTATGAAATAGGTCAGGATTATTATGATGCCAAAAAAAGCATTGAAATTTGTCTTGATAGCATAAAAAGAGGTTTAGATTACATTGCTACATTCAATCCGGAGTATAAATTGTTGTTAGAAAAAAGGTATTGCAATTCACAGTCAGTATTAAGCATTTCTCACTCATTATGTTTTAAGTCCGAGGCATCTATATATGCTAATACTCAAAAAGCAAAGATGTATTTCAGTCGAGGATTGAATATTTTGTTACAACAAAATTTTGTGCTTAGTAAGGTTGCAAGCAAAGAGTTTGATGTAAGAAAATTAGCTAAATATCCGAAGATTATCAAAGCATTGGTAGATTATTACGGCTACGAAAATTACGGTATAAAGTGTATAACAAAGAAACAACTGCCAAACAAATCTGAGTATGATAAGCACATAAATAGTATGATGACGGTACTATTAGGAACAGGTGCTCTTATGATGAAGAATATGTATATCCAACTGATTGAAAATACAGATATATGTGAGGGTGAAGATATGAACAGCGTAGAGTATATGATACTTGATATTATCGACAATTACAGGGTACTGCCTAAAAAGTCAATATACGAAATGGCATCATCTGTTATTAAAGATAGAATGAAGTTTAACTCGATTATAAACAAACTGGTCCGTTCAAAACGGATTTATATCCATGTGGATAACGATGATGTTACTTGCTATAGCAGAAACTTCAATCCGCACAACGATAACATAGTGTATGATAATGAAGCTAAAATAATAAACAAATGTTTTTTAGTATTAGCTCGACTTACGCAACTGTATAAGGTGAGATATCATAAACTTAGTCATTATCCATCTACAATTAAGTTAATCATTGAAGATGAAAGCAGCGAAGAACATATGTTTGAAATTATATATTTACCATATAGTGAGAATGCTGAGTTAGTTAAGCGTATGGGATTCTTTTTTGAAAGAGAATATGATGAAAAATATAATGTAAAAAGATTTGCAATCTGCGAAAACAAATGGATGCTATATAACGAAGCCTCAAAAATTATGGAATATATACCAAATATCTGTTCGTTCGTTTTCATGCCATATGACTCATCGAAGAGTGCATTATTTTATAATCCCGAAGAATTAGTAGAACAGGAGAGTTGTAAGGATAATGAATAAATCATTTATCAGAAGTAAAATTAATACCATTGAAAATATAATTTTTGAGTCGTCTTCTGCTAATATAACAGAAAGCAAAAAAGTACAATATGAGTATGAGCTGCTTAATATTTTTGAGTTGTTGTTTGCAACACAGCTTAGTGATGTTGAGTCTCAAAATTATTGTGATTATATGAATAAATCTTTGTCAGAGGAAGATCTTAACCAAGTTGTTAAGTATGCTCAAGACTTAAAACATAAGCAAAGTGAGTATCTGTTTGAAAGGTACAGTGAAGGTTATAGAGCAGTTATACCTTCTATGGTATCTTACAGAGGAAATCGTTCTAAAATGTATTTCAATAAGAAGAAATATGTATATTACATTTTTGAGAAGTTGATTATGCAGTATGATATTGAACACAAAATAGATAAGCTTGCCGATGCTACAATTATAATTGTAGATCATCAGCCTAACACCAAAGGTAAAATTAGAGATAATGATAATAGCGATTCTCATGACATCATTAACCTTATCAACAAGTACATACTGTCATCTGATGATAATGGTCTATTAGTTTCTTTGTGTTACGACAGCGTTATATCAGATACTGCATACACGGAATTGTATATCTTGCCAAAGGTCAAATCCTTAATATCAAAATTAGCAACATAATGTGGGAAAATGGGCAACGGAAAACCACAAATTGTACAACGGATTATGTACTGAAATGGGCAACATTTTTGAAAAATATAAAATGAGAAATGTTGTATATTTCGTTTTAAATAAAAGCCTGCTATAATCGCATTTTTAGCCTTTTAAAAAGTACAACTTTTCTATTGAATGGCGTGATAGGTACTCTTGAATCGGGTAAACTATGGGCGGGCATATAATGGAGTGATTATTGAATGAATAAAGAGGAAAATAACAAAAGAGGAAAATATAAAATCAGTACAAGACCTATTTCATATACGAAAGAGTTGTTCTTAGTTTTGTGTCTTGTCGGCAGGGAGTTGTCACCTAAAACTGTAAAACTTTTTAAGCAGGATTATGGGGAATACAATGTTCGAAGAAATGTCATCTATAATCTTGTGCATCGGGGCTTAATTAAGAAAGTTGGATACCGAAAAAGTTACAGTTATATGCTTACGGATAGAGGCTTTGAATACCTCATGATAAAGTTTCCGTATAAATATAATTATGAACTATACAAAGACTATAACGAAGTCAATATGTATAATGAAAAAATAAGAGAAAGAAACAGAGCATTAACAAGCGTTCTCTATTGTCTTGTAAAGCAAGGTGTCAGCATAGAAAACTATTCAGGAATTGCAGAGAAGTTATTTCAAGGATACGAAATTAAGGTAGAAAAGCCTTTCTTTGTGAGTGTCAAAGAAATGCGTAGCTTTAGTCCTCGACTTGGTGCAATTTTCTCATCATCGTCTTATGGCTGTATTGTAACACAACAAAATATTACAATTATATATGCACCGGATAAGGAACATCACCTATGGTTGTCCAATGAAGTTGAATGGAAAAGAGTTGTGTGCGACATACTTGAACAGGCAGTTGAGCCATATAACAATCGTCAAAATCTTGGAGTGTTATATCTATATAATGATGTACCTACAGCTAAAGACTCATATGAAGTAAATGCTACTCGTATTGATAATAGGTCACCTCAAACTCGCCGCTGCTATCAAAAGCTTAATTATATACATAATTATTCGATGATAATGGATAATATGAATTACAAGTTAAGTGATGTTTTAGATTCAGCAATGAAAGATAAAATAAGCAGAGTGTTTTTTGATGAGTGTGACCTCAGACCATATCATCCAACAATTGATACTCAGTTTTGCGATGGGGTATATGGAGGCGAAACTTTATCATCAATGATGTGGTATCTTGATCCTACAAAGATGATGCAGATTATTGAATACATAATTCAAACACGAAATCAAGTGCTGATTTTATGCTTTACAGAACAGGTTGATACAATATCAAATATCATCTCAATTAACAAATCGTTAAAAGGAAAGGTGTTGGTATATGACTTATCCCGTGAAGCAGTAATTTCTGCAATTACTCAGACAAGATAAATAAATGAACTTGATTGAGTGTAGGCGGCTCGTGAAAATATTGAATTACAAATGAAATATTTTGAAACATTAAAGACAGAGCCGCTTACCTTGATGAGTTGTAAAGAATTAACGACGATTCAATGCTCTTTAATACAGGGTGCCTATTAGTACCCTGTATTTTTAGACTTTTTAATTCAGATATCAATGCAGAAAGGAAGGCATAAAAAATGAAACTATATGAACCCAGCAGAAAAACAAGAAATACTTTAAGAATATTGCTTATAGTATTTATAGCCTTTGTAGCAATATACATATCCGGACTATCGACTCAGGTATTGTTAATGGTTACAAGAGGACAAGCTATTGCTGTTGATTTTAATCCGATTGTAAATTTCGCATATGCTTTTGATTTTTCAAAAAGTAAAATGTCTTGGATAGCCGAAGGTGTAATAGGAGTACTTATTTTTGCTTACGCAATAAAAATGAGCGATCATAGAGGAGTACTCGGCGAAAGTGAAAAAGACAGAACTGCTAATTTTGAATATTCTAATAGGGGCGATTTCGGCACAGCAAAACAAAGTAATGAGCATGAGATTCGTGAATTTATGAAAGTAGTACCAAAAAAACAGATTGATAAGATTAACGGATTGCCTATACTTGGCTATCTTAACGACAAGAAAAAGGAGATTGTAGCTTTTCCAAAAAAAGACTGGAGAGAGGGCGTAGAATATAACAATAACATCGTAGTTTGTGGTAATCCCGGATCTAAAAAATCAAGGTCTTTTGTTGTAAATTACATTTTACAGGCAATTACAAGAAGAGAAAGCGTAGTAGTATCAGATACGAAGGGCGAAATATTTGGCTGGACATCAGAGCTTGCACAAAGGTATAATTATGATGTAAAAATACTTAATCTTGTTGAACTCCAATATTCCGACGGATGGGATATTCTCGGCGAAGTGCGTAACAGTCCGGAAAAAGCAGCTCAACTTGCTCGAATTATTATTGATAATACAGGAGGAAAAGATACACGAGACTTTTGGGCGGATGCCGAAGAGAATTTACTCAAATCAATTGTTTTGCTGAAATCAGTAGGACTTGCGGATATATCAAATAAAACAGGTAAAGAACAAACGATGAGAGAAGTATGTGAGTTTATGACTTTATCTGACGATGATATGAAAAGAGTTTTTGATGTTCTTGAAGGTAATTTTCCGTTTCATCCTGCTGTTATCCCTTTCAAAGAATTTTGGCGTGCAGACAAAATCAGAGGACAGATAATTCATGGACTTGCAAACAGACTGCAACTTTTTCAAGATGTCAAGCTTTCAAAAGTTTTAGGCACTCCTGAAATTGACCTTACGGCACCGGGACAAAAGCCGTGTATATATTATCTTCGTTTTTCCGATCAGCATTCCACATACAAGTTTGTAACCTCTCTGTTCTTTTCCTTTATGTACATTGACCTCGTAGAATATGCAGACTCCTTGAAAGAGAGAATTCTTCCCGTCAAAGTTGCTTTACTGCTTGATGAGTGTTGTAATATAGGCGAAATACCGGATTTTCCGAAAAAGATTGCGACAGTCCGTTCGAGGGGTGTTGACAGTATTCTGTGTATTCAGGATATACCACAAATACAATTCACATATAAGGACACTTGGAGAAGCATAATCGGCTGTTGTGACACATTTTTGTTCTTGGGCTGTGGTAAAGATCCGGAAACAGCTAAGTTTATTTCAGACTTAACGGGTGAAGCGACAGTTAACAAGACAATGAGTTCTGCAATGGTAGGAGATGCTGATATGAGAGTAACATCTTCATCAGGTACAAGAATGGTAATGACACCGAATCAAGTAATGACAATGCCGAGGTCACAGGAACTTGTGTTTTTTGCTGAACATCAGGTTATGACGCTGACAAAAATGGATTTTACGGAACATCCAATGTCAAAAGAGATTGTTGAAACAAATGTAACAGACCATCAGTCTAAGATTGATTTTCCAAGTCTTGATTATGATAAAATGGTAATTGACAGATACAGTAATTATAGGCGGAAAGTTAGAGATGATGTTGGCGATGACAACGATGACGAAAGTCAAACGAAGGAACCAAGAAACAAAAAGCCAAGAGGTAATAAAAGTCCAAAAATCTTATAATTACATTTGACCTAAATTATTCTTAAATCACTCTAAAAAGCATTTTCTTCTGAAAGATAAAATGTCAGGGAGACGATTCGATTTTTGAATGATAAAGACTCTTAAACGGTCTGTATTGCATTTTATAGCTAGTAGGAGAAAAATTATATTGTTCTTGTTCAAAAAACGCAGCGGTAACGGCAGGGAATGATTAAAACCAATAAATCAGGTGCGTTTCTTTTTGAAAAGCTCCGTAGTTGATTTGTTCAAAGCAACTCTTGATGAATATGAAGTGAGCGAAGAAAGGGCAAGAGCCGTTATTGACGCATTTCCCAAAAATCCAAATGAAAATGAATACGCAAACTAACAGCCCCTTATCAATTAAGATGAAGGGGCTGTTTTTTATAAATGATAAATTTAATTAAAGCTATTCAAAAAGTCATCAATAGAAGAATGGTCTGTGAAAAATTCTGTGTCAATAATTTTTTTGTTCTTAATCGTTGCGTACAGGACTCCTTTTTCGTTGGTTGGCGAGGTATATATTTCATGTCTTGTATCTCCATAAAACCATCCGTTCACATTAGGATATACAGCACCGTTATCTTTCGGTTCTGAGAAGGGGATAGTGCCATAAGGATAAATTTGACCAAGAAATCGTATTTCCTTTGAGTGTATAAATTCGGTACTGGTTGTATCCCAGCTATAACTGATAATACTACCTGAATAATGTCTGTTGTAAGTTTGATTATCAACTTTTATTTGAGAATACACTCCGGGAACACCATTGTATGTGACCGTATCAACCGCTTCAAGTGTACCTTCTGCGAGAATGTCTACATCATTATATTTGGATAATGCCGCTGCAAATTCCTTTTCATTATGGATTTTTACTGCTGAAATATATTTACTCAAATCATAACTGCGATTCTGATTTCTATTATGAATAATGTTTGATAAAATTCCGATGGCTGAAATTAGTGATAATATAATTGCTAATACAGATATACAAATAGCTATACGAGATATCTTGCTTGTTAATTTCATTTTATACCTCTTTAGTTATAACATTTTAAAGATGAGAGATTTATGTTTATTTTTGAAATTTCGCCTTTGTGTATGAAGCGTAGGGGAACTTCAAACCAAAATTCTCTTTCGGCATAATATAACCGCATGGGCTGTTTATTGTCAACGGTAATTGCTTGTAAAGGAAAAGTTTCTTTCTGAATATCTTTTTTATCAGATAGAAAGTAAAATGTTATTTCATCGTAAGCCAATCTGATTTGTGAAGTCTTTTTTCCTGACAACTCAATAGATATGATTTTATCAGCCTTGATATGCGTGTTTTTTACATAACCCGATTCATATGCCAAAGAGGAATAAAATTCAAAAGTAAGCAGTTCATCAAATGTTTTGCACCTATACTTGAAAATATGGTCCATTTGTTCGGAAGTTAATCCATACAAACAGTTACCATTAAAGTTTCCGTTTTCGTCTTCCTCTTCAAAGAATTGGGATATCCTTTTATCGGAAACCACCATTAAAACTATAAATATAATAGATATTACTGTCAAGCTAATAGTTGCAATTGCTTTAACGCTATTGTCGCTTATACAAAACCATTCGGCACCTAAAACTGTGATAAGTAAAGCTAAGCATACAGCATATATGCAAGCCTCAATTCGCTTTCTGCGGTATTTGATATATGTATCTTGATTGAGGGAATAATTTACTTTCAACTCGTTGATAGCGTTTTCGTTAATCTTAGAAAAATCACGATCGTTAATCATATAATTCAGATTTTCTTCCATATCTGTTTTATCTACAATAAAACATTCATCGTTATTCTTTTGAATGTCACCCTTATCGTTATCGCTATTGCCGCTGCTTGAATTGCTACTGTTTGCACTAAAAGAAGAAGCGACAGCGATAGTCAATAGAAAATCAGTAATGTTCATAATGAACTTTCCTCCTATTAACTGAGTTTGAAACTGTCAACAAGTGCTTTAAAGTCTTCTGTATTTACTCTGTAATATTCTCTGAGTTGGTTGTGAGGAAGAAACAGTTTAAAGTCGGAATCATAGTGAAGTTCGGGTTCGTTGATGTAATTGCAATCAGTTAGTATGTCAATGAGTTTCGTTGTAAAACTCGTTATTGTACTGCCGTCAACATATACAATGTTTAAAACAGCGTTTTTGCTGTCTTGCAAAACATATACATCAACTGATAATATGTGTGGTTTCGTGTAAGCTAAATAGTACATAAAATATAATTTAAATTTGTCTGCAAAAGGAGAAATTCTATACTCTGCAAAATCTTCATATGTAATATTTTTGCCTTTTTTGAGGTACAATAGGTACAATAGTTGGTCAATGTCGGTAGATTTTTGCCTAACCACATCAAGCAATACAGCAAGTATCCCGTTCAACGCAAAAACGGTAATAATAATCGTAATATATGTCGGAAGCGATTTGGGAATAAAATCAAGAAAAATGTCAGTGAAAAAACATATAGCACTTAAAAGTATAATTATTCCAAGAAGGCTTGTAATTAGTTTTAGCAGGCTTATAGTCTTAATTTTATGAAGATACTCATTGTATTCATTTTTTAAAGCATCATTAACCGTATGATTGACCTTAGAAATTGATTTTTTGTCAGCTGATACGGTAATTCCAATTTTCGCCATTTTTACTCCTCCACATCATTTGCTTTTGCATTATTTGGTATATAGATGTTGTAAATTGCTTTTTCATCAAATACATCAGAATTAACCCACGAAATATAAAAAATAGGATTAACACTGCTATCGTCAATTATAGTCGAATATTTTTCAATTCTTGCATCTTCTGACTCAACATATTTTATATTCGTCTTAGCACTGCTCTTTGGAACTTTCACTGTTTTGTCAGAGGTATTGAAATAGTAATACTTATCATCTTCTAAATAATATGCTGTACTTGATATAGGGGTTATTTTGTCAGAACTTTCAAGCTCCATCTTGCCACCACTAATCATTGATGAGTATATTACACATCCCATAAAACAGATAAATACCAAACCAGTTATTATAATTCCTGTATAAAATATATTGTCTGTGCACTCAAGAGCTTTTGATATCTTTATTTTTTTATTTTTATATTTATTGTTATTCTCATCGTCACACCAACATAATTTATCATACTTTCTCTGAATTAAGCCATCGACGATGAGAGATAAAATCAGCAAGATTATGCTGATAATAAAGATAATAAAAAATAACATAATTTAATTTTTCCTTTACTATTCCATATCAATCGAAAAATCATCCGTGATAGTTCCTTCAGGAACATAAATTTTATACTTGTCACTACTAAAAGAAGTTCGTATAGATAGCATCCATGATAAAGTAAGCCAGTTCTTAGTTTGCTCTTCATCAGGTACTTGGACGATTGTATCAATGTGGGGAGTATCGTTGGTGTAGATTATTTCACATTTATCAGTTTCAATTTTGTTAGCTTTATAACTGCCGGATTTAGTTTGGTAGTAATAATAGTAGTATGTTTCTGTGCCCACATAACCTGTTCCAATAAAAAAATGACCTTTAGTATCACGATTGTCTTTAAGATTAACAATTTTTTGAGTACTTTCGATTTTTTCAGACATTTTGATATTGCCGGTGTATGACACAGATTTACTTGCTATAATAAAAAATGTTATGACACTCGCTATTGAAAGTATAGCAATGATAATTTTTAAAATATCGGAAGAATCACACGCTTTCATTATAATAAATACGATTGCAAACACGATGATTATTATAAACACTATTGATAATAGCATTCTTATCACTCCTTTTATGTTATTAAATATTTTAATTGAGTTTGTAAAGGACACTTGCCATACACTATGGGTATGGTATCAAAAGATTACTTCAAATTTTCTTCAACTTTTTCAAAGTAGAATTTTACTTTGTGGGGAGTAGGGGTAACAACGCCAAATTTTGTGGCAAGTCGGTATGTAGAACTATCCCTGTTGAGTATATCAGGCTGTTTTTCAATCATTTTCCTAAAGGTATCAATGGTATATGTCGTTTTATATTTGTTGCAACTGCGGCAGGAAGGCATATAATTGTCCATTGATTCAAGATAGTTTATGTCGTAGCCAAATTCTGCATAGTATAGCGGAATCTTATGATCAACATTTAGCTGTTCGTAAGTTAATTCACATCCACAGTATGCACAATGATTATCATACTTGTTTAAGACTTCAAGACGAATCGCTTTAGAAAGTTGTTTTCTTTTTGGAACACTCATTTTACGACTCCTTAATTCCAAGCAACCAGTCAGCTGACACATTCATATGTATAGCAATCTTTTTGAGGTTTGCTGTTGAGGGTGAATTGATGTAATTACAATATTGGTTTACAGTCTTGTAGGGAATTGTTGTCTTTTTTGCAAATTCGGCAGCGGTAAGACACTTTTCATTCATCAGATGATTTATTCGGTCACATATTCCGAAATCACTTTGCGGCATCATATTATTACTCCTCTCTATTCACCAAGTTGTTACAATAGGACTCCAATAATCACGGTCTTTGTATATCTCGTCGAACTTTTTTGACAGCTTCGCTTGATTATCCTCTGTAAATATTTTCTTTATAAGCTCAACATCCTCATTAGATAAGCCGTCAACCTCGTAGTCATAAATTTCTTCATCAAGTGGGGGAAGAGGCTTTGTTTTAATAAACACAACTGTGCCAATTATATCCTGCACAGGGAAATGTTTACTGTTTGGAAAAGAGAGAAAGAAGTTATGTGGTAAACCTTTGATGTGTCCTTCTTCATCCGCAAGCAAAAGAATGTTGTTTTCCATAGAAACCCGTTCAATGTATCCGAGTTCCGGTACAGCTTTAATAACATCACATACATATTTGCAATCAATGTCAATAACCTCACAAGGCTTATTGACTTCTTTTTTTATTGCTTTCATTTTGTTCTCCTTTCAAATTCATCATCGTTCCGCAATGAGGGCAGTAGTTGCTGTCCACATATTCCTCGGCACCATTGAGCAATGCGTTTCTGCCACACATGGAGCAAAACGGTGTACCGTGTAGTCCATCATACGGATGTATATATTCTTCAAGTTCCTTCAAATCAAACTCTTTCACAAGCCATTTTCCGTGCTTAATCTCTTGCATATCACACACGGTTGCTTCGTTGGGTTTACTTCCGTCAACTTCGATAATATGCTTAACTGTTTCGGCATTTCGTTTTGAATTAAAGTATATCGTGTCTACACTACCGTCTGCGAACGGTATATCCAATGCATAATCACCGCAAATATCACGGATTTTTAATTCTTTTTCAATCATTGTTTTCACGCTCCTTTAACGCTTTTCTGCAATCGTACTGTCAACTTTACTGTTCCATTTTATTGCAGCTTCTTCACTTCCTTGGTTTTCTTCCTGCCATTGTAAGTATTCTTCTTTTGAAATTGATATTGCGTGATAACCGTTTAAATGAATAACTTCGGTACATAGCTTATCTGCTTTTATTGGAAGGTTTGACTCAATGCACGCAACCGCATCTTCTGTATTGTCTTTTATCAGTAGATAGTACCATTTCTGTCCTTTCATTACAGCCTCCTAATTATCATTGCTATATGAAGAAAAGAACTTATTAAGCTCTTTAGTTGAAACATCTCTGTCAAGTAAACCTTTGCAAGCACCTTTCATTGCAGCTTCCGCAAATAATGATGCTGTGGCTATTGCGTCACTTTTTCCTCGGTTTTCCATTGTATGGTGTACTATACCGCCTGTAATTGCTTTAATTGCCGCTGCGATTTCAAAAATATCACCTTTCGTGGTTACATAGATACTGTTGTCGTCAGATTTTGAAACGATGAGTATATCGTGTTTATCCATTATAAAACACCTCCTACTTACAGAGTGCTTGATTCGCACTCTGTTTTTTCTAAAAGCCGATTGCAGTCAACATCATATATCTCTGCGAGCTTTAGAAGCATTGTAAGTGACGGTTCTGAAACTCCCAGTTCCCACTTGGTGTATGTTGTTCGGTTAATTGAAAGTCTATCAGCAATATCCTGTTGACTCAAATTTTTTTGTACACGCAATGTTCTCAAATTTATGCCAAAACTTAACATTGTACCCACCACCATATGCAAAAAACATTCTTAATAAAGTCCGGTGTGTACTGAGTTAAAAAAGAACTAAATACAGCTATTGCTAAAAACGGTATTCCTATGACATAGACGATTGTATAATTTGGTAGCTCATGTGTTGTGCCTTTGCTATTGTGACGACCGACAATTACAGCAATAATACCAATTAGAATTATTATATCAAACAGCATAATATTACCTCGCTTTTTAATTACATTAACAAGACTTTTCTTTAATTACAGTATATCATCAATGCAATACAAAGTCAATACAAAAATGAACAAACGACACGATAATTGGGTGGATAAAATGAAAAATTAAAAAAATATACAATATACTTGACATAAAATGAATGATATGTATGATAATATAGAGGACAAGAAATCAAGAGAGGAATATACAATGTTGAGTAAATACCGAATAAAAGAACTGAGAAATAATGCAAATATATCACAGGATAAATTATCTGAAATAATCGGAGTATCAAGAATACAAATAATTAGATGGGAAAAAATCACTAAGGATAATGACGCCGTAATTGACAGCCTATACAAAAATAGAATGTGCAGATATTTTAGGGTGCCTTTAAGAAAGTTATATAATTGTGAATATCAAGAAATTGTTGATATAGCAAAAAAAGATGCCATCCACATAATGAAAAATGTTCCGAAAGAGAATAGATGTGATCTGACAAATGTAATAAATTCGTTATCAGAGTTAATGACTCAGGCGAGCAATACAGAGTGCACCAAAGATACATTAGATTCGATTGAAGATAAATTGTATGAGATTGTTAAGCTCGGAAAATATGACATTTTTGTTCTCTTTGACTTCTTGTCGGAACGCAAACTTCAGAAAAAAACATTATCATCAGAAATTACAGAGGAAATCAAAGCATTCCTTTCGTGTTTTAAAAAAGAGAAGGTACTATAATGGTGCCTTCTCTTTTTATATGTTTTGAGCAACAAAATCAATAAAAATAGCGATATGTGAATGATATAATAATTATTAAGTTGGACAGATTAGATCAATTTAATTTTAGAAAGGATGACGAAAAATGTTCAATAACGAGAAAAATAATTTTTTTGAAGAAGAATTAAAGCAGTCACAAGCTTTAACAAGTGAATCTGAAAGCTTTGAAAGTACAGCAGATATCGAGGCAGGAAACGATACGGGTGAAGCTTTGATTGATGGTATCGAAAATTTTGATAACGGTGATACAGCAAATGCTGAATCAGGAAGTTATAGTTCCGAAACTATAACGGATGAACTTGAAAGTTTTGATGGGACAGAAACTTTAACAGGTGGCATCTCAAACTTTGACAGTACAACAGATGCTGAATTGGAAAATGATATTGTTGAAGGTTTGACAGATGACATTGAAAATCTTGATGAAAGCGACACGACAGTTATCAAAGAGAAAAACAACGATGCTGAAGCTTTGACAGATGAAGCTGAAAGCTCTGACAACACAGATGCTGACAAAGAGGAAAGCTATGATTTGGAAGGCTTGATAGATGAATCTGAAAATCTCGACGACGCAACAGATAAAGCTATTGATAATCTTTCCGATCCCATGATACACAAAGAAGTAAAAAACCTTATTGACGATACTACTTCTGATAATGAAGATGGTATTGAAGATGGCTTTTCAGAATCAAACGACGATGATTTCCAGAAACTTGTCGATTCAATACTGAATAGTACAGAAGATGATGACCATGCTGTAAATTCAAACGACGGTATGCCTGTAATGCCGTTGACGGTATATAAAATGTTGATGTCAGCTAAACAAATGCGAACAGTATTGACCGGTATTGTGACAGGCGTGAGAATGACGAGTAAAGGCATGGCAGTAGAGGTAACTACGCAAGTTCAAAATCATCCGCTTCAGGTATTTATACCGACAACAAAAATGGGTTTTGACAATAATGTAAAAGAGCTTATCAATCAAAGAGTTAGAAAAAAATGCCAAAAAGTCAGAAGCGTAAAAACGATTGAAAAGGTGCTGAACAGAGAATATTACTCTTACATAACATCTATGTTGGGTGCTACTGTGGATTATGTTGTAGATGAAGCTATCAGAGACCTTAATGTTGTTGTCGGAGACAGAGCAACAGCCATGCAGTATAGACGGGCAAGATTTGTTAAGTCGGAAAAATTTCCTGTGCCGTCTCTCCGTGTCGGAAGTAAGTTTAGAGCTCGAATCTTGAATGTTATGGCAAAGAGTATACTCGTTGAGGTATCCGGCTACACATGCGTAATGCGTCCTAAGAATATATCATCATTACGCATCAACACAAAATTGGAATATACAGTTGGAATGACTATAGATGTTGAAATTACAAAATTTGATCCTCAAAAGGGAGTGTCTGTAGTTGCAATTGATGTAAAAGATAAAAGTATCAAAGCCAATCTTGCAGCTCAATACAAACACGGTGATAGACTACTGGCGGAAGTTATTGAGGTTAAGCCGATTACCGGTGAATACTATTTGAAAATGCCGAATGGAGCACTAGGTAAAGTTCCTTATTATGTAAAAGATGATTATGTGAAAATTCACAACGGAACAAAACTATATGTTATCGTTACCGGCAAATCAAATCAAAATACGACCGTTATGTGTAAGATTCGTAAAGTTTTAAATTAAGATTACGGAGGAAGCCATGACGAATAAATTTAGGAAAATATTATCATCAACTATTGCAGGCAGCTTACTCATTTGTTCGGCAATTGGTTCAACAATGTCTGTATCTGCCGCTACGGCAAGTAAATATGAATATAGTGTTTCCGATGCAACACAGTTACAGAAATATCTTGTCAGTCTTTGTGATTTGACTGATACACAAAAAGTCCTTTATGATATTGATAAAAACGGTGAATTGACAATTACTGATGCGACTAATATTCAAAAGATAGTCGTAGGATTAACTTCTGATGTTCCGTCAGAAAATCCGACTTCTTCAATTGTTGAATCAACAACAATGACAACAACAGAACCAACGCAAGCTACAACTGTTTCTACCACGAATCCTGCAACAGTCGAACCAACTACCATAGAACCCACGACTGAACAGCCTACTACAGAGCCAAAACCTACAAGCGTACCTAAAAGTGTGAAGCTTAATAAAAACGACATCACATTTGGTATAGGCGAAAAATATACTCTCGTCACGACTGTTGAAAACGGCGATATTTCGCAGGTTGCTTTTACAACAAGTGACCGTAAGGTTGCAACTGTTGACAATAACGGAAAAATAACTGCTGTCGGTACAGGTACTGCTACAATTACCGCAAATACATATAACGGACTTAAAGCCCAATGCAAGGTTACCGTCAAAAAACTTGCCAATAGCATAAAGCTTGATAAGACAAGTATTACGCTTGGTGTTGGCGAACAGTATGACTTTTCAAGTTCTATACCAAATGGTACAGCGGCTTATTTCAGATCATATTATTCAGACAATACTGCAATTGCAACTGTACAAAAATCAGGCGGTTTGATGACGGCGAAAACAGCAGGCACCACAACGATAAGATGTAAACTCAGCAGCGGTAGAGAAGCTACTTGCAAAGTTACAGTCAAATCTGCTCCGTCAAGTGTAACGCTTAACTACACAACAAGCACATTAAAAGTTGGGCAGAGTGAAGCCATTAAAGTTACATACAATAATAACGCTTACAGCTTCAAAAACAAGTGGACAAGCAGTAATAAATATGTTGCAACGATAAATTCTGATGGAAAAATTTATGCTAAGTCGCTTGGCAGTACGACTATTTCGTACAGGACTTATAACAACAAAACCGCATCATTTAAACTCACGGTGTCAGGTTCAGCCGTTAAATGTCTTGATATATCAACTTGGCAGGGGTATGTAGATTTTAATAAAGTAAAATCAGCCGGATATAATTATGTGATTCTCAGAGCCGGTTTTGGACGAGAGTATAGTCAAAAAGACAATACTTTCGAGCGGAATTATGCTAATGCCAAAGCCGCTGGTATTAAAGTTGGTGTGTATTGGTTCTCCTATTCAACATCTCCTTCAGATGCATACAGAGAAGCAAATGCTTGCCTGTATTGTCTTAATGGCAAACGACTTGATATGCCGGTGTACTATGACCTTGAATATCAGCCGGCTATGTCAATGAGTAACAGTAACTACACACAAATGGCTCTTAATTTTTGCAGCACAATAAAAAAAGCCGGCTATAAATCTGGCGTGTACTCATCGGCGAGTGTTTACGGCTATTTATTAAATCGTCAAACACTAATAAATAATGGTGTGTCAATCTGGAACGCTCAATGGAGTAGCTATTGCTCTGTACCTTGCGATATATGGCAGTATAGCGAAAAAGGACAGGTTAATGGCATAAGTGCAAGTGTAGATATGAATTATATTCATAACTTAAATGTAGTAGATTAAGCACTTAAAAAATAATTTTTAAAAAGCCGTTTTAAACAGTATATATATAATATGGGGTGAAATTGCTTAAGATTTAAAATCCGAAAATTATTAAAAAGGAGTTAAAGCTTGGCAATAAGCGTAAGAGGACCACCTTTGCTGATAATACCATATGAAAATAATTTTAAAGGAGTATAAAAAATGGAAAAAGAAATTAATGAAGTTAAAATTACATATCTTGCCGAAACCGGAACGGGACTTGTACATTTACTGATGAATAATTACGATGATAATGGCAGAGTTTTGGAAACTAAACATTCCAACAACTGCTATATAGCAAACGCATTATTGGTTATCGTGCATGATATATACGATAGTATTGATTCAGAGGCAGAAAGACTTGTTGAATTAACTGAGGAAATTAACAACTCGGTATTTGATATTGAGTTATCTGCTAGTAATGATTTAAGCGACAGGTACTGCTCAGCATATCCGAAACTTAAAGCAATACTTGAGCTGTTTAGTAATATTATTTCAAAATATAAAAGTTAATTGATTAAATCAGGGTGTTAATCGGCATCCTGATTTTCTTTTTGCGATACAGCAACAAAATCAATAATTTTGCGTTTATATTATATGCTATGATGATTGAGTAGCGTTTAGGTGGCTTAAAATTGCCCTTAATCCACTTAAATCCTCAGTGCTACATTCGCAAAACAATCCCTATTTTGCGAAGTCGGGGTACCGATTGGTACCCCGATAATCTAAAAATTCAAGGAGAGAACATCAATGAAAAAAATTGTAGCCGTATCTATGGTAGCGGTACTCGCAACAACAGTATTTTTAAGTGGTTGTAACACAAGCAAAAAAAATGAAAGTTCTTCAGATACTCCTGATAGCACAACCTCTTCTTTATCATCTGATGTAAAAAGTGATACAATTCCGCAAACAACTGTCGAAAGTACAAATGCAGTAAGCAGTTCTTCTGAAAGTTCTGCCGGCAGTAAGGTAAGCGAAACAAAGTATAAACATCTTGTCGATTATTACAATTCCGATGAAATGAAAAGTGTGATTAACTCAGCTGATGACGCCTATAACAATGACATATACACTTTGCGTATTACGTGTGAAGGTAACAGTATTGTATATAACTTTCGCATGGTACAAACTTATGACGGCGATGCAAAGGATGAAATGAAATCCTATCTTGAAAAAGCAATGGACTCTATGAATACCTCATTTAAAAGCGTAGTTGACAGCATTAATGAGGTTGTGGAAGACGATTGCACGGTTATCGTACGATACAAAAATGGCGACGGAGAAGTTTTATCTGAAAAAGAGTTTAAATAACCGTAAAATTTATTATCAAAAATAATATTGGGGTACCAATTGGTACCCCAATAAATATTTTGACAATTAATTAAATAAATAGTAAAATTATGTTGATGAATATTAAGTTAATATTAAGGGAGCAAAAAACATGAAAAAAATAATACAAACAATATCAATATTGTTGATCATAACGCTGTTATCTGTGATATGTACAATACCATATGCAGCGACTATCGTTAACGGTGGTAATTACGAATTTACAGTTATGGATGCAACCAAGGTCCAAAAGTATGTTGTAGGTATGATTGACTTAACTGATGATGAGAAATTCCTTTACGATACTAATGGTGACAATGTGTTGACCGTTATTGATGCCACTAATATTCAGAAAATTATTGTTGGCTCTCAATTCGATACATCAGAACCGTCATCTTTGACAGAAACTACCTCGGCTTACGGAACTGAAGCATCCACAGAAAGTACAAAGATGACAACAGAAAATATGGAATTCACAGAAACAACGATATCGGATTTCTCCTCTGCTTGTACTGAAGTAACAACTGAATATACTGAAACTACTACAGAATGTGTTGAGGAAACAACAATTGTTGATGAACCATCGACAGAATCGACTGAAACAACTACGGAAGAAGTTACTGAACCTTCAACAGAATCGACTGAAACAACTACGGAAGAGTATACTGAGCAGATTACTGAGCAGATTACTGAACAGCCTACTACAGAGCCGAAACCTACTAGCGTACCAAAAAGTGTGAAGCTTAATAAAAACAATATCACACTTGGTAAAGGTGAAAAATATACTCTCGTCACAACTGTTGAAAACGGAGATATTTCGCAAGTAGAGTTTACTACAGATAATAGTGGGGTAATTACTGTAGACGATAAAGGCAAAATGACTGCTGTGGGCATTGGTGTCACTACAATTACAGCAAAAACTTATAACGGACTTACAGCCAAATGTAAGGTTACTGTTAAAAAGCTTGCTAATAGCATAAAGCTTGATAAGACAAGTATTACACTTGGAGTCGGTGAACAGTATGATTTTTCAAGCTATGTGCCGAGTGGAACAGCAGCTTATTTTCGTTCTTATTATTCAGATGATCCGAACATTGCTTTTATTCAAAAAGCCGGAGGTTTGATGACCGCAAAAAAGGCAGGAACCACAACTGTGAGATGCAAAATGCCAAACGGTACACAAGCAACCTGTAATGTAACGGTCAAGCCGCTTGCAACATCTCTTAAACTTAACGCAAGTGAAATTGTACTGTACATAGGTCAGAGTTTTGACATTAACAGCAGTGTTCCAAAAGGTACAGCGGCATATTACAGACTTTATTCATCAAGCAATTCAAAAATAGCTGCTGTAACAAGAGGCGGAGGTGTCGTCAAAGGAGTAGCGACAGGAAAAGCAACTGTAACTTGCACTTTGAATAACGGAAAAAAAGCCATTTCCAATGTATACATAATGCCACAGAGCAAGAAAATTTCAAATGTTCCCCTGATTGGTCAGAGCAAATTGCCAACCGGTTGCGAAACTTGTAGTGCAACAATGTTACTTAAACACTATGGATACAATATTTCCGAAACAACATTTGCAGATAAGTATCTGGTTAAAAAACCCTTCGGTTATTCGAACGGTTCATACACAGGACCGGATCCTAATTGTGCCTTTGTTGGAACACCATACAGTTCCAACAGCTACGGAGCGTATGCACCGATTATGGTAAAATGTATGAATAAATACCTTTCCGACAAATCATACAAGGCTGTCGAAATCAGCGGGAAAAGTCTTGAATATCTTTCGGGTAAGTATGTTGCACAAGGTCAGCCGATTATGATTTGGGCAACAATTAATATGTTGCCGTCATTCAAAACAACCACTTGGAGAGTAAACTACACCGATGAAAACGCAAAATATAAACTCGGCAGTTACTATACTTGGATTGCCAGAGAGCATTGTCTTGTAATGACAGGATATGATAACTATTATTACTATTTCAACGATCCGTGGACGAATGCTCGAACCCGTTACTCAAAAAGCCTTGTAAATACAAGATATAACGAACTCGGCAAACAGGCTGTAGTTATGGTGAAGAAATAACAAGAACCTTCTCTGATGAATTTATCATTAGGGAAGGTTCTTTCTTTTATTTGTTAGTATATTCTATTAAGGTGAAAATGCCTTTAGGAGCTTAAAATAAATCGCTGTGTGTTCCGGTTCTTGTCAGATACAAAATAAGTTCTTCATTACTAATTTCATAAATTAAGAGCCAGTCGGGGGTAATGTGACATTCCCTACAAGATGCAAATATAGCTATAAAAAGTTGGAATGTACCGTGTGGTACCATCCGAAAAAATATAACTATTTAATCTCTGCCTATTAAAATAAATATGTATAGCACATTCAATTTACAAGTTTGCAGCAGGGTATCAATTGGAACCCTGCTTTTTTGTGTTGCTAAGTAAAAATGAATAAAATAATGAATATTGTTTTTTTAAGCAACAAAATATATAGAAATCAGTTAAAAAGTCTGTTATAATGGTTCTTGTATTGAATAATTCGATGAATATTGTAAATAGGGAGGGAGAATTGACACTATGGCTAAAAGTAAAGATTATGATATGACATACAATGCAGAACATTATACAGTAGCAGCTAACGACATAATCAAAGGCAAGCAGTCAATGACTCTCCAAACAGCGAGACTAATCAGATTACTCATTACTCAGGTTGTAAAAGAGGATAAGGATTTAAAAACCTACTCATGCAGAATAATAGATCTTGCAAAATTTTTAAATATAGACAGTTCAAATCTATACAAGCATATTAGAACCATATGTGACTGTGCTATGAAATCAGTAGTTTATATTGGAACAGATAATCCAAAACAACCTTGGGAGATGTTCCATTGGGTTTCAATGGCTAAATATGACGGAGAGGGGACAATTACACTTCGTCTATCAGACGAAATCAAACCGTATGTGTTGGAATTGGAAAAGTGGTTTACACAATACCAGTTAAAAAACATATTAGAATTCTCAAGTTATTACGCTATTCGACTGTATGAACTTCTGAAATGTAGAGATGGTGAAAGCAAAAACACAAAGTCAGAATTAGAGTTTTCAGTTACAGAATTGCGAGCTTGCTTTGATTGTGAGAAGAAATACAAACTGTTTGCCGATTTCAAACGCAAGGTAATAGATATAGCAGTAAGGGAAATTAACGAGAAATCAGATATTTGGGTTAGACCTACATATCAAAAAACAGGACGAGCCATAACAAGCATAATATTTGAAGTGCATAACAATGCGTACAACATATTAAACGATGCCGAAAAATGATTATAACAATTGCATAGCAAAAAGTTTTGCCCTCAGTATCCTAAAGTACTGGGGGTGTTTTGCTAAGGTAATGACATAGCTTAACTAGATAAAGAATCATATATTGTTTGACTCAAAAAAATACAAAAAATCGGTTGGAAACAAATAGTGAAACAGCGTTTCACTACTTAGATATGCATACTTATAATACTTATATTACTTAGAGGACGAAAAACTCCAGTATTTAAGCCGTTTTTTAACTCTAACTATGACCTTTTGACAGCGAAAATATGACCTTTTGACAGTTAACTATGACTTTTTGACAGTCGTAACTATGACCTTTTGACAGTCAACCGTAATTTTAGGTCGTATTAACTATGACTTTTTGACAGTTGTAACTATGACCTTTTGATAGTGCAAAAAACACCTTATGATAGTAATGGAAGTTATTGATAATCAACTATGTTCTTGCTAAATAAAAAATATTGACTTACGATAGCTTTTGTGCTATCATAAGTGTGTAATAAGAATTAGATAAAAGGGAATAATATGTATAACATTGAATTTTATGAAAATCAAAGTGGCGAATCCGAACTTTGGAATTTTCTTGAAAAATTAAGAAACGAAGCGGCAACTAACAAAGATTCACGCATACAATACAAACAAATGATGTTCTACATTGAGCTTTTACAGAACAATGGCACCAGATTAGGCGAAAATATCACAAAACATCTTGATAATGAAATTTGGGAATTGAGACCGGGAACTAACAGGGTATTCTATTTCTTTATAGAAAAAGATACTTTTGTACTTCTTCATCATTTTAGAAAAAAATCTCAAAAGACGCCCCGAAGAGAAATCGAAAAAGCTAAAGCAGAACGCAAGGATTATTTGGAACGCAGAGAGGAGAATTAGTTATGCGAAATTGGAACGATTACAAAACTTATGTTAAGAAAATTGATTCTCAGGCAAAAAAGGATATGGAAGAAATGGAAGAACTTGCGGTAATTGTCGGTGCAATTATCGAAAAACGAACAGCACTTGGAATAAGTCAACGCGATTTAGCAGATATGTGCGGAATACCACAGTCATCTGTTGCGAGAATAGAAACATTTAAAACAACTCCGAAAATTGATACATTATTGAAAATTATGCAGCCGCTCGGTTTAAAACTCACCGTTTCAGTTGCTTAAAAATAATTGCATAAAGTGAAAGGTCGTTCCATTAAGGAGCGACCTTTTTTATGTTTGTATACTGATTAAGAAACAAAGTTTTAGCTACTGCTATTTTAGGCTGTTGGGCGATTTTTTACATTCGTTTATAAACCTTTGAAACTAACGGCTTTACAAATTTTCAAGGAAAATATATCAGATTAATATCATTTATTGCGTTTAACTTAATAAGATCATTGCGTTGTAAATAAAATACTCGGTTTGCAACAATGTCAGCGGCTCTAACAAGTAATGTGCTTTCAGAGTTGCAAAACTTCATATCAATTGACCTTACATTAGGGAAAATTGGCGGATAATATGTATTGTACTCAAAATTATGTGTTCCGTGTTTAAGCTCTTGTTCTATTCCTTCTCTTAACTCGTATCTGCCATTTGTTGCAGTAGTATGTTCATCAACAAAGAAATAAATATTTTCTATTTCATTAGGGATGATTTGCTTATTTAATATGAGCTATTCAAATGCTCTTTTTACAGAAATCTTGTATACATAATGAACTTTATCAAAAACACCGGACTCATCTGAATATACATATATGTTCATAAAATTTCTCCAAATAATTCAAAAGCCACCTCGAAAGGTGGCTCCCTCATGTCCGACGACAACACATGTCGCTTAAACGCTAATTCGGTTTCATGAGTATACAGCGTATTCCTACCTGCAATATTATTATATGCGATTTTTCAAAAAAATTAGTACCTAAAAAGGGATTTTACACCACATTTAAATAAGCTACAATTTTTCAGAGAATAACTTGTTTAGCTACTACTCCTTGACAATTGTAAAAAAAATTACTACAATACGAAATAGAAAGTTGTTTTATTAACATTATTTCAAAACATTGGACAATATAATAAAGCGAGTAAATAATGTCAATATAGCAATTGCTTGCTGTATGACATGAAATAAATATAGTTATAATTCGTTGGACGGTACCAAATGGTACCCTCCAAAAAAATATAACTATTTAAAGACCATCGTTAAAAAGATAATACATACAACACATCTAATCCACAAATTAGCGTAAAGTCATATCAAGGCGACTGTATAAACGGAATATTCATTAAAATATTCAATACTACTTCTAATTGTGCATTTGTCACAAAAGTATATGTTGACATTATAACAAAGTAACGAAATAATGTAATCTCGTAAATATTATTTTAAAAATTGACTGCGAGTGAGTATATATATTATAGAGAGGTAAATAAAAAGTATCTCTTCACAAATTTACATAAAAGGAGAATGACATATGAAAACGACTAATAATATTAAGAGAACAATGACAATTACAATTGCAGCGGCAATGATTACAGCAACAGCAATGCTTTCAGGTTGCGGTTGTGACGATAGTAATGCAATGAATAAGACTGCAACAACAGTTCAGACTACAAGCGTAGAAGAAACAACAGTTTCTGAAACAGCACCGACTCTTTCTGAAACAGATAAAGCAATTACCGATGCAGGACTCAAAGTAGGTGCTGACGGCAAAATTACTGATAAGAATGGTAAAGAAGTGAAAGTTGATAAGGACGGTAAGGTTGAGATTAAAAACGAAAAGGGTGAAACCGTCAAGGTAGATTCTTCTGAAGTGAAAAAGGCAAATCAGAACAAGGTAAAGGTTGACAGCTATCCTACAAACTCATCTTCTCAGAAGAAGGACACAAGCACATCAGGCAAGAATAACAATTCTTCCTCAAAGTCAAATACTTCAAAATCTGACAGCAAAAAGGACACTTCATCTAAGAGCGACAGCTCAAAGCAGGAGAGTTCAAAATCTGAATCCTCCAAAACACCGCAGAGCAGTTCATCAAGTTCAAAAGCTGACTCATCTAAGAATGAATCTTCAAAGCCGACTCCTAAGCCTCAGCATACACACAGTTGGACAAACATTACTGAAAAGGTAAAAGTTGTTGACAAGAAAGCATATACCTACGAGGAACCAGTGTATGAAGAACACGACAGAACTATTTGCAATGACTGCGGTGCAGACTTGACAAATATGAGCGAATCGGAATTAACTCACCATTGTGGTAACCATTTACTTAATGGGGGTAAAGGCTCTTATCGTAATGAATGGGTTAATGTACAGGTAGGTACCAAAAAAGTTAATGTTCCTGAGAAAAGCCATTATGAGACTAAAACAATCGGCAGAAAATGCTCGGGTTGCGGTAAAGTAGAATATTACTAATTGTCAGTAATTAAAGGGGAGTTGTCAACAGATGACTCCTTTTTTGTGTGGAGAAACGACATAACATTAAAATAGAATAAATAAATATTTCTGAGCAAAGTTGCATATGTGACTTTGCTCTATTTTTTTGCGAATTTTAAATAATGAATAAAAAGATGAATATTATTTACACAGAGCAACAAAAAATATAAAAATTAGTAAAATAGTTTGCTATAATGGTTATAAGAATGAATAAAACGATGAATATTGTAACAAAGGAGGGCTATAGTCCAATGTTTTATTATTAGTCGTATTAAGCGAATTGCTTGATACAATCGTGTATGCTACGATAAACAGCAAAAATTTTATAAAGGAGAACGCCCATGAGGAAATTCTTTAAAAAGCTTATGGCTGTAGGATTGTCTGTGGTGACGCTTGTGTCCGGTATGTCAATATCAATGGGCTCAGCGGCGGCTGCTACAGCATCCACAACAACCGGTCAATGGGTAACTACTATGGTATCCAGAAGTACTAACTTTACGTTGCCGGGAATACCTGCGTCAGAAACATGTAAATTTACCATAAATGGTGATGAAGGTTTTTGTATTAATGCAGATAAACTGTCTCCATCAGGTAAAGACAAGTATAAATATACATATGTGGATCCTAAGTCATCTAAATATGGAATGATGCGAAAGGCTGTGTATCTCTATCTCAATAAGGATTTGAAAACTACAATTTCAAATGTAATGAAGAAGCAGGGATTCGCAGCTCCGACAGCACAAACCACATTCGTTATGATGCACTTTTTGCTTAGTTACATTAACGAAGGCGGAAATGAAAAGGGCTTGAGTAGTGATCCGCAGGGAATTAAATATAAGATGCAGGAATATTATCCTTGTATTCCGGCGATTTATAAGGAACTCAAGGCTAATAAAACGGCATTGCCGTCTGCAAATGATTTTCTTTGCTATCTCGTAACACCGCAGAGTGATACTTATCAGAATCTTTTTATGGTGGCAAAAAACACACTCGTTATCAAAAAGGTTGATTCTGTGTCAGGCAAAGGTCTCTCAGGTGCTACTTTTTCGGTAACATACACTCCGGATGGAAAAAATAGTGTTGGTAGCAAAAAATCTATGGGTTCTTATACGACCGGTAGTGGCGGTACAGCTAAGGTTTGTTTACCTCCGGGAAATTATGTTATTAAAGAAACTAAACCACCTAAAAATTATTCGCTGAATTCTGTATCACAGACAGCTAATTTCACAGGAAAAGGTACAATAACAAGAACCTTTAAGAATGACAGGCTCATTAAGATTCAGTTACAGAAAACATCTGCAAACCCTGAATTAACAAAAGACAACAGTTGCTATAGCCTTGCCGGAGCAGAGTATAGTATCTATACCGACAAATCTTGTTCAAAGAGCAGCTATTTTAGTTTCATCAGAACAGATGCCAATGGCTTCGGCGTGTACGGTGACGGTCTTGATTCAAAGGGCAATCATGTAGGTTCTGATGTTGCTAATAAGACCTATTACGCTAAGGAAACCAAAGCTCCAAAGGGTTATAAGCTGGACACCACAGTTTATACCTTCAAGGATTCCGGCAAGAAAACTGTTGACGGCGTATCTATTTACAGCTTTACTTGTTCTGATAAGCCTGCAAACGATCCTATTACGGTTGTTCTTCAAAAACAGGATGCAAAAACTGGACAGGCTTCTACTCGTCTTGTAGGTGCGGAGTTTACTTTGAAGTATTATGACGGCACTTACAAAAGCGAAGAAGAATTAAAAAATGTCAAAGAAACTCGTAGTTGGGTGATTAAAACGGATAGTGAAGGCATGGCAACCCTTAATAAAAGCTATCTTGTCTCTGGCGATGAATTCTATTATTCATCTTCAGATAATAAAACACCTTGTTTACCTCTCGGTACTATTACCATTCAAGAGTCCAAAGCCCCTGAAAACTATGAACTTAATCCTAATTTGTATATTGGACAAATCACAGAGGAGGGCGGTCTTGGTTGGCTCACAACGAATCTCCTTACACCGGAAGGTCAGTTAATTGTCCCTGAATCCGAAACTGTTCGTGGCGGTCTTTCAATCCATAAGAGTTCTGATGATGCTATCATCAAGGATATATGGTTTAGAATTACTTCCGATAACGGTTACTCGAAGGATGTTGCAACCAATTCGATGGGTACAATTGAACTTGCTGACCTCGATATTTTTAATGACAACAATGAGTATGTCAAATACACAATCGAGGAACTCGGTTTTAAAGATGCCAACGGCAACTACTATATCCCGAAAAGATACAAAACTGAAGGACCGAAAACAGTAACTCTTAAAAATGACGGAACAGTAACAGTATCATTCAATAACAGTATTGATACTGTAGGTCTTAATATCATTAAGAACGCCGAAGATAAGAATGTCAGCGGTATTTACTTTAAGGTTACTGCCTCAACCGGCAAGGAATATACAGTTGTTTCTGACGAAAACGGTAAAGCAAGTGTATCAGGACTTCCTGTATATGATACAGAAGATAATGTAATCACATATACCGTTGAAGAGTTGGGTATCAAGAAGGACGACGGTACATTTGAAATTCCGGTCAGATATGTTAAGCCTTCAAGTCAGACAGTAAAATTTGTCAATGGTACATCTGTTATTAAGACAAGAACTCTGACTTTCAAAAACAATCTTAAAAAGGGTGTTGCAAAGATTGCCAAAACATCAGATGACGGTGTAGTACAGGGAATCTACTTCAAAATTGAGTCAGACTACAACGACTACAGTGCAATCAGCTCAACAGGAAAAACAGGTATTTGGTCTATATACAGTCTACCGGTTTATAACGAAGTAGGGGAGAAGATTAAATATACTGTAACTGAACTCGGCTTTAAGCAGAGTGACGGAACATACAAAATTCCCGAATACTACTTTCACGATGAACCGCAGACCGTTGAGCTTACGGAGAATACAACAACAACCGTAAATTTTAAGAATCTACATAAGAAAGGCTCTTTGCTTATTCTCAAATCATCAAGCGATAAGGTAGTAGACGGTATCTATTTTGAAGTTAAGTCACTTACTGACGGTTTTGAGTACGATGAGTACATTGCGACTGATGCAAGCGGTATGGCAAGACTTGAAAATATGGAAGTATGTAACGCAGAAGGTGAAGAAATTCTCTATGAAATCAGAGAGGCTGGATTCAAACAGGCTGACGGTACATACAAATTGCCAAAACGCTATGTAAGCAAAGATCCACAGCAGTTTTCATTTAACGCTGACAATATGAAGCCCGGACGAAAAGCAACTTATACCTACACACTTAACAACTCTATTAGAACAGCTAACCTTGATGTAAAGAAAACATCTGACGATAACATTGTCAATGGTATTACTTTCAATGTTAAGGGTTCTAACGGTGTTGATTACGGTAATAAGACTGTAAATTCAAGTGGCATGTCATATTATACAAAGCTTCCTGTTTATGATGATGATGACAATCTGATTAAATATACCGTAACAGAACTTGGAATCAAGCAAGATGACGGTACCTACAAAATTCCGTATCGCTATAACGATGTTAAACCTCAGGTTGTAACACTTCGCTATAACACAGAAACGGAAACTGCTATGACTGAAACTGCATTGTTTAACAACACTCTTAAACTTGGCTCTGTAACTATCAATAAGGTAGATAATGACGGCAAGGCAATTGAGGGTGCAAAGTTTAATCTTGTTTCAAAGGAAACAGGCGAGGTATTTGCTACTGTAACAACCGATAAAGACGGTAAGGGCATTATTTCCGATGTTCCGCAGGGTGATTATTCACTTGAAGAGACACAGACTATTGCCGGCCTTAATCTTCTTAAAGAAGCAAGTGACATCACTATTTCCGGTGACAGCGAAGAAACTTTGTATTATACATTCAATGTGAAGGAAACATACGCTCCTGTTCTTCCGATGACAGGCGGTGCAAATGCAATCTGCGTAATGTTCGGTTTATCAGCGGTATGTTTGATTGCCGGAGGTGCAATTTTATTCATTAAGAATAAAAAGAAGAAAGATAAAATTAAAACGGAGGTAGAATCTTAATGAAATCATTAGCTAAGAAGATTGTTGCAACAGCTCTTACAGTTGCATCAATCGCTACAATGACAACTTGCATTCCAACAGCAAACGCAGCCAATATGGAATACCATATTGACACAACAAGAAAAGCAAGCCTGACACTTCACAAGTATGAAATGTCAGATACAAACCTTGCAACACATAAGGCAACAGGCACAACAGACGACGCTCAGTATGTTCCTGCCGATGCAAAGCCTCTTGCAAATGTTCAGTTTACAATCTACAAAGTTGCAGAGCTTGATAAGTATTTCAAGCCTGACGGCATTGAACTTCCTGCGGCATCTGCGGTAAAAACCTCAGAAGCAACAGCCACATTTTCTGCTGTAACAGGTGAGGACGGTGTAGCAACATTTACTGACCTTCCTCTCGGCATTTACTATGTTGAAGAAACTGACGGTCCTGCACAGGTAACAAAGAAGATTTCTCCTTTTGTTATTTCACTTCCTATGACAAGCGTTGACGGTTCAAAGTGGCTCTATGATGTTCATTGCTATCCGAAAAATCAGACTGCATACGGCGGAGTTACACTTCAGAAGGTTGATTCAGTTACGAAAAAACCTTTAAAGGGTGCAACATTCACTCTTTATTCATCAGAGGACGGTAAGACATATACAGAGTATATGACAGGACTCAAGACAGGTGATAACGGAACAGCTGTGGTTAACAGCCTTCCGTCACAGACTTATTACAAGTTTGTCGAAACAGCTGCATCAGATCCAAGCTACATTCTTGACTCAACAGTAGGCTACGAATTTTATATTGATGCTACCGGCGATATGATTGTCAACGATAAAGTCGTTGACAATAAGACTGTAGTTGTTGAAAACGATACAGTTGACATTGAAAAGTATGTACTTGACGGCAAGAAGGGTGCAGAAGGTATTGATAATACAGCAAACTATGGTGACACAGTTTACTGGAAGATTAAGACTTCAATCCCGACAAAAACTGCTGAAAAGCTCAAAACATACACTATCGTAGATACAATGTCAAAGGGACTCAAGTATCAGTCAGCTGAACTTTGGATTGATGACACAAAACAGCTTAAAGAAAAAACAGACTATACAGTATCTCAGAAAGGTCTTGAAGTAACATTCACTATCAAGCCTGCAAGTATTAAGGGTGGTAAGGAAGTTGAAGTATATTTCAACACAGAACTTACAACAGACGCTCCTCTTGCACAGGATGTTCCTAACACATCAAAGCTTATTTACACAAACGACATCGGTACAGACAGCACATTCACAAAGAACTCTCAGACTCCTACCGTACATACAGGTGGTTATTCATTTGTAAAGACTGACGGTAGCAAGCCTCTTGCAGGAGCAGAATTTGCTATTTACAAGACTGAGGTTGATGCTAAGAACGGCGAAAATGCAATTCTTACAGCAACATCAAATGATAAGGGTATTGTAGAGTTCAAGGGCTTACAGTACGGTGCTTTCTCAGTTGATGAGGACGGCAAAAATAAGAACGGCGTAGAGAACGGCAGTACAAAGTATTGGATTGCCGAAACAAAGGCACATGATGGCTATGTACTTCTCTCAGCTCCGTTTGAGGTAACTGTAAATGCTACAAGCCATATTTCTTCAAACACTCCAAGTGTAATAAATAACAAAATCCCTGAACTTCCTGTAACTGGTGCAGCCGGTACAGTAACACTCTTTGTCATTGCCGCTGCTCTTGTAGGCACAGGTGTATTGATTCTCAGCGTTCGCCGTAAAAAGCGTGACCGCTGATTGACCTATTTAAGAATTTTAATCTTATAAATTTCCATTTCCCATACTTGTATTAGACATTCAAATCCCGAACAGTATAGTTTTTCTGTGCTGTTCGGGAGGAATACAGTCATCAGTTGACAAAAGCAGGGTAAAATCCCGAAAAAGTAACATTGGTTTTATGTCAACTGTAATTATAATCTGAAAATTCCACATATTTTGTGTTGATCATATAGCTTGCAAGGCGGGGAGTAAAGCTGTCTTGCAAGCCCTCCTAACAAAAGATAACTCCTCATATTTGTGTAATATACCATACCTCGTCTTGTCGGGTGTTTACAAAATAGCTTAATACCCGACAAGACACACTCTCTAATAGGCTCTAATGGAGCCATATCTACCCTCTTTAGTCTTTGTAGGCAGTACAGCTAAGAAAACTGCACTGCCTACAAACAAGATTTTTACCAGCAAGGAAAACTCAAAGTTTTCATTTTTCACTCCATATTGTGAGTATGGGCGGTGCAGATAACATACTACACCGCCCGACTCTCAAAAATTGGTATCGTAATTGACAGCAAGACAAGTATTTGTTATAGGTATTTCTCCTTTCATTTGTCGGGCAGTATATCCCAAATCATACTGCCCGACAAAAAAACTGAATACATTTTTAAATTGAAAGAAATAAAGAATATGTCACTTATAGAATATATGTACGATATTAACAATATCAGTAACATTGAAACAACAATATATGAAGAAGGTTTCGTGAAAAAAGCAAATGAAATTACTGACAAGTTAAACTGTTTTAATTTTGAATATATTAAATCATTGAAAGTTGACCTGAAAAATGAGTATCAGATGATTTATTTTCGTAAGAGCAGTTATCCGTCAGATGCTTTTTTAATAAGAATGAATTGCAGAAAATCTATAATTTTATACCGTAACAAAAACGGAACAGAATTATTATGGAAACATGAAGGTAACGGAATCAATGCTGAACTGGCTATATATGACAATGACAGAGTGTTCATTTCTCAAAAAGGTAACCTCGTGCCGTTGACACTCAAAAATGACCTTTTTTCCAGATCTATGTTTTCAAAGATAATTGCTGAAATACTTGATTATTACAGCATGAAAAACTCAATATATAAAGATTTCAAGAGGTGTTTGGAGCTAAATATATGTTGCTTACTACCTTTGACAATAGAAGAAATAGGTGTTTATCACAATTTACAGGAGTTGTTTCACAATAAGTATCCAAAAACTGAAAAATTGAATTACAACTTTAACAAAGGGGATATTAACCTATCGTATCTTGCAGTAAAAGCAATGTCAAAGGTTGATAACGACTGTGTAGGTATATTGTTTCAATATTGTGCCGATAAAGCTAAGCAAGGATGTGGACAATCATATTTCGGTTACAATCCATTTGGTAGATTTAATGATAATGTAAAAATTTTATTGGGAAAATTATTATCGGACAGAGTTTCGGTATCGGCAAAAAATACCATTATTGATGATTACATAAATATGTGCTATCAAACAAAAACGAAAATCAGGCTTAAATACACATCAATAAAAAAGATTGAAGAAGCACATAACGCACTTGTTACCAAAATTTTAAAAAAAGGACAAAGGTCGGCAAAAAGTATAGTGTCAGCAAACACAAGATACAACAATTTGCGAAAATTACTTCCTAAAAAGTTTGAGTGGTTAACGACGGAAGAAAGGTTAGCATTAGAAAGTGAAATGCAAGGTAATTGCGTTGTTTCATACGCAAATAAAGTAAAAAAAGATAAATGTCAAATATATTCTTATGTGGATTCGCAGGGGTTAAGACACACAATAGAATTTAACATATCACGCAATAAATACCATTGTGTACAACTGCTTTCCAAATACAACGAAGATCCGTCAGAAGAAGCTTTGCAATTTGTAGCAGAACTTCTTAACAGCCCTGAAAACACGATTAAATAGCCGATATTTACAAAGATAATAAGGAAAACTTAAAAACTATATTCATTGTAATAGTTTTTGAAAATTAGGAAGTTTAAATTCACTAAATAAGGTGATAAACAAAAAACTATTTAGAATGAAATAGCTTTTACAAAATACAAGTCATGGAGACACAAAGAAGGGCAATTTGTGAAAAATAATAAAGCTAATAAATCAAAATTGAAAAGTATAGCAACAATATCAATTGCATCACTACTCATTCTTGTCGGTATATCATTAGCTATCATTCCGATCCTCGGAAGAATACTTAATCAGCAATCCGCTAATACACAGATTGAGTCGTATCAGCAAAGCGTATCAGGTATGACTAAAGATGATATTGCAACCGCAAAAGAGGCGGCTGATGAATACAATTCTTCAGGGAATACAGGCAATTTTTATAATGCTGTAGTTAAAGACGGAATTGTTGGTTACATAAACATACCGGCAATTGATGTTAATTTGCCTATATACGATAACACAAAAGATGAAACGCTTGAACTCGGAGCAGGATTGCTTGAAAAATCATCTCTACCGACGGGCAAGAATGGTACACATAGCGTTATAACAGGGCATAGCGGTCTGACAATGAGTAAGATGTTTTCTGATTTGCCTGAACTTACAACAGAAGATTGTTTTTATATCTATTTTCTTGACGAAAAAATCAAATATCAGGTATACAGCATTGAAACAGTAAAACCCTCAGAGGTAACAAATCATCTTGGTTATAATCGATCAGAAGGTTATTGTACATTGATGACTTGCACGCCTATTGGTGTTAATACACACAGATTGCTTGTACACGGTAAGAGGGTAGAGGAAAGTGAGAACGAAAGCGTTAATGCTAAATCTACATCACAGAGTAATAGTTCATCAACGAAAACTACCTCAAATATTATTAAAAAAAAACGACTTTGATTGATGAGCAAACAGATAACGCAATGAAAAAATATTTGCCGATTGGGTTGTGTGCGTTCTTTGTGATATGCATAACAACGAGAATAGTACGGCGCTTTTGCAAAAAGGCTCGAAAAAAGTCGCAAAAATAGCGGTAATAAACCCAAGATTAGTTTGTATGGCGTTTTTAATACTTTAGAATATAAATTCTCATCTAAAGGATAAAATTACAATACAGGCTAAAATAAAGAAAAACGGAAAAATTATGCAGTCAGCAAAAAAATGCTGATTTTTTTCAAAAAATATTTAAAAAAGGAGATACCCAAAAATGGAAGAAAAAAGAATCAATACAATAGTGACAGAAGAAAGCATTGTAGAATCATTACACAAACAGCTCGATAACAGCGAATTTTCAATGCTCGAAAAGGCACTTAAAGCATTTGGACAATCAAAAAGCGATGTGTCGGACATTGATATTCTGATTGATTGCACATCTGAAGAATTACAGAGTGTGAATTATTGCGAACTCACGGAAAAGTTTTCAAGGCTCACAATTCCGATTAAACAGGAAGTTGAGTCAGAAGGCGAGATATACGAGTGTGTATCAAGCTATTCGGTATTTGCTGTTGTATATCATCTTGAAGGTACATATAACCTCACAGCGGAACTCAATCCGGTTCCAAAGGAAATATTCATGAGTTTTTATAAGTAAGATTGGTGTGCAAAACTGTACACTCTTAATGCGTGTAGTTTGTCGTGTTTGGTGTTCTAAACCGTACACCCTTGGTGTTCCAAATTGTACACTCTTGGTGTTCTAAACCGTACACCCTTGGTGTTCCAAATTGTACACTCTTGGTGTTCTAAACCGTACACCCTTGGTGTTCCAAACTGTACACTCTTGGTGTTCCAAACTGTACACTCTTGGTGTTCCAAATTGTACACCCGTTCCAAACCGTACACCCTTGATGTTCCAAATTGTACACCCTTGGTGTTCTAAACCGTACACCCTTAAATCTGAAAAGCCCCATAAACAGCGGACTTTTTTATCCCCTAAACAAGATATATAAACAAGATATATAAACAAGTATATTCTATCTTCTATCATATAGTAGGTAGTTAGATATAGTATAGGGAAAATAGTAGCTGAATAACGGATGGAAAAACCTTTTTTGAAAGGATAAATATTATGTGTGAGAAAAATATAAAACCGGCTGATAAAAACGAATCTGCATTGGAAGCCGCAAAGTTATCAACTGAAAATATGATTTCAAGATCACAACCTCTTTATAACACAGTTGAAGGTGTTTTATCTGCAAAAGCTTATAAACTATTTGACATATACCTTTCGTGTATAAATCCGCAGGAAGATGATACCTGTGATGTGATTATTCGCAAAACAGACATTAGTGACATGCTCGGACTCAAAAGATTTAAGACTTCTGATTTGATAAGTACAGCAAACGAACTTGGCGATTTAAAGTTTTGTTGCAGAAATGTTAGCAAAGATTATTTGAGACTCAATTTGTTTAGTTTTGTACATGCTTTTCACAACGATGACGGAGAGGTGTTCTTACATGTTAAGTGTTCGGAAGAAGCAAAAAGATTGTTTTTTAATCTTGAAACGGTTGGATATATCAAGTATCAGCTAAAAAACACTTTAGCTTTATCGACTAAATATGAAATACGAATGTACTTGTATTTACAAAAACAGAAGCATTTAAAAAAGTGGAACACTAAGTTCAATGATTTAAAAAAAGTGTTATTCCTTGAAGAAGCAGAGAACATGAGTTCTTACGATAGCTACAAGGAATTTAATCGCAGGGTTTTATCTCCGTCAATTAAAAGCATAAACGAAAAAACGGATTTAAAGGTTGAGTATAGCTACAAGGCAGTTCGAGGCAAGGGCTCCGCGTCGGGAGTTCTTACTTTTACGATACTGTCTGTTGGCGGTATGGTTTTGCTCGAAAACATCAAAAGTAATGACAGCAAATACGAAGAATCTTCTGAACGAATAAAACGGCAAATTGAATATGACAGGATAGTTGATACGGATAATGTTGTTTATGTAGACCAGATAGTACGCATAATGTGCGATATAGACATGGCTGATGATGTAAAAAGTGTCATTAAAGTCAACAGCATAAGTATTCCGATAAGTCAGCTACAGGCAAAATTCAAATCAATAACAGGAGAAGAAGTACTATTTGTCTACAAAATGTACAGGAGAGAAAGCGAAAAAGTCAAAAATGTAAGGGCATACATAACGAGTTGTTTATACAATGCAGCGGAAAATCTTAAACTTGATAAATTAAAACCAAAAAATGATTTTGATGATTTTGTGAGCAATTTTCATTCACTTGATGATTATGAATAGCAAAAGCATCTAAATTCATCACAAATCGTCAGAAATAGGGTAAATAGACGATTTTATTGCTTGATAATATAAATTTTTCTACTAAACAATAAAACTTAATACAGCTAAAACATAAGCAAAACAGAAACATGACTCACAATGTTTAACAAGGAGGAACTCAAATGGAAAATATATATCTACCGAAGGAATTGTTTACCGAGTCAGAACAGAAGATTGACGGCAACACTATAAAGAGATGCTTATCGGAACAAATCGGAGCATATGAAACCGATTGTCTTATATATGCGATTGCAAAAAAGAATCCCGAAGAAAGGGTGGTTAAACTACCCTTTGAATACAGTGCCGAGGAACGACAGACAATTTCATACAGCGAACTTGTTAATATACTTGCAAAAGCAATTATTCCTGCCAATTTAAAAGTGAAATTTGATATGTCTAAGTCATTTCCTGATTTAGATGAAGCTACAACAATTAACTTTAATTGCGGATACAGCGTATTCGAAATGGTGTATGAAATTAACGGCGAGGTATATGGAGTACTGACTACTGCTGTTAATAATACGATTACCGAAATGATATATGACGGTCAGTTCAGCACGGATACGGAAGAGGTGTTGAACACTTGAGTATATTGCAGTTAATAATAACAGGCGGATTTGTGATTGTGGGTATATTAGTATCTTTTACTCCGATTGTGAAAGTTGCAAAGCAAAAAGCAAATCAGTTATCTACATCAGATGAATTAAGAACTTTGCAAAGAAATAAAGAAAAACTGGAGGCAGAACTGCCTGAAGGAGAGAAAACCAAATATGACGAATTGTATGATGCCATAAGCAGTTATAACGAATTGATATACAAAAACGGACAGGATACTTTTACAGGAGAATTACCTTCGCTGCAAAGTGAAAATTTACAGTTGTATCTCGAAGATGAAGAACTAAAGACAATTGCACAAATTACAATACAAGGGCATTATTTTACTCGTATAAGATCGAAAGAGAAAGAAAAAAAGGAACAGAAATATGCAGTTAGTATGGAAGTGAATAGGGCAACACTTGCAAACTGTTTTATTCCGGTCAAAAATACTTCAATGCCTGTTGGCGGTGAAAACACTCTGAGTGTCTTATATGGCAGACCGAGAAAGGGACTCGGGTTAGACAATAAATTTAATATATCAAAAGGTGATGTAATCACTCTTGAAACAATATGGGATACAATCTCATATGAAATAGATGATTTAGTGCTTATTTCAGCTGATGACATAGAGTCGCTGAAAATAGTTCCGGGCAAGGACATAATAGTGCTGATGATTGCAGAACCACAAAATAAAACACGACATTGTATATTTGCATCAAGAATCGAGGGCAATGATGATTCTGATGATTGAATATAAAAGCTGAAAGGGACGGCAAAAAATAATAAAAACACAAGTAACTGAGGACTTGTGCAGATACAGGATAACTGTATTTGCGTAGGTCCTCTTTTGTTATTTTGGAGGTGAATAAACATACAAAATTAACTTAGTTGGAAGTTTAATAGCAAAAATTTAATTTGAAAGGATATGATTTTATGAATAATCTCAATGCTATTATCAATTCACTAATTCCCGTTGCCGCTGCAAGCGGTGCAACAAGCTACTTTACATCGGTGCAGAATAAGGTTGTATCGTTCCTTAATTCCTGCTTGCCTTTTGTATGGATTATCGTTGCTCTTGCCTTAATTGGCGTTGGTCTCATGTGCATCATCGGTAGTGAAAGAAGTAAAGAGGCAGCTAAATCTAAGGCTGTATATGTTGTTATCGGTTGCGGTGTTGTACTCGGTGCAATGTATCTTGCCAAGGGTGTTGCAGATTTACTTACGATGGGCAACTTCACAGTCAGCTAAATCAAGAAAATACATACTGAAATTTGATGTGAGGTTATTATTATGAAAAACAAAAAGTTGGTATCGAAAATAGGAGCGATTGCTCTTTGTGCAGTAATGGCAGCTGGTTCAGTTGTTTCAATAAACGCTGCTGTTGTTGATGATTCAGAGGTAGGTTCACTCGGATACGGTAGAAAAGTTATATCGTTGGATTCAACAGGACAAACCGTACTTTGCAAAAAAGGATATAAGTTTCCAAACTCCAATATTACTGTGTCAAAAGATTTTAAAATGGCACAGATTAAGCTCGGAAAAGGCGAAACATTTAAGTATACTCTTTACAGTAATGTAGGATGCGACAGAGACAAGGTAAGAGTAGAAGCCTGTGCCTATAAATCAATCATCAATTTGAAGAAAAAGGCTGAATGGTCTAATTTGGATACTGCCGGCAATCTAACTACGGATGTATCGACACTTGGACGGGTAAATTCCAAAAAGTGGAAATCTACTGTACAGATTAAGGGTAATAAAAAGTGTACCTACAATTTGATCGCTTATGATTTATATTCTTTCAATGCCAATTATCCATCTGACCGGCAGTCATCATTTAGGGGAAGAAGCTATAAAGATGCTTATGTTCTTAACATGAATTACCCTGTTGTTGCTGTAAGTGTGTATAACGCACCGTCATCTGTTGCCTTAAAAAGAAACGACAATAAAAGTTCGATTTCAGGCAAAACTGTAACACTAAAAAAAGGACAGACATTATCCGTGTATGAATCAACACCGAAAGGATCATACGCCAATGCTAAAAATGTTATTTACAGTTCATCAAACAAAAAGGTGGCAACAGTTACCAAAAACAGCACATTCAGCGGTGCCGCAAAAATCAAAGCCGTTAAAAAAGGTACCTCAAAAATCACCGTAAAGCTGTACAACGGTAAAACAGCGTGGGTTAAGGTAAATGTCAAGTAACTTAACCGAGATGAAACATTAAAAATATCCACTTGTTTCGTTGTTTCGATAAAATTTCGGAGCAAGTGGATAATTAAAAACTTAGAAAGGAGGTTGATCTGATTGTCATTTATTGAATGGATGGTTTCCAATATGGAATATTGTGACATGGGAGCTATGTTTGGACTTGGACGAACAATCCTTTGGTGGCTAACGAATATTCTTGTATGGGCGGCATCCGTAATTGAGAGTTTATACAATAACATTTTCAAAGTCTTTTCTGTCATATATTCAAGCGGTGTTTCGAGCTTTATAGGTCGTTGGATAGGCTTTTTGTGGATTCCGATTGCCATTGCCATTATCATACTTGGTTACAACCTTATCATGGGCGAGGACAGCGACGGTTCATTAAGAATGAAAACCTTTATGCGAAATCTTTGCTTGCTGGTTATTGTTGTTGCAAGTATTCCGATTCTTTTCACCGGGGTAAGCGGTAACAGCGATTCAAGTTTTGCTGTTAAGCTATTTCAGGGAAGCGGTAACAACAACAGCATAACAAATGGTGTCAGTCAAATGGCTGGAAATATAGGCACAACATCGAACACAAGTAGAACGGTTGTTGAGAACATATATGATTTGCAGTTTATTTTTAATCAGGCTCGAAATAAAGGCAATTTTACAAAAAATTGGAGCAGTATGATAGATGACGGAACGATACGGAAAAATTCATTTTATGACACATCCGGGAACATAGTAAACGGTGACGCTGTTATGAATATAACTCCGTGGGATACCATTGTATCTGATGATGCTGATGATAATGATAAGTATGATAAAGACCTCAAAATGGAAGATTGTTATGTTAATGGGTACGATTATTGTGTATTTTCATCAGATACCAACAACAAGACATCTTTTGCCTCTGTAGCAAGTACCCGACGAGTTCCTTACTGGACACCAGACAACATTATCAATATCATCAATCAACGAGGAAACCAACCGGTTACCACAGCAGGTTTATCCGATAAAATGGATCTTGAGGCGAGAATATTCTTTTTTCAAACAATACACAACAATGTATGGCAGATAGATTCTGACGACGACGGCACAACCAATTTTGTTTTTATTGACAATAACGGAAAAACAAAGACAAGTATGTGGTTCGTTGATGTCGGAAGTACATATCCGTTCAGATATCACGTGGAATGGGGCAGAATGATAATTTCGCTCCTTATGTCCATTATAGTTTTATATCTAACAAGCTATAAAATCGTAAAACTTATCTATGAAGTTACCGTCAATCAACTTTTGGTATTGTTTTTTGGTGCGATTGATTTATCAAACGGACAAAGAGCAAAGGAAGTCATGAAATCTACTTGTTCGTTACTTGCATCAATGTTTTTTGCAGTAATACTTGTACAGTTCTATTATTTGCTTACATCAGCAGTTAACGGTTTGACATTTGTAAGCAATAGTTCAACCAATGGATGGATTCAGACTCTAATCAATGTGTTTATTGGTATGGCTACAATCAAAGGACCGTCTGTTCTTGAAAAAGTTCTTGGAATTAGCGGCGGTCTTGGTGATGAGTGGCGTGAAACAGGTATGCTTAACCGTACTGCTGTTAAACCCGTTGCAAGAGCAACAGGTAAAGTTGTTAAGGGTACTGCGATCCTCGCAGGTGCAGGAGCTGTTTACGGCACTACAAAAGCTATGGGTAAGCGTGATGAACGCAAGGACAGAGAAAATGAGAGAAAGAATGACAGAAATCGTGGCAGTAGTACCGGCGAGGTCAACAGTTCCGGTGATTCTTCTCAGTTCAAAATGGCTCAGTCTAAAAAGTCTCAAAATTCAACCGCAAATGTAAATAACAATAAAGACGCATCAGGTAATTCAGCCGCTAATAATGATGTTGCAAGACAGGGCAGAGATATTAGTGAGGCTATTCAGAGAGATAATATTCAGCAGGACAAAGCGGAAAAATTTTCAACTGATAATGGTGTCATTAAAAGATCCACGCCTGAGCAAAGAACAACTCAGCAAGCTGATAAGTACAGAGGTGCCATTCACAATGCAGCACTTGCCGAACAGGTTAAAGGACAGGTTAAGGGCGGCATGAGTGATAAGGACGCTCTGATTAAAGCTTATGAAGGTTCAGGATTCAGCAAAGATGATGCGTCACGCTTAGCAAACAGAGATCTTGAAAATAATTCTTTTGCCGAAAAGAAAGAAAGCTTTGCAAACAGTATTTCAGCAGCGGCTAAAGAAAAAATACAGGATTCACCGTTAAGCTATGCGTCAAGTGCCGATGCATATGCAGATGCAGCCGAACAGCATTTACAGGCTCTCGGATTCAGTGCAAGCGAAGCCTCTAAGATTAACGAATCTACAGGATTGTCTAAGAATGTAATGCTTGAAGATAATCAGGAGTTAATCCGTAATGAAGCAAATGCTTTGTACAGTTCAGGAGCTGTAGCTACTGATGAAGAGGCTGTACAACAGGCTATTGTAAATTACAGTTCCGACAGTTCGGGCAATTATGACAATAGATACGGAAGTCTTGATAATGCTGTATCTACAATACTTGCAAACGGTAGTCTTGAAGAAGGTATTGTAAGAGGCAGAACAGCAAACAATATTGCAAGAGAACAGGCCCAAATCAATACTCGTTCAGACGGTCTCAGAAACGGCAGAGATAATTTTGAACTCAGTCCGGGACTTAAAACCGCTACATATGTAGGTCTTGGCTACATGAAGGGCAGAAGTGTAGAAACAATAGCTAGAGCCGGATACGAAAGCGGCAGAAAAAAGGCTCGCAAACAGGAAATCAAAAGGCAGAAAAAGTCACCTGATAAAACTAAAAAAATCAAGTGATAAAATGCCGTAGTCGGATATGTGCTGATTTACTGCACATATCCGACACATGTGATGAAAGAAGGTGAAAGTAGTGGACAACCAGTTTGTTATGATTTCAGAAATTAAGACAGAAACTCAAATTTTTAAATTCATAAATTTAAAAACATTATTTATTACAATAGGCTTTACATTATTTGGCTTTCTCACGAGCGGAGCCGTACATGAGATGCTGCCTTTATTGTATATAGTTTTTAATGGTGCTGTTGGATTTGTATTGTCAATGCAAAGTCCGTTCAATAAAGGAAAATTAGTGTATCAAAGTGTATTATTATTTATACGAAATTTTTGTCACAAAAAAGTTGTTTATCATGCTTTGTCGGACTGCGAATATAACGAGGATGATAAAGTGCTTGAAAGCAAATTTATGTACAACGATAAATTTATAAAGGAGGGATATTAGTGGCAAGTAAGCATAAAGAAGCTGTTAAAAGGCAAAGAGAAGTTACCTATGTACAAAAGAAAGAGGATAAAAAGACTGCCTCAGAAACAAAAAGTATAAATGATATCATACCGATTGTTGACACATTTAAAGGCTGTTTTAAGCTCAAAGACGGTACCTTCATGGATATCGTACAAGTCAAATGTAAAGACCTTGTTAATGCGTCCGAAAGTGATGTCAACTTTGATATGTACTCTCTTACAAAGCTGTACAGAGCTTATACCGATGATTTAAAAATTATTTCTCTTAATTTCCCCACAAATACTAAATCACAACAGATTTATTTTCAGCACAAAATCAATCATACGGCAAATCCTCTACTCAAAAAAATACTCAATGAAAAATATGAAAAACTTGTAGATGACGAACTTCACAGCACAAATCGCGAGCATTACATTATGTATTTTGGAAAAACATATGAGAGGTTACTTAACAATCTCAATACTATCACCGCTTCACTGGGAACATCACTTGTTGAATTGTGTTCGATGTCAAAGAAAATACAGATGTTGTTTTCAGTTACAAATATGGCATCGGTTGTATTTTATGACGACACCGCCGATAGAAGAATAAATCCGCCAAATAAAGAAGAACTTGTCGAAAAGTACGGATATAATCCGTATTTGCTGCAAGCTATACAGCCTATGGGCGGTATCAAGTTCTCAAATGATGATTATATCCGCACCGGCGACGGATATGTGACTTGCTTGTATGTGTATGGTTACCCGAAAATTGTTGACAGGCATTGGCTTAACACACTTTGCAATAACCGTGGTACTGTAACGACAATTGATGTTGCAACAGTTGACTCATACAACGCAAAAAAAGATCTGAGAAAGTCAATTGCAGAATATCGAGGCAGAGAAAGAACTGCCAAAAACTCACTTGACGCAATGGATGCCGCGGATAAAAGGGATGAGCTCTCGACTCTTGTAAGAGATGTAAATTATGGCGAAGTAATCAAAAGAATGACAACACGAGTATTTCTTGCTGATACCAATTACGAAAATCTTATGAAAACAGTACGTTACTACAAGAAAAATGTATTCGAAGATAATGAGTATCAGGTTGCTATTAACCTCAATGAGATGCAATATGAGTGGACTTCAATGTTTAAATCTTATTCAATGCAAAGTGCAGATCATTATTCAAGACGGACAGGTAAGTCAATTGCATCTTCTACACTTGCCGGCGGTGATGCTTTTCATTTTACTTCTCTTAACGATGAATTTGGCTCCGATTTCGGACATACTCTCTCAAATGGTTATGACGGCAGAGTGTTACTTGATATGTTTGAAGCAGGACAGTCAAGGTCATCCTATAACTTTCTTTTGGTTGGTTTATCGGGTGTCGGTAAATCAACTCTTCTGAAGAAGATAATGGTTGACAGAGCGGCACGAGGAGATTATCTGAGGGTAATTGATGTTGCAGGTGATTTCACTCAGGTGTGTCATTCTCTCGGCGGTAAGGTTGTATATCTTGACGGTAGTGACGGTGGCAGACTTAATCCTTTGCAGATTAATAAGGCAGATGATACTGATGAAGGTTCATATGATATGAATATCACCAAAATGGCTAATATATACAGCTTTCTTGCACCTGAATCCTCCGATATAGAAAAGCGTATGTTTAAGAACATCTTGCACCAATTATATAAACAGTTTGGAATTACTAAAGACACACCAAATCTTACAGAATTGCCGGCAAAGGCATACCCCCGTATGGAAGATATACTGCCGATAATCGATTGGTACCTCAGTCAAATACAGCACGGTGAGTTGCAGGAAGGTGCAATGTCTAAAGAGGAAATGCAGAATGAAGAAATGCGAACAATACTCTTGCACATCAAGCTTGTTATCGTCGATGTCATTCAGTCAAATGCAAATATATTTAACAGCTATTCGGATATTGATAATCTTATTGATACGCAGGTTGTTGTTTATAATTTAAAAAAGCTTGATAAGAAAAATGATAACGAAGTGTTTAAAGCACAGGTATTCTCAGCGTTATCGCTCTGTTGGGCAAATGCCGTAAAGGTGGGTACTATAACAAATAAAATGGTTAACAGCGGTCAAATTGACCTTATAGATGCGAAACACTTTTTGCTATTGATTGATGAGTCGCACAGAACAATTAACCGAAAAAATCCTCAAGCTGTTGAACAGGTGCTTAACTATGTACGACAGGGCAGAAAATTTTACGCTGGGCTTGGATTTGCCTCTCAGGACATAAACGACTTTATTCCGGCAGGAGTTAATGCTGACTCTCAGCAAATGATAAATACCTTATTTGCACAATGCCAATATAAATTCCTTCTTAAACAGGATAACAAAGCTTTGCCGAGCATAGACAGTGCATTCGGCGGAAGTCTTACACAATCTGAACTTGCTATGATTCCGACTCTAAATCGAGGCGAAGTTATACTGAATATTTCAGGTGATAAAAATGTTGCATTTAAAGTTGAGGCAAGCGACGATGAACTGGCTGTGTTTGGCGGTGGTACATAATAGGAGGATGTTATGGATAACTATAATGATGAGGCACAATTAGCAGGTGTTGGTGGTTCTGCTTTAAGAGGTGCCGGGAAAATAGCAAATGCGGCAACAAGACGATTGCGGGAAAAGGCTATAAAAAAGGCGAAAAAGGAAAGTGCCGCTGCAGTCAGAAAGGTTGCACATTTAGTAAAAATGGTTATAGCAGGTCTTATATCAATTTTAGGTCCTATCGGAATTATTGTGCTGAGTTTCGTAGTCATTATTTTTATGGCGTTTGGTGCGACAGCCGGAAGCGGTTCGAGTGCAAACGGAGTTTCTGTAGGCGGATCATCTCAATTTGTTCCACGATTAACCGCACCATCTACAAGCAGCAGATACTATTACAGTACAGATAATCCGTTTTATCCGGCATACGGTATGCCAAACTGTACGGCATATGCCTTCGGTAGAATTTACGAACTTAACGGTTCAAGACCTAACCTATGCACAGGTAATGCAGAAATGTGGTATGACTATAACAAAAGCCATAACTATTACCCATACGGAAGCACGCCAAAACTTGGTGCTGTTGCAGTTTGGGTTCATCCGGGCGGAGGTCATGTTGCGGTTGTCGAAAAAATTGAAAACAATACAGTTACATATTCTAACTCAGCGTATAACGGTACTAACTTTTATCTTAATACTGCACCGTTATCCGATCCGGGCAATGTTGGAGCAACTGATTGGACTTTACAGGGATATATATACGCATATACACCGCCTATCAGTAATACAAGTTCCGGAATTGTTAATAATCTTTCTGCACCTCAGTTTGAAAGACAATTTGCCACATATTTTGAAGCTAAGGGATTTAATAAGGCAATGATTTGTGGAATGCTCGGCAATATTTTTAGGGAAACCAGCTATTTGCCTTCAAACTATTTTGCGGGCTATGTGCCTGATGCGTTTGGAGCAGTCGGAAATTCCGGTGGCATATGCATGTGGTACGGAGATAACTGTACAAGATTTAAGCGAGACTGCCCGAATTGGGGAGTTGATGTAACTGCTCAGTTTGAGTATCTATATCAAACACTAATTAAAGACGGACAGGGAAGTTACAATGACAAATATTACTATTGGTGTACAGGATGTTTGTCAAGAATGCAAGCTGTTCCAAACACGAAAGACGGAGCAAGGCAGGCGGCACGGATATTTCACGATTATTACGAACGGTCGGCAACCGGATCAGCAGACAGAATGGAATTCGCCGCAACAACTTGGGATAATTTAAGCTGAGTGATTTTTTAAGGAGCCAAAAATGAAAGAACGAATCAGAGAAATTATTACAAATCCGATTATAGTTATATTGCTGATAGCTTTTGCTGTCAGCGGTGTAATTATATATGGCATATCAAGTAATATGGCAGAGCAAAAATCTGAGATTGTCAATAGCCTTGATATATCAAGCGTATCAAGAGATAAAGACGGCAAACTTATTGTCAAACTGACCGATTATGAAGCAAGTCAGGATGAAGCATATAAAAAGGCGGAAATGACTTTGCAAAAAGCGGCAAACGGCGAAACAGAGAATACAGATAAGATTAAGAACTATTTTGAATCAAGATATAACTATGAAGGTAAAGCAAAAGATAATCTTGATTCAATAGTGAAATCCATTGAAAAGGATTGTTCTTCTGATTTCCTTGATAACATTAGATCTGATATTGAAAAATCAAATAACGATGGAAGTAAATGCGAAATAAAGCGTATTTATGTTACCGGAACGGATATTAAGGAGTTGAATGCTTACTCGACCAATATCTATTACATTTTTGATGTAAAAATCAATGACACAGAAAGCTTGTATAAAATTACAATGGTAGTGTCAGGTGGTACTTGGGTGATAGATAAAGCAGAGAAAATATCCGATTTGGAGGATTGATTATGAGAGAAAGATTTGAAAAATTGCACGATATTCTGTACGCACATTATAACGGCGTTTTGATTACATTATTAGCTTGTGTTATGGTAATTGGCACGGCAATTGTAATCACTATACAGCCTATGCAAACATTAATATCCTGTCAAAACATCATAAATGAAGTTGGAGAGGATAAAGTTGCCGGTTATCAAAAATCAACAGGTCCTTCTGATTTGTTTGATAATCAAAAAGAAACGACCTATAAGGACACAAATGAGTATAAAGAAAAACAGTCTGAAATTGATTGGATGAATAAAAGAATAAATGAAATTGATAACCACCTTATGACAACACTTACTCGTGCAGTTTCTGATTTTGCAGACGCATATACAAGCTATTCTCTTGTACAGAATCCGGCTAACAAGGAAGCACTAAGTCAATATACTACCGATGATTTTTATAAAGATTTATGCGACAGAAAAGTAAAAAAAGATAATTACTTAGCTTATAATTGTTGGTTTGCTGATTTTGACAAAGACACGGTACATATATTTTGCGAAACAAGAGACGGTTTGAGCTATACGGTATCTCTCGTCGAAACAGATACAACCGGTTGGAGAGTTAACGGGTTTGACATTTTAGACAAAGATTAAGGAGAAAAAATATGTTTAAAAACTTATTTAAGAAAACGGTTGAAAATTCTTCCGTAAAAAATGAAAATCAAACATTTGAGAGCGAAAATGACATCGAAAAATACAATAACAGAGGTCATTATAACAACAATTACAAAAGCAATCAGCAAAATCAAAACCCCGAAAAAGATAATAAAAACTGTTATGACGGCGTTGATGAGAGTAACAACGGTGGAAAGAAGGTTAAAAAAGAGCCGTATTATCTCAAAATGTATATCAACAACATTAACTACAGCAAAGAAGCAAAAGCTGTTATGAATCCTGTGTTAGTTGAAGTTCTGTACAGGGTTGAGCCGACAACAGAGGACGGCAAAGGTCAGATTATTGACTTAAACGATAATGTAAAAAGCGAAATTGCCCAAAGCCTCAGAATCTCTGTAAGACAGGTCAAAGAACAGATTAGTAATTTAGTTGAAAGCGGTATTCTGCTATACAGTCAGAAGCAGATATATAAGCTTAATTATCGCTATTTTGCTAAGGGGTATTTTTATCGTTGGCGGAGGTATGATGAGTAATGCTTGTTGAGGTTACCGACGGCAGACGAACCACATATAGGTATCGTCATAAGCTTTCGTATTTCGGCTTGAAACCAAAAGGCAGAAAATGGACTCTTACTACATCCGATAATGATATAGTTGACTATATTAACTCGTTTTGCCGCAGAAAGCACCTTACAGTTAATATTATTGAAAACAAATACATACGCAGCAGTAAGTACAGAAGTGTATATTTTCACGCTTATCCAAGTGATACAGGAGTATATCGCTGTGTGTACTGCGGTAAAAGAATGAGTAAAGATAAAATAACTGTTGATCATGTTATTCCGATTCAAAAGGTCCAACAATCTGACTTTTATAAAAATCTTTTGGTCACTTGCGGAATAGATAGCGTTAATGATCCAAAAAATCTTGCTCCAGCCTGCGAAAAATGCAATAAGAAAAAAGCGGGTTCATTTTCGCTTAAATACTATTTTCTTGCCAAATCCGGAAAACAACCACACGGAATTGCTTTCAGAAGATTTATAAAATTTATATGTGTATTGTGCATCACATTTGATGTACTGTGGATAATTTTTTTAATACTAATGAAAATACAAATACTTTCCTAAAAGGGGGAATTGATTTGTCAGAAGCTAATACTATGAAAAAAGCTATAAAAGGAAATACAGCGATTATAGGAATGCTTGCAGTAATTGTTTTTGGATATGCTTTTTTCTTTCTTTCACCTCGCATTTTTCTGCCGAGCGAAGATAGTTTGCTTTATACCAACCTAAGGACACCGGTAGTAATAAATTCAGATCATAGTGTAACAATCGAAAACTGGATTTATTCTCAAAAAGAGAAGCAAATGCAGATAATATTAAGCTTTGATAATACAGCAATTGACGCATCGGAAAAATATATCTTTCAAGCTGTATCAAGAAATGTTGTAAAAGAAAGTAAAGAAGTTGAATATGAAGTTACATATCAATCAAGCAGTTTTGTTAATGTTATGCTGTACAATATTCCTGATGACTTTAATGAGCTTGCACTTAATGTAGGATATGTTGCAGATGACGATATTCTTACCGATGAGTCTGCCAAAAAAGGTGAAAACAAAAATGCGGCTTATACTACAGTTTACACTAATAAATATAAGGTCGAAAATGCAGATAAAATTGAGCCGTTATCTGTTGTAGAAATGTACATAAACAAGCTTAATGACGAAATAGACGGTTATGAAAGCGATATTGAAAATCTCACTCAAAAAATTTCAGATGCAGAAGAATCCCAAAAGGAAATTCTAACAAAGGTTGATCAGCTTAATAAGGACAAAGAGTATATGACTGTCAACGAAGTAAAAAAGATTGACGAACAAATTTCTGCATACGAAACAAGCTACAAAAGTTATACGGATAAAATATCCGGATATGAGGAGTCTATTGATGAAAAGAATGACGATATTTCTACAGCCAAGGCTAAAATCAAAGAACTCGAAAATATTATCAAAGAGAAAGGAAGTAGCAAGTAATGAAAATATGCTATATAGGAACACATGATGAGCCAAGCAAGGTTCTTGAAGAGTTTTGTAAAGGATATGATTGTACTTTTGAATATGATGAAAGTGCAGAATCTTCTGAAAGTCTTGTGTCGGCATTAAAGAGTGCGTTCAAATACAATCTTATAGTTGTTAATCTCGATTGTTTGCATAACAAAAAAATTGATGACGACTTTCTTTATGATTGCTTTGAGCAGTATAAAAAAGTTAAATCGGAACTAATACTATATAGAAATATACCACCAAAATTCAAAGACATAGGCTATCCAATAATTTCTGATGTGAATGCCGACAGAAAAAGTCTTGAAAAGTGGTTTGCGGCATACGGATTTAAACTTCTTCCTAAAAAAGCAGAAGAAAACCTATTTTCATCCTTAATAACAAGTGATACTCCTAATCAAAAGGTATCAAATAATTTTTTTGACGATATAAAAATCATAAAGGAAGAAGATGAAAACGCACAAACAGTAAAACAGAATAAACAAACTGATTCTTCAACAATAAATCGCAGTAAGCCTCAGACACTTGAATCTCTTGTCTTGCCTGATTTTAAAAAAGCAGAAACAAAATCAGATGATAAGGCAAATAAACCTCGTGTGATGAGTATTGAAGAAAAAGAGAAAAGTGTAGAGAAGATTGAACGGCTTAAAAAGTCCGATATATCAAAAGATTCTAAAAAAACTTCTGAAGAAAAAAGTGAGGAAAAAGTTAAAACTAAGCCTGTAACACTTTCAGACTCATTAGATTCTATTGATCAGATATTTGGAAAAATGCCTGTTCAGCTAGAAAATATAAAGAAATTAAATGATGATACTACACAGGAAAAGCCAATATCTAACTCTCAGGATAAACAGCAGAGGGTTGAAAATATTCAACCTACTACGCTTACAATGAATACAGAACCTATTGAAAATACTTCTTTCCCTCAGAAACAGAACTCTGAATTTGCTACATACACTCAAGTCAAACCAGAGTCTTTCGATAATAAAAAGGATTTTGATATTCCTATTCAAAAACGAACGATTGGTGTTATCGGTTCACTTGATAGAATTGGAACCACAACGCAAGCAATACAGATTACAAGATTTTTAAGTAATATTGGACAAAGTGTATGTTATGTTCAAGATAACAACAGCAATTTTCTTGACATGTTGATAAAATATTATTATGATGTAAATGTAGATACAGGAAGTGAATGTATACTGTATGATGGCTTGTATCTTAATAGGAAGAAAAATCTTGTTTATGACAAAGAATATGAAGTAGAGGTGTATGATTATGGATGCCCTGTAAATATACCGTCGGATTTCTTTGAAAAAAATATCCGTATTGTTGTATGTGGGGGGTCCCCGGATGAAATTGACAGGCTTACTGCAATGATTTCTCAATTATATTCAGATGATAAGATATACTATGTATTCTCATTTGTTGCCAATCATGACAAACAAAATGTGCTTGATATAATGAGCGAAAGAAAATCTAAGTGCTATTTTGCTCCTTATTCACCTGATTGCTTTGCTCAAATATCTGATGAGAATGCCGATATGTATTATGATATACTCGGAATAGAGAAACCCAAGAAAAAGAAGGGCTTGTTTAGAAGGGGAAACAAAGATGCCAAAGTATAATAATAATGCCGGATTCAAAGGATACGATAATAAAGATAATTCTGATAAAAGAACTAAGGTGTCTCCAAAGATGATTTTTGTAATCGGTGTCGGTGCCTTTATTGTCGTGTTCATTGTAATAATTCTTATTATATCAATGAGTGGTAATCCTGACTATGATATTAAACAATCAACAACACAGACTACAACTGAAGAAAGCCTAAATTATGATGATGTTTTTGGGCATGATGAAGATGAGGATGACACATCGGAATCAGAACTTGATAATTTATATGTAGGAACAATGTCGCCTGTGCCGCAAATGACAAATTCGGATTCAAACAAAAATTCTTCCAAAAGCAGTTCACCATCATCTTCCTCAGAAAAAGATGAGAAAAACAGCAATTCATCTAAGTCATCAAAATCTACGAAAAGCAGTTCTTCAAATGCAAGCTCGAATAATGCTCAGTCACATTATAATGACGGAAATAATTACAGCAATAACAACAATTCAGGCAATAATGGCACATACTCAAGTAATATAAGCAACAAGAGTAGCAGTCAGAGCCATTATGAATACAAAGATAAAACCGTATCGGTCACAAGTGTAAGCATTTCCCACAGCAGTATATCGCTGACTGTGGGGGAGAGTGCTAATCTTAGTGCAAGTGCATACCCCGGTAATGCGACAGATAAAAGCATTACTTGGTCAAGCACTAACAACTCTATAGCCTCTGTCAGTAATGGCAGAGTTAGTGCAAAGTCTGCCGGTACTTGCACAATTGCAGCAGGCACAAATAACGGTGTTAAAGCTTATTGTACGGTTACAGTCAAGAATAAAGCTGTGACACCAACTCCTGTTGATAATTGCAGACTGAATATATCCTCGACGACACTATACAAAAAACAACAGGGTACAATACGCTTGGAAGGAGCTAAAAAGTGCAGTTGGGATATTAGTAATCCTTATGTTATAACGGTTGTGAAAGAATCAGGAAATTATATTACAGTCAAGGCAAAAAAGACAGGACTCACAAATGTTGTAGCAACATACAACGGAAAAACTTACAAATGTAAGGTAGAAGTAAAATAACAAGGAGAATTTATATGTTTGGTTTAATTATATTATTGGTAATATTAGCATTGGTGATAGCTGTTGTATCAACTAATATCCGCATTGTTCCTCAAACTGAGGCATGGGTAATTGAAAGGCTTGGAAGCTATCAGACAACTTGGCAAGCAGGACTACACATTAAGATTCCTTTCATTGACAGAATTGTAATAAAGGCAAACCTTAAAGAAAAAGTTTTTGACTTTCCTCCTCAGCCGGTTATCACCAAAGATAATGTAACGATTATGATTGATACAGTAGTATATTCACAGGTTACAGACGCTAAGCTTTATGCTTATGGTACAGACAATCCGACAAGGGCTATCGAAAACCTTACAGCGACAACTTTGCGTAATATCATTGGTGATATGGAACTTGACAGTACACTCACTTCAAGAGATGAAATAAACAAGAAGATGTGTCTTATACTTGATGAGGCTACAGATCCTTGGGGCATCAAAGTAATTCGAGTTGAGGTAAAGTCTATTGATCCGCCGAAAGAAATTAAAGATGCTATGGAAAGACAAATGAAAGCAGAGCGTGACCGCCGTGCAAAGATTATCGAAGCTGAGGGTAATAAGGAAAGTGCAATTAAGATAGCCGAAGGTAATAAGACGGCAAGAATACTTAATGCTCAGGCAGATAGAGAAGCTATAGTTCTTGCCGCCGAAGCGGAAAAAGAACGACTTATAAAAGAAGCCGAAGGTAAGGCTCAGGCTTTACTTAGAACTCAGGAAGCCGAAGGTAAGGCTCTTGAAATATTAACGAACGCAAATCCATCTGATAAGATAATCAAGCTTAAAGGTTATGAAGCACTTGTACAGGTTGCCGACGGCAACGCTACCAAACTGATTATTCCTTCCGAGTTGTCAAATATAACAAGCCTTGTATCTGCTGTGACCGAGAGTGCCGAAACAGCAAAAAACAAGGCAGGAAAAAAGCCTATAATCAAGAAGAATCCTCAGAAGTCATTGTTTGATGATGTAGAGGCAGATGTAAAGGCGATTAGTTCAGAGAAATAATTTCCGAAAGGAGAAAAAACACAATGAAAAAAACACTCACAATTTTAATCGCACTTACTATGCTCTTATCTGTTTCTGCCTGTGGCAACAGTGAATCACAAAAGCCGACAGATTCGGTAATCAGTTCATCACAAGTGTCGCAGACGGAAGGTAGTTCGGAAACTGTTGCACAAACATCAAACACAAAGTTGTCGGGTACTTATAAAGTTCCACTGAAAAATATATATGTTGATGTTCCAAACTATCAAGAGATTGAACAGGCATTTACTGAATTATTTATTATTCATGATTCAAGATATGTATCTTTTACTGAAGCAAAGTATAGTGAGGCAAGTTCTCCAAAAGAGGCTCACAAAGTCGCTTTTAAAGAAATGATTCCAAATATGCAGAATTATGAGGGCGGAATAAACGGTATAACAATTACCAAAGACGAAGAAACTACAATCAACGGAATAGATATGTATTTGTTCGAGGGTACTATTAACTACGGAACAGATACAAAGTTTGACGGATATGCAAAAGGCTGTGCATTCGTTCTTGACGGAGTTCCGTGCGAAATTGTCGGTTCGGTAATTGATAAGTCACAAAGTCAGGAACTTATTGATGAAATCAGTGAGATTGTAGATGAAATGACACAAACAGTTCGTTCAGAAGAGTAAGGAAGTTTTCGTATGAGAAACATCGACAATAAGAGTAAATTAGAGCAAGCTGTCAACGAATGTAACGAATACAACGAGAAGTACGGCAAACATCTAAGTTACGGATACTATACGGCTTATAAGGCAAATCGTTGGTTAGAACAGGAATGGCTTGATATTCTTTCGCAACGAAGAAGAAAACAAATTAAAGAAAGCATGAAATAATATGCAGGGCTATCATTTCGCAATTGAGATTGTGAGATGATAGCCTTTTTATATTTGAGAGCAACAAAATCAATAATTACAATCACGCAAAATTGATATAATATAATTGTGAATAGTAATATTTACAAAAAAATGCTTGTTTAAATTATGTAAATGAAAGGAAAAAAGAAAAAATATGAAAATGCATAAACTAAAAACTGAAAGGCAATACTGCGATAATATCCTGTATGAAGTAAAAAGTTTTGAAATTCGGAAAAACGATGAAAATTTTGAGGTGGGGGATAAGATTATATATATCCCCGTTGTTAACGGTATTGAAGTAGAACATAAAATCAGGAACGCTATTTTTGAAATCACATATTTACTTAAAGAGATTGAAGGTCTGAAAGACGGATATGTGGCATTTACCGTTAGAAGATATTAATAGAAGATATTAAACTAGGAGCCAAAATGCATAAAAAGAAGAAATCTGTCGGTGATAATAAGAAAAGCATAATTGCAGTATTATTTATTGGTGCGGGATGTGCATTAGCAGCGGCAATTGCTTGTTCGTTTTTTCTGTCTGATTTATCCAATAATAATAGAGAGTCGGAATTTGAAAAAGCCAGAAGTATTACTGCAACAACATCATCAGTTCAGAGTAGTTCCGATGATAATTCCGATAATGTAAAATCTTCATCAGATAATCAAAAATCAAAGAGTGCTGATAATTATGTTAATGACAATGATAGCAGTAAAATGACCGTTGATTCTCAAAAGCTGTATGAAGATAGTGTTGCATACAACCGAAAATTGAAATCAAATCAGAGCAACTTACTGACAAATAAGGAGTCATACACATATTCAGCGTTAAAGTTAACTGATTATGGCATTACAAACGGCGTGTATGCTTACATAACTGCTGATTCAATTGGTCTTAATGTTCCTGTATACCTTGGTGCAAATAATAGTAATATGGCATATGGTGCGGCTCATCTATGCTATACTTCGTTGCCAACCGGCGGAAAGGATTCTAATGTGGTTTTGTCGGGACATACAGGATATATCGGCAGATGGATTTTTGACAGCATTCCTTCGCTTAAAACAGGAGATACGGTAACTATAAAAAACTACTGGGGCGATGTAAAATACAAAGTTGTCAGTAAAGTCACAAGATCTCCAGATGATGGACAAGATATGTACATAGATAAAGGAAAAGATAAATTAACATTAATAACCTGCGTATCGGATGGTAAAGGTGGATTTAATCGGTGCGTAGTAATTTGTGAAAGGTAAAAAACGAGGTTAAATATGAATAATAATGATTATACAGTAGTACCGCTAAAAAAAGCGGTAGTAAATAAATATATAAATTTTGCAAAAAAACAATATGACGAAGATAATATCAAAAAGCAGAAATTCATTAAGAATTTTAAATGGAAACTACTGGCGGTTCTGCTTTCAATTTTTCCTATGTCCTGCCTATCGGCAGCGGTAATTATGATGTTAATATGGAGTAATGACCTTGCATCACTTATTGCATTATCAGTACTTGCAATAACTATAGTAAGTGTTGGAATATATTTGATTTCAAATGAGTTGTTATCATTACTGAAACGAAAAAAAGAAATTATAGCTGATAACAATAGTTTCTCGGACTACTATGAAAAAGAGGCTTGGATTAGTGATGAAGTGAGTATTGATGAGTATGTTAACATTCACAGGATAATCCAGTTAAGTCTGATGACAGACAGCAGAGTTAAAAACAGAAATTTTGAGCAGTTGATATTTGAAAAAATGGTAGGAAATCAAGCTGTTTTTAGATTGTATTACAGTTCTGAGGACCAACACAAACACAACAATTATCTTTATGTGTTGGAGTCAGAAGTCAGGGATGATGTAGAGAAGGTAGAAATAGATCTTAATCGTAACAGTATAAGAATCCCATGTAAAAACGACAGCTATTTAAAGGGAATTAACATAACAAAGAAAGATATTTTTCAAACTGCGTAGGAACACAAAAGCGGGTATGTGATTAAGACACATACCCGCTTTTAGTGAGAAAAGTATTAAGAAAAAAGTTTATTAAATTGTCAGTATTAAAGAAGCATGCATCATAATACGAGCAGCTCGTATTAATTTAGATTTGAACTCGTTTATTTCTAAATGAGCTACCCGTATATATGTGCATTGCTAAGTTAAATGCTTTATTATATTATATCACTAATATGTTTTAATGTCAATTAGAATATGAATAAATTGAATAATTGAAGAATTGTCAGGTAGGAGAGAGTGCTATTTATTCAGTATTTGTATATGCACATAATCCTAATTTCACGCAGGGGGGAATATACACATATGGGTATAAGCCTAAAAGTCGCTATAAATTGTCAGTTTTTGATTTTATGGTTGTTCGTCAGACTATTCCTCGCTTTTTCATTCAGAAGATTTTGCTTATCCTTGTTCAAATAAACTGCATATCGCTAAGACTCTTAATGTCGTATAACTTAAATAGTCACAATTTAAAAGGTATATACCTTTTTGTGGCGATGTTATCTTTACTTATTCAATACTTATTCAATAAACACTCAAAATGTAAAATTGCAAATTCCTGCATCAATAAATGCTTTTAAACATTTGAATATTTAATTCAATATTTATTCGGACATTCTTCAATAATTAAACTCCTATATTTGTTTGGATGGTACCATACGGTACCGCCTAACAAATTATAAATATAAATGTTTGATTATAACAAATCGACCTTCATTATTTATTTGAATGTTCATAATATTCAATTGTGTCTTGACATTATAAAAAACTACTGATATAATGTAATTACTGAAATGTGATATTTGATGATACCAAATTTCATTGACTTTTTAAAAGTAGTTAGGTCAGAAAAGTTCAAATCTTCTGAAGTATAAAAATTGACAGGATAAATTCTCATATACTTCTTCCCTCTTGGAGGAGGGCAGAGACTATTATTAACACCTGCGTGAAATCTATGTTTTGTGAAGTAATAAACCCAAAAACATCTATTTGAGAAAGGAAAATAATTATGACTACAAAAGATGAGATTATTAAACATGATATTAAAAAGGAGTAAGGAATTATGGCAAATTTCACACTGCGACCAATGACTGTTTCCGAACGCAAGTACAGTTATGTACAAAGCCCTCAAATTCAAGGGCAGACCGGCAATATCGGTTATTTACGTGGTGATTTCGGCTCTAACGGCAACTGGTTTTACACCACTTGGTTTGATACCCGTTCACAATGGAAAAGTGATGAGTTTAAGCAAGACTTGGACGATGTAATCAACGCCTTGCGTTCACATAATTACGGATTACTCCGAGACCGTGCCACTATGTACTCGGTTTGTCGGGAAAATAAGGACAGCGAAATGAAAGGTAACTACACAACTGAGTTCGGCTTTCGAGCAGATTCTGAGAAGTATGCATTCCTGCTTCGTTGTATACCTGTTCAAGGTGACTATAACTTCTACTGCTTTTGTTATGTGAGAAAATGGCTGGATAAGCATATAGAGGAAGCTAATCGGGACATTCGCTTTATTGACAGTCACTATAAAGAACTGTTCCGTATTCCGGACGGTGAGCACATCATTGTAACCGACCGTTACGGTAAGATGAAAAGCTATCCCTGCCGCTATATTGACGACTATCATTTGGAGGTCGGATGCAATCTCTTTCATATTTGCGAGTTTGCCGAGCGTATGGAGCAAGACTGCTGTACCTACCGCCCCGAAAGTGCCGCTAGATCCAAAAACTATGACGAAAGGTGAATGTATATGAAAAAAGAAGATTTTTATAATACAAATAAAGATATAAATAACTTAACCACTATGCTGATAGATTTACTTCTTAAAAGATTGCTTGAAGAGAGATACTCAGAGTTTTATACAGAAAGTCTTTCTGAAAGCAAACGGTATTACCATAATCCGTTATTGGTCACTAAATATCTTAGATTTGAGTCAGTAATTAAGAGAGGAACCGCTTTATTGATTTTTATTGATTTATTGTTAGAAGTATTTGCTTTATTAACCGGGGTTCTCTCTCCCGCTTTTGCTTTAATCAGTTGTTGTGTGTTAATTATTTTGCTGTATCTTTGCCTTATTGCTACGATTGATTATGATAAGAAGAACCGTAAAATTGAATCGTTTATCATTTCCAAAAACTCAGACGGTTCGTTTGTCATAGCCGTTTTATATCGGCATAGGGAACAATTTGCAATTTACAGAATAGAAAGTATTACAAATCTGAAAATTGAAAACAAGACAATAATCATTAAATTAAAAGGTTATTTCTTGTATAGTGATGATGAGAAATTTAATGATAACGGCACAATAACATTGCCGGCTGTCTATGATGATGAATTAATTGATGATATAAATAAACTAAAGGGATGATTATAACATGAAAAGTGAAACCGGATATGACGCCTATTTTGCAGGACAGCTCGACCTTGCCCCTATCGTTTTGAGGAAATACATAATTAACATGATTGCTATTGAAGGCAAGTCTATGGATACGGTTGTGAGTTATTTTGGCGATATTTTTTGGCTGTTTAGATATTTAGTTGCTTTAAAAGGTATTGAGATTACATATAAAGGTGATATTCTTTTACCGCATACACACGGAAATAATGACTACAACGAGATAATTAAGGCTGTATCTGATGTTATAGACACTGATTTCATTAGGAGTATCAGCCGTGATGATATTAAACAGTTTGTTATGTATATGGCAAGGCGAAAAGTTAAAGCCAGCACACGAAACAGAAGATTATCAGCAATAAGAAGCTTTTTTGAATTTTGTTGCAATGATGTTCAAATTATTGACTCCTCCCCTTGTCAAACTATTACCAATTCAAAAAAGGAAAAAAAGTTACCAAAGTACCTTACTCTTGAAGAATCAGAGAAACTCCTTGCAAGCGTTAAAGAAGGAAAAAATTATGACCGTAACTACTGCATGCTTACTCTGTTTCTTAATTGTGGTCTGCGTCTTACTGAACTTGTCGATATTGATATTTCGGACATCCAGAACAATACTCTTCGTATTATGGGTAAGGGTGCCAAGGAGCGTATCCTGCATTTGAATGAATCTTGCATGGTAGCACTTGAAAATTGGTTACAGGTAAGATTATCAAATAAGTATTTTGTAAAAGATAAAAATGCTCTTTTTATTTCGGCGAACGAAGGTACTAGATTATCTCGCCGTGCTGTACAGCTTGTAGTATCCGAAACGCTCAAAGCAGCCGGACTTGACGGCAAAGGGTATTCGACTCATAAGCTTAGACATACCGCTGCAACTCTGATGTATCAATACGGTGATGTGGATGTCTTAACACTCAAGGAAGTGTTAGGACACGAAGAATTAAGCACAACGCAAATCTATACGCATATTGATAACAAACAAGTGCGTGAAGCACTTGAAAAAAATCCCCTTGCACATAAAAATGTAGATTATATAGATGTTAACAATGATAAAAAAGGAGAATAATATGAAAACTATATCTTTTTACAACATTAAAGGCGGAGTTGCAAAAACGACAAGTACTCTTGCGTTTGCACAAATACTTCACAACGATTACGGTAAGCGTGTGCTTGTATTTGATATTGACAAGCAGGCAAACTCAACCAAAACACTCGGCTGTTATGATGCAGACGGTCTTTCCTCTGCTGATTTACTTGTATCTAAGAAGAATATTGTCCGTGATGTTATCAAGCACAGCGAGTATGGTATTGATGTAATACCGGCAAATTACAACCTCATCAAGGCAAATAAGGATGTACTGTACGATGCTCTCCGTCCTCAGCAAACACGATTCAAGGCTCAGCTTGAGGAAGTTCAGAATGATTATGATTATTGTATTATTGATCATTCTATTGAAGATAATATGGCAGTTGTCAACGGTCTTGTTATTACTGACGATGTGCTTGTACCAATAAAGTTTGATAGATATGGTCTTGACGGTATGGAGTACGCTCTTGAAACGATTGAAAGTGTAAAGGTATTTAATCCTAATATTCAGCTCAAGGGTTGTTTCTTGACGATGTATGTTCGTTCCAATCTTTACAAGCAGGGCGAAATCAGCCTGAAAGATGCACTCGGACTAAAATTTCTTAAAACTACAATTTCTCAAACAGTTAAAGTCGGCGAAAGTACCTTTGATAAGCCTCTTTTGTCGTATGCACCTAAATGTAAAGCGGCTGATGATTATAAAAAACTCGTAGCAGAATATCTTTCACTTGATTAAATAGCAGGAGGTAATTATTTATGGCTTTTAAACTTGATTCTATTTTTAATTCTAAAACTCTTTCTCAGGCAAATGATTCATATAAAGTACAATACATAGAAAGAAGCAAGATTATTCCGAATGAACACAATAAGGAAATTTATTCAACTGACAAAACTCTTTTACTATCCTATGGTATTGAAGATAAAGGCTTACTCGAACCTTTAATCGTCAAAAAAGATGACGAAGGTACATATACATTGTTGAGTGGTCACCGTAGATTAGCTGCTATTGAAATAATTTGCAAGCGAAATCCTGATAAGGCATCAGATTTTGAAGTTTTACCATGTATTATAAGAAATGACGACGATGACGAGGAAATTCTCATTGATGCCAATTTTTATAATCGTGAAAAAACTGATGCTGAAAAAGCCAAAGAACTTGCAAAGAAAAAGGAAAAACTTGAACAAAGAAAAGCTAACGGTGAAAAAATTAACGGACAGTTAATTAAACTCATAGCTGAAGATATGAATATAAGTGTTCATCAAGCCAAAAAACTTAATTCAATCAACTTGAATGCTACAGATTCTGTTAAAGATGCGTTTGATGCAGGAGAGATTACAGTAGAAACCGCTTATCATTTGTCAAAAGCTGATGAGAAAACACAAGATGATTTTATCCAAAATGCAAGAGATAACGATAAGCCGATTGCTACACATGAGGTAAAAGAAGCAGTCGCAGCGGCAAAGCCTAAAATGTCTGTAATGCCAAAGACTCCAATATCAGATAACGAAAATGCCTCAAAGCCTACTGTTGGCACTATGTCTGACAATGACGAATATCTTTCATCAGAAGATGACAAACTGAAAAATGTACTTGATGAATGTCAAAAAAAGTTTGTTTCAGATACAGTTATTCCCGAAGCATCAATTTCAGAGGTAGACGATCTTTGCAAAGAAATTGCAAAAATAATGAGATTGTTTGCATCTGAAAAAGAAATTACCTTAAATAAAAACGAGGTTTCGGAAATCAGAAATATATTTGAAAAGGTGCTTTCAAGGCTAACAAATCAGTCGGACACCGTTTGACAAAAAATTAAGAACACTATATAATGTAAAATAGTGATAATAATGCATTTACACTATCCTTTTACACAGCGGTACTACTTTTCATTGTTGTACCGCTGAATGTGTTCTTGTTGGACGGAGAGATTGAATATGAAAAATGAGAAAAAAATCAAGGTGTCCGAAGCTGTAAGATTATTTGCCCATGTTACCGGTAAAGATCCTAATGCTTTTTACAAACAAATTGAGCGTAACAGATATACTACACTCGAAACTATAGACGGTGTACAATATTTAAGTTTAGATGAATTATATGCAAATCTTCCTATTAATGAGGATGGGGAACATCTCTTGCCGGTTAATACTGTGGCAAAAAATAAAAATATCAATGTTTATGAACTTAAAATGCATATTAACAAAGGGACAATTCCTGCTAAAATAATTGGATATCGCACTTACATCAATCCAAAAGATGTTGACTTTTTAATACACTTGCATGATGTCGCTAATTCGCCTGACTATATATCTGTCAAAAAATTTGCTATTGAAAACAACTTGAATCCATATACCATAATTGCATATGCTACCAAGGGTAAGTTTAAAACTGCTGTAAAAGCTAAAAATCAATGGTTTGTATCAAAAGATGATCCTTTTATTAAAGAAATATTAGATATATCATTACCTGAAGGATATGTATCTATAGAAGAGTACGCTAATCTTCATAATATAGACAGGATGAAAGTAGTTAATGATGTACGCAGAGGATTATATAAAACAAGTATACTAATCAATCTTCCGGCTAGAAAAGAAAAATGGTTTCTTCATAAAGATGATGTGAGCGTAATAGATTCATTAACTGAAGTATCAGATGAAAATTTTCTTACTGTTGATGAACTCTCAGAAAAATTTAATATGAAGAAATCAACGATATTACACAAGATTCATAATGGACAGTATCCATCTGCAAAAAAGATTGGTAGCAAGTGGTATGTTAATAGCGAAGAAGTAAAGCCGTTGTATTATGGGCTTGTACGAATTAAAACATATTCTGATAACCATAATGTATCAGTTGGTATTATCAGGAAAAGAATACATGACGGACTTGTCGAATCTGCCATAAGAGTTGATGGTGTGTGGTACCTTGATGACAATGAAATACTTACATAATCTAACATAGCCTAAGCTATGTAAATACCTAAAAAAAGCTTTCACAAAATTTTGATGAAAGCTTTTTTAAGTATTGACAAAATAAGTAATAACGGCTATAATGTAATTATAGAAATAGATTGCTATATATGTCGGAATTATTTAGATACTGACTACGGCTCATAACCGGATTCCGACTTTCTCTTTTTTAAAACATACACAAAACAAACCGTGCAAACACATGGGGATTGCTTAAGACCATTACAACGAAAGTGAAGATCGCTTTGGAATTAAGAAACTCTGTGTCATCGTGTATGTTTCTTCTGACACAGAGTATGTTTGAGTTTTTAAGAAATTATAATGAATAAATGGTATTAAAGTATAAAGATGGTGATTTGATGAATGAGAAAAAAATCGTTCTTAACGAAGCTCAAAAAATGTTAGTAGAAAAAAATCTATCTATTGTTCAGATAGTTATCAATAAGTTTATGCGTAACATTCAAGGAGATAATATCACTCCTGATTATAGCAAAGAAGATGCAATTCAGGATGGTTATTTGGCACTTTGCAAGGCAGCATTTACTTTTGATTATGGAAAAAATATTCCGTTTGAAGGATATGCAACTACTGTTGTACATAATTATGTTTATTCTCAGATGCAGAAGTATTTCAAAAAGAAAGAAAGTTCTTTAGATGATATTTTAAATGCTTTTGTTAGAGAAGAATGTGATGAATTATTCTGCTGTGAAACTAAAGAATTTCTTGCAACTGTTAATCGCCTAATCAACGAAAGAGAACATACTTACAATGCTAAAGTTCCTCATGCATATGATGTATTTAAAATGAGAACTGTACATGGATTAAAAAATAAAGATATTGCTCAAATACTGAACATAAGCGTATCTGATGTGTCATATAAATATACTCTTGCTAAATCAGACATCAGACGCTATGCTTCGATAGCAAATATTGCTTGCTAATATTTTACAGGGTACCAAATGGTACCCTGTTTTTTTTATATATAAATCGAAAAAACACTTGAAAACGAAGAGGTAATATGATAATATATAGGTGTTGACAATGTACAGTCGTTTCCTTTGGATAGGTT